>JACCDX010277868.1_pt1 | contig 15175 bp, 12 predicted proteins | sample 7449681 | NCBI WGS metagenome assembly JACCDX01 (sample SAMN15323450, study PRJNA562643) | freshwater metagenome | isolation source: river surface water | place: USA:Blue River Watershed | collected 2017-08-18
CGGGCGTGCAGGAGGTGCAGCAGTTCGACCCGACCACGGGCAAGCCGGCTGCGCCCTCGCTGGCGCCGGCGGTCCTGCAGGGGCGAGCACTTGCTGCCAGCCTCTCCAGCCCGATCCAGGCGGACACTTATCGCCTCAATGGGGTCAGCCTGCAAGCGCTGTCCGATGCCGATGGAGTGCTGGACGCGCAGGACCTCGTCGCCTGGCTCAACGGACACACGAGCCAGACCGGCGTCACGGCGTCGCTGATCGACGGCGCGATCCGCCTGTCCCGTCCGGACGGGAATACGCAGGACGACATCCGTTTGGGCGTCGGCGCGAACGGCGATGCCAGCGACCTCGCGGCCTTGGGTTACGACAGTGCGGTCTACCTGGAAGGCGCGGCGAGGGATGACCTGCTGGTGTTCGTCACGGCCAATACCGTGGCGCCGTCCAGCATGACCGTCACGTCCCAATTCGCGGGGCTGGACGGCGACGCGAAGCAGACTTTGCGCTCCCAGACCCTGGCGGTGCAGTTCCTGCGGCCCGCCGGCGCGCCTGCCGCCTCCACGGCACTCAATTACCGGATCACGGACACGGCCAGCGGCGCGATCCTGGCCGAGCGCGCGTATGACGCCACGGCGGCGACCCTCAGCTACCGAGGCCTGTCGGTCGCCCTGTCGGCGACACCTAACGCCGGCGACCGCTTCACCATCGACGCCAACATCGACGGCATCGGCAACAACCAGGCCCTCCTGGAGCTGGTGGCGCTGGAGGACGCGAAGATCATGCCCGGCGGCTTGACGCTGACCGAGGCCTATATCGAGCGGGTGAACCAGGTGGGCAACATCGCGCAGCAGGCCAGCGTGTCGCGCGATGCGCTGGAGGTCGTCTACAACCAGGCCCAGGAAGCGCGTGACGGCATCGCCGGCGTGAGCCTGGACGAGGAGGCCGCCGCCCTGGTGCGCTTCCAGCAGGCCTACCAGGCCAACGCCAAGGTGATGCAGGTGGCCAGCACCCTGTTCGACGCGATCCTGCAGGTCAATTGACGCGAGTGATCCATGAAAGTCTCCACCGCCTTCCTCTTCGACCGGGCCACCGAGCGCATGTCGCAGATCCAGAACAAGCTGGCCCGCACGCAGGCCCAGCTGGCGTCGACCAAGCAGATCCTGGCGCCCAGCGACGCGCCGGACCAGGCCGCGGCGATCCAGCGGCTGCGGGGTGAGATCGACCGGCAGGAGAACCATTCGGCGACGTTGAAGAAGGCCCTCCAGCGGTACACGGCGGAAGAAACGGCCCTGTCGTCCGCCAACGACATCCTGATCCGGCTCAAGGAACTGGGCCTGCAGGCCGTCAACGACACGGTGGGCAACAGCGACCGGCAGGCGATCGCCGTCGAAATGACAGCCCTGCGGGACCAGCTCCTGAGCCTGGGCAACACCCGCGACGACAACGGCAACTACCTGTTCTCGGGCACACGGGTCAACACGCCGGCCTTTGCCGAGGACGACAAGGGGCAGGTGACCTACCTGGGCGACCAGACCCAGACGCGCATCCCCGCGGGCGTGGAGCGCACCGTGTCCTACACGCGCGCGGGCACGGACGTCTTCGCGCGGGTGATGCGCGAGGCGGCCGATGGCACGAAGGAAAGCGTGGCCTTCTTCAACTCCCTGGACGACATGATTGCGGCGGTCGAGGGCAGCGAGTCCGCCGGCATGCAGACCGGCATCGGTGAGCTAGACCAGATGCAGTTCCAGCTGAGCCTGGCTGTCGCCCAGACGGGATCGGACCAGCTCGTGGTGCAGTCCCAGCTGGACGTGCTTGAGGACACCGGCCTGCGGCTCAAGTCCACCTTGTCCGAGATCGAGGACCTGGACTACACCGAGGCGGTGGCCCGAATGAACAAGGAAATGACGGCGCTGGAGGCCGCGATGTCCAGCTTCAGCAAGATCGCCGGCCTGAGCCTGTTCGAGTACATCCGATGACCACGACGACCTCGACCACCTCGTCCAGCGCGACGTCCGGCATCGTCACCAGCCTGGGCGCCGGCTCGGGCATCGACATCCAGGCCCTGGCCAAGAACCTGGTGGAGGCCGAGCAGGCGCCGCGTAAGGCGGTCATCGACGGGCGCATCGCGAAGACCGAGGCGCAGATCTCGGGGTATGGGGCGATGAAGTATTCGCTGTCGTCGCTGAAGACGGCCTTCGAGGCGTTGAACGACGCCAGCGACTTTGCGTCGCTCACGGTCAGCAATACGCAACCCACGGCCTTCGGTGTCACCACCACGTCCTCGGCCAGCGCGCGCTCCTACAACCTGCAGGTCACCCAGATCGCCACGGGCGAGACCCGCACGGCGTCCTTCAGCTCGACCCAGACCTTCAACTCGGGCAGTTCCTTCTGGGTGAACCTGAGCCTGGCGGGCGAAGCCCTGGACCCCATCGAGGTGAGCACCGACTCGCCCGCCGGCATCGTCTATGCGATCAACAGCGCGGACCTGGGCGTCTCGGCCCAATTGATCGAGACGGATGCCGACGGGGACGGCAGTGTGTCCATCGTCCTGACCGGCCCGGAGGGTGAGGACAACACGATCACCTTCTCGGCCTCCACCGACGAGGACGGCACCAGCACGATCAGCGCCTTGAGCGCCAGTGGGGTCTGGTTGCAGGAGCAGGAGCCCGCGAACGCCGTGGTCGTGCTGGATGGGGTGACCATCGAACGTGACAGCAACGAGTTCTCGGACGTCATCACCGGCGCCACTGTCAACCTCTATTCCGCCACCACGGGGACCGCGAGGGTGCAATTGCAGCGGGACACTTCCGGCATCCAGGAGAAGCTGGAGGCGCTGGTGGCTGCCTACAACGAGCTCCAGGATTCCTTCGATGTCCTCAACGACCCTGACAGCGAGGTCGAGACCTTCGGCGGTGCGCTGGCCAACGACAGCCTGCTGCGCTCCATCCGCAACCAGGTCCGGTCGATCTTCCTGACCGAATCGTCGACGCCGGGCACGGACATCCAGTATGCGCGGCATGCGGGACTGAGCATCCAGCGTGACGGGCGGCTGAAGCTCGACACGGACAAGCTCGAAGCCGCCTTGCAGGACAACTTCGACGACACGGTCATGATGTTCACGGCCGGGCGAAGCAACAACAGCGTCTATGGCAGTGTCGACAGCGGATTGGCGGGCGATGCCGTCAAGACGATCGACAAGATGCTGCGGTCGACGGGGGTGATCGCGTCCCAGGTCGAGACCGTCAGCGACCAGGTCGACAAGTACGAGGACCAGCTCGCCAAGCTCGAGGCCCGGATGGCGCAGCTGCTCGAACGGTACCTCAAGCAGTTTGCTGCCATGGACGACATTGTGAGTCAGTCGGCCAAGACGCGAGAACGTTTGTCTAGCAGTTTCATCGATTGGCGGGACTAAGAGGCTAAGTCCCGGGCCGGGCGCCATGACCCGGAGACCCCGCCCTCAAGTTTTCCAGGTGTGATCCGATTCCGCCTATGACGCCCCGTGGACCGGGGTGGGCGGGGCCTGTGCTTTCGTGCATCCAGCGCGGACAGGGCTCGAAAGGATCCACCATGAGCGCAGACAAGATTTCCGTAATGCATGCGCCCGCCGAGCGGGTGGCAACGGCCATGGCCGCACAGGCGGCCCAGGCGGCCTCGGGCCCGGAGAAGGCGGCGCCCGCGACGCCAGCGGCCAAGGCGCCCGAGCTGCCCCAGCGGGCCGAGATCGACTATGACCCCAGCAAGCGGCGGGAGCAGCTGCAGGAGGCCATCGATAAGCTCAACGAGCAGATGCGCAAGAACGGGCGCGCCCTGGAGTTCGGGGTGGACGAGAAGCTCAATCGCTTCGTCGTCACGGTCAAGAACAGTGAGACCGGGCACGTCGTGCGGCAGGTCCCGGACGAAACCCTGCTGAAAGTGGCGCATCACCTGGAGGACGTGAAGGGCCTCCTGCAGGACGAGCGCATCTGAGGCGGAAAAATTTTCCGCCGAGCTCTCAAGCCCCGACCACTCGATCCGATTCACCAGTCAACAGGAAATCGAAAGCGGCTTTCTGTGGCAATAGGCAGGTCCTACTCCGAACGGTTCCTGCCAACCCTGTGAAACCCAAATTGAAGGAGTAAGACCATGTCTGTGATCAACACGAACGTCAAGTCTCTGGTTGCCCAAAACGCCCTGACGGTGAACAACCGATCCCTGAGCAAGGCCATGGAGCAACTGTCCACCGGCCGCCGCATCAATAGTGCCGGCGACGACGCCGCCGGCCTGGCGATCAGCAACAAGATGACCGCGCAGATCCGCGGCCTGAACCAGGCCGTGCGCAACGCCAACGACGGCATCTCGCTGCTGCAGACGGCGGAAGGCGCCACCCAGGAAATCACCAACATGCTCCAGCGCATGCGTGAACTGGCAGTGCAGGCGGCCAACGACACCTACTCCACGGCCGACCGCTCGGCACTGCAGCTGGAGTACGACGAGCTGGCGGATGAAATCACCCGCATTTCGGACAACACCAAGTGGAACAACATGGAGATCTTCAAGACCTCCGCATCGACGGCCATCGGCTCGGCCGGTGTCGTGAAGTTCCAGGTGGGCATCGACGGAACGACGGGCATGACCATCTCTGCGACTTTCGAGGCGTTGGATGCCACGACGCTCTCCGCGGCGAACGCCATCCTGACCACGCAGGCCGGTGCGCAGTCCGCACTGACGGCACTGGACGCGGCGATCACGACGGTGGATACCTTCCGTGCCAAGCTGGGCTCCAAGATCAGCCGACTGACGTACGCAGCCGACAACCTGGCCAATATCTCCACGAACACGGCAGCTTCCCGAAGCCGGATCCAGGATACGGATTACGCAGCGGCAACGACGGAACTGGCGCGTACACAGATCATCCAGCAGGCGGCGACGGCCATCCTGGCACAGGCGAACCAACAGCCACAATCTGTGTTGACGCTGCTGCAATAAGCACTCGCAGCACAACCCCGGAGAGAGCCTGCAAAGGCTCTCTTTTTTTTGGCATTGATGTTGCTGGGAATGAGCGAATCTCACATCAAGTACTCAAATGGCCACGAATCACTGCCCGGTCTGCAGCACACCTCAGGACCTGTCGGAAAAGACTTGCCGCTCCAAGCCCTATGTCGGCAAGACCTTGCAGCATCGGTATTGTCCTGCCTGCGGATTTTCGCAACTGGAGGACAACCAGGAGAGCATCAACTCCCTGTTCAACAAGGGGGAGCTCGACGATCAGCGCAGAAACCATCGAAACGCAAATGCCCAGCGTCCCGGGCGGGAGTTCCACATGGCCAGGTTGGGCATCCAGCTGCTCGGGAAGACGCCGGAGTCCATCACGTTCTTTGGCGCGGGTACCAATACAGACCATCAATGGGTGAGCGATCAGTATCCAGGAATCAAGCCGAAACTGGTGGACCTGTACAACGTGCAGCAGCACCCGGCGTATGAATCCATCGAATCGGCTACGCCATCATCGCTGGTGATTGCATGCGAGGTGATCGAGCACTTCGCGGATCCCGTCAAGCACTTCGAGTCCTTGTTCAGGATCGTGGCGGAGGATGGTCTCCTGATCTGCAGCACCAACGTCAACGACGGCTCTGACATCGAGCTGCACAACTACCCTTTCATTCCCGGCCATACCGCGTATTGGTCACCCCTGTCCTTGATCGCGATAGGTGGCCGGTATGGGTACATGGTGGACTTCAGGGCGCCCGAAGTCTGCTTCTCCAAGAACTGGCCCCGCAAGCGCTACGTGCTGTTCTTCAAGAAAGCGCAAACCATGCTGTCCATCTCGGAATACTTCGGGCGCCATCTGGCGGCTCCCTCCGAATGAACAGCGGGCGCCATCCCCTCCTGAGGGGGTGGCTGCCAGCTGGCGCAGGCATCACACCCGCTCGACCTGGCCATTGACCGCGGCATTCAACGCCTTCGCTGCGGTCAGGGCGACCTGGTAGGGGTTGCACAGGGATTCCTGCGCCTCATTCTCGAAGTTGCTGCGTCGCATGCCCGTATCCGTGCGGCCGGGAACGATGCAGTTGACCCGGATGCCGTCCTCTGCCCACTCTTCGCTCAATCCCTGCGTGAGATTGACGATGGCAGCCTTGGTGGCGGCATAAACAGCATGGTTCGCTCGTCCACGGGTGTACGACGAGGATGCAAACTGCAGCAGTACCCCCCGGGTTTCCTTCAAGGGCGCATGGCTCCACTTCGCAATCCAGGTGGCGCCGAGCAGGTTGATCTGGATCTGGGCCGCGATGTCCTCGGAGGACAGCGCTGTCAGCGGCCCGGTGCGGAGAAGTCCAGCGGCGTTCACGATGACGTCGATGCTGCCAAGCGCCTTCCAGGCATCTGCAATCGCCTGGCGGACATCTTCCTCCTTCGCGATGTCGCAGCCATTCGAGCGTGACCGTGAAATCACGTTCGAGCCCGCGTTCTCCATGACGTCCGCCAGTGCCTTTCCGATTCCGGCCGTCCCGCCGAAGATCAATGCATTCTTGCCGCGAACGTCGATGCCGGGCTTGTCCACCGACTGGGAGGAAACCCGCATCCGGAACATTTCGTCTGCCAGCACCAGGTCGATCGGGTTGGTGATCTTGATGTTCTCCTCGCTGCCCTGGACGATGCGGATCTGGCCCATGGGGTTGCACTCCAGGTAGATTCCGCAATCGTCCGTGAACTGTTGCAATCGTTCCTCACCGATCTGGGCGTAGCAGGCGGCCAGCGTCCTGTACCTGAAGGCCTGAGGCGTTTGTCCTCGCATCAGGTGCTGTCTTTTGGGGATCGACTGGATGTAGCCATCGCGCTCGACGATGATCGTGTCGGTCGCGGGAATGGCCACGTCGACTGCTTCGTTCTTCTCGAGCGCATCCAGGACATCCACGATGATCTGACCGCTCACGAACGGTCGGGCGGCATCGTGGATCAGGACGTTCTCGGGAGAATGGCTCGCCAGTGCCTTCATGCCCTTGAGGGTCGACGCCTGCCGTGAGGATCCCCCGGCGATGAACAGTACGTTCGGGTCGCCCTTGATCATTCCCCTGACGGTCTCCAGCGAGTCCACGGGGGCCACGACCACGATCGTCGACTCCGGAAGCTGGCGCCGCAGCGCTTCGTAGCTGTGGACCAGAACCGGCTTGCCGGCGATGCGGATGAATTGCTTGGGTTGCTCGGCACCCATTCGCGTGCCGGAGCCGCCGGCGAGCAGGATGACGGCAGTGGATTTATGCATATTCAGTCTCCTGTACGGCAGTGGGCAATTCCGGGGAAGTCGTTTCGGGTGGTGGCAGTTCCAGCTTCGCTGCCACGGCAGTCAGCGTATCGAGCAGGGCCGGCGCGATCGCACAAGGCGCATCCGCATAGGCCCGGAGGATCTCGACCACCTTCGCCAGTTTCTTGGGCTTGCGTGTGATCATGGATGTCAGCGCGGTGATTCGCGCAGTCAACATGAACTGCAGGCCTCCCTTGTCCATGGTGGAAGGCGATTCGAGGTGGGACAGGTAACTGGCATCGGGAACCCGCCAGTTGCCGAAGTTCTCGCGAAGGTTCAGGTCGGTGTCGCCCGGCACATACATGTCGACGCCGAGGAACTGCACCGGCTTGAGTTCAAAAGGGGTGAAGGCGAAGGTCTGCCGGTAGCCGAAGTAGAAATCCACGCCGGTGACCAGCTTCCCCTGGTCGGGGTAGTACATGAAGATGTCGATCCATGTCCCGGTGCCGTTATGCACGACCGGAAAGTAGATGGCCTTGCTGCCTTTGAGGTAGCGCGTCTTCACTGTGAAGAGACCGCTGCGCTGGAGCGCCAGGCAGATGTCGTACTGCCGCTCCCAGCCAATCACCCCCACGTCGATGTCCTTGTCGTGGTCAAGCAGCTTGCCCTCGCGCTCATAACCCAGCAAGGTGCCCGAGACGAGGAACATCTTCAGGTCGTTCTCCCGGAAGATCCGGGCCAGGTCTCCAAGCGCCACCGACGCACGCTCGACATTGAACTTGGATTCAGGGGGGCGGACATGCCCGAACTCCGTTACTTCGGGGACATCCTCGCCATCGAGCCCGAACTGTCGGCTGAGGCGGGCGATCGCGACGTCCAGCTCCGCGATCGCATCCTCCAGGCGGCCCAGCTTGCAGAGGTTTCGAGCGATGTGGACCTTGAAGGCTGTCGTCTTTCTGGCCTGGTCCAGTTGGCGAAACAATTCAATGGCCTGTTCATATGCGCCACCGGTTTCCAGGCTCCCGGCTTTCAGGAACTTGATGGAATTGGCTGCGTCGGTCGCATTGGCGTTGCGTGCGGCCTGGATGCACAAGTCATAGATGCGTGCGATCTTGATGTAATCGACATCGACCTCGCCGATTCCGCTCTCATCAGAGAAGAGTGTGTGCCGCTCGGAAACGGACTTGCAGAGAGTCAGCCACCGTTTCGTTTCGATGCGCGTTCGCCCGAGCACCTCCAGCAGTGTGACGGCTGACGTCCAGCATTTATTGTCAAACGCAAGCTCGAAGGCGTCGTGCCACGTGCTGGCGTTGCCTTTGGCACCCTTCAAGGCCGCATGGGTCAGGGGACGCTTGCAGATCAGGGACTCGACTGTCAAGCGCAACACGTTGTTCGTCGACAGGCGACCGATTCCTTCCCGCAGGGATTGGGTGGCAATCGAGTGGTAGCAATCCAGCCAGAGTTGGGCGCGCTGCGCATCGACTTCATTGCTCACGCCCAATGTGCACAGGAAGATGACCAACGCGTTTTTCCCCCTCGCCCTGACCTTGGCGATGGTGTTTTCGCTCAGGAGTTCGGCAAGGTCTGCCTCCTGAAGGACCTCCACGAGGTCGTCGTTGTTCCCCTGGAGCAGGGCGGCATTCAGGCGCGCCAGGGTCAGGTGCATCGACGGACTGAGTTTCATGCAAATCTCCAACGGCAGGTGGCGAAGGATTGCCGTCTGGCCGGTGGCTGCAACTTTCGAGCCAGCTGGTTCCTCATGGCGACTTGCGGGTCGACAGAGGCCGGGTCATGCCGTGGCACGGCGCTTGCGACCAGGAGGGGATGCCGACAAAAGCGGCAAAACGTTGCCGTCTTGAATCGGACTTGCCCCATGACCGTCATCAACACCAACATCAAGTCCCTCGTCGCCCAGAACGCGTTGCAACGCAACACGCGCGCTCTGTCCGTGGCGATGGAGCAGCTGTCCACCGGCAAGCGGATCAACAGCGCCAGCGACGACGCCGCCGGGCTGGCGATCTCCAGCCGCATGACGGCGCAGGTCCGCGGGCTGGAGCAGGCGGTGCGCAATGCCAACGATGGCATCGCCCTGATCCAGACCACCGAGGGCGCCCTGGTGGAAGTCACCAACATGCTCCAGCGCATGCGCGAGCTGGCCGTCCAGTCTGCCAACGACACCTATTCGCAGGAGGACCGCAACGCGCTGGACCTCGAGTACGACCAGCTCATGGCGGAAATCGCCCGGATCGCCCGGAACACCCAGTGGAACGGCATGAACCTGCTCAATAACGAGCAGTCGGCCTCGCTGGCGATCGGGACTGGCGTCTCCGCTGCCGACATCACCAGCGAAGGTGTCGACCTGCGCAGCGTCCGCTTCCAGGTGGGCGCCAACGCCAACCAGATCATCAGCGTCGCCATCAAGGACTTCTCCTTCTCGCTCGATGACAGCGAGGCCCCGGTGTCGGCCGCCGTCTTCAGCGGCACCGCCCGCCTGAACGACACCGACATCTCCACCCGTTCCGGCGCCAACACCGCGCTCGAACGCCTGGACACCGCCATCCAGCGCGTCAACGACGAGCGCGCCACCTACGGCGCCATCATCAACCGCCTGACCTACGCGGGCGACAACCTCACCAACGTCACCCGCAACACGGTCGACTCCCGCAGCCGCATCCTCGACACCGACTACGCCAAGGCCGCCAGCGAGCTCTCGCGCACGCAGATCATCCAGCAGGCCGCCACGGCCGTCCTGGCCCAGGCCAACGTCGACCAGCAGACGGTTCTCAAGCTGCTCGAGGGGTGACGATCCGCTGGCCGGCTGATGAATGGCCGACACCGCCGCTGTCGAAACTCCGGCAACCGCCTCGCGGTTTCCGACAGACGGCCAATCGAAATGGGTTACTCCGCCCGCCGCCGCGTACTACTAAGTGTGGCGCCGGCAATCGCCTGCCGGCATGGCATGGCCATTGCGAAAGGGTGCGGGCCATTGCCTTGGAGGACCCCGCGTGATCGACGCCCTACCCGCTGCCCGCTCCCAGATGCCGCCCGCTGCGCCGGTGCGCCGTGCCGTGTTCGTCGACCCTGCCAGCCGCAACCTGCTGGCCCTGGCCCAGCGCGTGTCCGCCGCCGATGTCACCACCCTGCTCGTGGGGCCCACTGGCGCCGGCAAGGAGGTGCTGGCCCGCGTGCTGCACGAGTCCTCCGCCCGCCGCGCCGGCCCCTTCGTCGCCATCAACTGCGCGGTGCTGCCGGAGCAACTCATTGAAAGCCAGTTGTTCGGCCACGAGAAGGGCGCCTTCACCGGCGCGCTGCGCACCCACAAGGGCCTGTTCGAGCAGGCCGATGGCGGCACCCTGTTCCTGGACGAGATCGGCGAGATGCCCTTCCACCTGCAGGCCAAGCTCCTGCGGGTGCTGCAGGAGCGCCAGGTCACGCGCCTGGGCAGCGAAACCGCCGTGCCGGTCAACGTGCGTCTGGTGGCCGCCACCAACAAGGACCTGCGCCAGGCCATCGCCCTGCGGGAGTTCCGCGAGGACCTCTATTACCGCATCGCCACCTTCCGCCTGCGCCTGCTGCCCCTGGCCCAGCGCCCCGGCGACATCCTGCCGCTGGCCTTGCAGTTCCTGTCGCGCCACCCGTCGCCCGCCGGCGAATGGCAGGTCACGCCCGAGGCCCTGCAGATGCTGCTGCAATACACCTGGCCCGGCAACGTGCGCGAGCTGGAGAACGTGATGCGGCGCGCCGTCGTCATCAGCGCCGACGGCATCGTCGGCCCGGGCCAGCTCATGTTCGACGACTGGCTCGATGCCAGCGAGGAGCTGCCCCTGTTGCCCCGCATCCAGGAGCGCGCCTCGGCGCCGTCGCCCGTGGTTCCCTCCATCCCGGTGCTGGACGCCGCCATGTCCCAGCCCACCGAGGCCGACGCCTCGGCCGCCGACCCCACGCCCGCATCCGCCACGTCGCTGGCCGCCTTCGTGCCCGAGCCTCTGCCGGCCGACCTGCACAGTGCCAGCCGCCACCACGAGCACCGCATCATCCTGGCCACGCTGGCTGCCACCGCCAGCCGTACGGAAGCGGCGCAGCGCCTGGGCATCAGCCCCCGCACGCTGCGCTACAAGCTCGCGCAGCTGCGCGCGCAGGGCCTGGGCGTGCCGGGTGAACTCCACGGGAGCACCGCATGATCGAACGCGCCATCTCCGCCGCGTCCATCCAGTCCATGCTGCAGACGCTGCGCACCCTGCAGTCCGAGGCCGCGGGCGCCTCGATGTCGTCGCCCGGCGTGGCCCCGGGTGTCCAGGGCCTGGAAGGTACCGGCCGCCCCGGCTTCGCCGAGCTGGTCAAGGGCGCTGTCGGCCAGGTCAACCAGGCGCAGCTGGATGCGCGTGACCTGCAGGTGGCCTACGAACGCGACGACAACGTGCCGCTCACCGACGTCGTGCTGGGCATGCAGAAGTCCTCCCTGGCCTTCGAGGCCACCTTGCAGGTCCGCAACAAGGTCCTCAAGGCGTACGAGGACATCCTGAACATGCCCCTGTAACCCACTGAACCGACACACGCATGGCCACCGCTTCCGCCCCCATGAACACGGGCCTCGTTGCCGGCGCACCGGCAGGCGCCGGCGCTGCCCTGCCTGCCACCGTCCCGTCGCAGGCCCTGGTGCCTGTCCAGGACGGCGGCGCCCTGGCCAGCCCGGCCGGCGGCGGGGCGCTCGTGCCCGCGGCCGGCGTCATCGCCAGCCTGCGCCGCGTCGTGCAGCAGCCGGCCGTACGCCGCGCCCTGCCGGCCTTCATCGTCGTCTTGGCCCTGCTGGTGTTCGGCCTCGTCTTCGCCTGGATCCAGTCCACCCCCTACCGCCCGGTGATGAGCGGCCTGTCCGAGGCCGACCAGCAGACCGCCTTCGACGCCCTGCGCACCGCCGAATTCAAGCCGAAGATCGACCCCCAGACCGGCCAGCTCACCGTCCCGTCCGACCGCTTCCATGAGGCCCGCATCTTCCTGGCCTCCCAGGGCCTGCCCAAGGCCGGCCCCGTGGGCCTGGAGGGCCTGAAGGACCAGTCGGCCATGACCAGCAGCCAGTTCATGGAGCAGGTGCGCGTCAATGCCGCCATGGAGCAGGAGCTGGCCCGCAGCATCATGCAGATCGGCAGCATTGCCGGCGCACGGGTGCACCTGGCGACGCCGCGCCAGAGCGTGTTCGTGCGTGAACGCGTGGCGCCCAAGGCCTCGGTCGTCGTCACCCCGCATCCGGGCCGCGCGGTGTCCGCTTCCCAGGTACAAGCCATCGTGCACCTGGTGTCCTCCAGCGTGCCCTACCTCACGCCCGACCACGTCACCGTCGTCGACAACGTCGGCAAGCTCATGACCGAGTCCGCGCAGGACCTCAAGCTGGGCATGACCGCCGCCCAGAGCTCGCACAAGCAGCAGCTCGAGGACCTGTACCGCAACCGCATCCTGCAGATCCTCTCGCCCATGGTCGGCGAGCCCAACGTGCGCTCGCAGGTGAACCTGTCGCTGGATTTCACCCAGGTGGAGCAGACCACCGAGGACTTCGACAACCGTGACAAGGGCCCGAAGACGCGCTCCGAGGTGCTGGCCGAGGACAAGGGCACGAAGCGCTCGGCCGAGGGCGTTCCCGGCGCGCTGTCGAACAGCGCCCCCGCCGCGCCCGCGGCCACCACCAACACCCAGGCCAACCCGGCCCGTGGCCAGGACGAGGCGCTGGGCACCACCAGCACCCGCACCACCCGCAACTTCGAGCTCGATCGCACCGTGCGCCATGTGCGCAACGCCACCGGCGGCGTCACGCGCGTGAGCGTGGCGGTGCTGGTGAACGAGCGCCCCGCGCCGCCGCCTGCGCCCGGCACCCCGCCCAACCCGCAGGCACCCAAGACCCAGCCCTACACCCAGCAGGAGCTCGATCGCATGGCCGAACTGGTGCGCGGCGTCGTCGGCTTCGACGACAAGCGCGGCGACCTGGTCTCCGTCGTGCCGGCCCGCTTCGAGGCCGAGGAGCCGCCGGTCGTCATTCCCTGGTACCTGCAGAACGACGTGCAGCTGGCCTTCAAGAGCGGCCTGATCGCCCTGAGCTTCCTGGCCTTCCTGCTGATCGTGGTGCGTCCCATCATGAAGGCCCTGTACGGCCAGAAGAAGGACGCGCAGGAGGAGGAGGGGCCCAAGGTCCTGGCCGACGGCGAGCTGTCCGAGGAGGACATGCGGATGATCCAGCTGGGCGAGGGCGAGACCCTGGAGGAGATCAAGGCCAAGCTCAAGCCCAAGCGCTCCAGCATCTCCATCGACATGCTCGACACCGCCAACACCTACGACGACAAGGTGGCCTTGATCCGGATGCTGGTGGCCGAGGCCTCCGCCCGTGTCGCCAACGTGCTCAAGGGCATGATCAAGATCGCCTGACGGAGACCCTGCGATGGCCGACAAGAAGGAAGACCCGAAGGACAAGGACGGCAAGCCGGCCGACGCCAAGGGCGCGCCCGCGGCGCCGACCGCCGAGGACTTCATCATGACCGACGAGCTGCGCGCGGAGCTCGAGGCCCTGACGGGCACGCAGCGCGCGGCGGTGCTGATGCTGCTCCTGGGGGAGCAGCAGGCGGCGGAGATCATCCGGTTCCTCAATCCCAAGGAAGTCCAGGCGCTGGGCGCCGCCATGGTGTCCGTGGCCGACCTGTCCCAGGAGGCGGTGAACATCGTGCTGGACGACTTCGTCTCCACGCTGAAGAAGCAGACCAGCCTGGGCCTGGGCACGGGCGATTACGTGGAGAAGGTCCTCAAGCGCGCCCTGGGCGACGACAAGGCCGCCTCGGTCCTCTCGCGCATCATGCCCGGCCAGGGCAGCAAGGGCCTGGAGATCCTCAAGTGGATGGACGCACGCTCCATCGCCGACATGATCGCCGGCGAGCACCCGCAGGTGATCGCCATCATCCTGTCCGTGCTGGAGTACGACGTCGCCGCCGACGTCCTGAGCTACCTGCCCAATGACGTGCGGGCGGAGGTGATCCAGCGCGTGGCCAGCCTCGAGACCGTCCAGCCCTCGGCGATGGAGGAGCTCGAGGCCATCATGAAGAAGCAGTTCTCCACCAACTCCTCGGCCAAGTCCTCCAGTTTCGGCGGCATCAAGGCGGCGGCCAAGATCATGAACTTCGTGAAGGTGGACCTGGAGTCGTCCATCATGAGCGGCCTGGGCTCGCTGGACGAGGACCTCAAGCTCAAGATCCAGGACAACATGTTCACGTTCGAGAACCTCACCGGCGTGGACAACCGCAGCATCCAGACCCTGATGCGTGCCGTCGAGTCCGACATGCTGATGGTGGCGCTCAAGGGCGCCACCGACACCGTCAAGAACAAGTTCCTGGACAACATGTCCGCCCGCGCGCGGCTCATGTTCGTCGACGAGATGGAGGCACGCGGCCCGCTGCGCATGGCCGATGTGGAGGAGGCGCAGAAGCAGGTCATTCGCATCGCGCGCAAGCTGTCCGATGCCGGCGAGATGATGCTGGCCGGCCGCGGGGACGACTTTGTCTGAGCCTGCCACTCACTGGGTGCCCAGCCCGCTGCTGCTGACGCCGCAGGAGACGCCGCGCTTCCTTCGCGCGCCCTGGGACGTCGCCAAGGCCGACGCCTTCGGCCCCTGGCGCGTGACGGCGGCGGTCGACCCGGCGTTGGCCCTGGAGCAGGACAACGGACTGGACCCGGCGCTGCAGGCAGTCCACGCCGCGTTGCCCGCGCCCGAAGCCTTGCCCGAACCCGCGACGCCGGCCGGTCCGGTCGGCCCCAGTCCCGAGGTGGTGCAGGCCCTCGAGGCGGCGGCCCACGCGCGCGGGCTGGAAGAGGGCCGCGCGCAGGCCCTGGCCGAGGTCGAGGCCGACCGCGAACGGGAAGCCGAGCTGCTGCGCCACCTCGTGATCGAGCTGCGCGCCCTCAAGGACGACGCGGGCCGCTTCTTCGAGCCGCTGC
>JACCDX010980370.1_pt1 | contig 15173 bp, 10 predicted proteins | sample 7449681 | NCBI WGS metagenome assembly JACCDX01 (sample SAMN15323450, study PRJNA562643) | freshwater metagenome | isolation source: river surface water | place: USA:Blue River Watershed | collected 2017-08-18
CTAAGAGATACCATAGAACATATTCCTCAGCAAGCCAAATTTATAGCGTTTCTAAAAAAATTCTTAAAGCCCGATGCCGTGGTGTTTTTTGGTTTTCCACCGTGGCGCATGCCCTTCGGCGGTCATCAACAACTATGTAACTCTTGGCTCAAAAAAGCCATCTACCTTCATTTATTGCCCCGACCTATCTACCTAAAAATTTTAGCTTTGTGTAAGGAAGCCCCTAATACCATCAACGATTTGAGCGACATTGAAAAAACTAAAATAAGTATTCATCGTTTTCATAAAATCGTTCACCAACAAGGTTTTAAAGTTATTAAAGAAGACCATTTTTTATTCAACCCTAACTACGATATTAAATTCAACGTCAAGCCCAAAAAAGTCCTTCCCATATTTCAAATCCCCTATCTTAAAGATTTTTATACCATGTGTTTATATTCAATCATTCAACAGAACAATAATTAAATGGCATTTCGATTTCAACTTCAGTCGTCCTATAAACCCGCCGGCGACCAACCCGATGCCATTAAACAACTCATCAATGGCTTAGAAAAAGAAGAAAAACATCAAGTTCTTTTAGGCGTTACTGGTAGCGGAAAAACCTTTACTATGGCTAATGTTATCGAACAACAACAGCGACCAACCTTAATTATTACCCATAATAAAACCTTGGTAGCCCAACTCTATCAAGAGTTCAAAAATTTCTTTCCCGATAACGCCGTTGGTTATTTTGTTTCCTATTACGACTATTATCAACCCGAAGCCTATCTGCCCGCCTCCAATACCTATATTGAGAAAGACCTTAGCATTAATGAAGAAATTGACAAACTGCGCTTACACGCTACCACCCAGCTTTTGAGTGGACGCCGAGACATTATTATTGTGGCAAGTGTGAGCTGTATTTATGGAATGGGCAACCCGGTTGATTTTGAACAAGGTATTGTGCGGTTAACTGTGGGTCAAAATTTAGTCCGCCAACGATTTTTATTAATGTTGGTTGATGCCTTATATCATCGCACGACCGGCGACTTTGAACGCGGTTCGTTTAGAGTAAAAGGCGATCGTGTGGAAATTCATATTCCGTATATGGATTGGGGTTATCGCATTCAATTTTATGGCGATATTGTTGAAAGCATTTCTTCGATAAACCCTACCGATGGCATGGTGTATGAATCGTTAGACGCTGTTTCTATTTTCCCGGCTAATTTATACGTTGCTCCTAAAAGTTTATTACCGACTATTTTTGCTGAAATTCAAGATGAACTTACGGCTCAATTAAAATATTTTAACGACCATAACCGTAAAGAAGAAGCCATGCGGTTGAAAGAAAGGGTGGAATACGACTTAGAAATGATTCGTGAACTTGGCTACTGTTCTGGAATTGAGAACTATTCGCGTTTTTTTGACCGACGTAAACCCGGCGTTAGACCTTATTGTTTGATAGATTATTTTCCCAAAGATTTTTTATGTTTTATAGACGAAAGCCATCAAACCATTCCGCAAATTCAAGGTATGTCGGGTGGAGACCGCAGCCGTAAATTAGTTTTGGTTGATTATGGTTTTAGGCTACCCAGTGCTTTAGATAACCGACCTCAAAGTTTCGACGAATTTAAAGGATTAGCCCAACAAGTGATTTATGTGAGCGCCACGCCTGGACCTTTTGAACTCAGACAAACAGATGGTTTATTTGTTGAATTGGTGGTTCGTCCAACAGGTTTATTAGATCCGTTGATAGAAGTGCGAGCTACCCATAAACAAATGGACGATTTAGTTCATGAAATTAAATTACGCATTGTAGTTAACGAGCGGGTTTTAATTACTACCGTACGCAAAAAAGAAGCCGAAGAGGTGCATAAATACTTATTGGGCTTGGGTTTGAAAACGCAGTATATTCACGGAGACGTAGATACTTTAGAACGTTTGGATATTTTGCACGCCTTACGTGCTGGAAAAATTGACGTTTTGGTTGGGGTGAATTTATTACGCGAAGGATTAGATTTACCCGAAGTTTCGTTGGTGGCTATTTTAGACGCCGATAAAGAAGGGTTTTTGCGTAATCAGCGATCCTTAACCCAAACAGCAGGAAGGGCTGCCCGTAACGTAAATGGCAAAGTAATATTTTATGCCGATAAAATTACCCCCAGTATGCAGGCTACCATGGACGAAACCAAAAGAAGAAGGGCTAAACAAGAATCCTATAATAAAATTTTTAATATCACACCCACGTCTATTATAAAACCAATTGAACAAATTTTTCAAGATAATAAATTAGTAAGGTCTGAAGTTGAGGAGAAACAAGGTGGATACAAGGTTATAAAACTGGATGATAAAATGGATAAACTAACCACTGAACAACAAATAAAAATTCTTAAGAAAAAAATGAAAGCTGCCGTTAAAGATGAGGATTATTTAGAAGCCGCTTCGTTGCGAGACGAAATTAAAAAATTAGAGAAAAAATAAAATTGATTAACAATGAACCGGCTTGTGGAATTTGACCGTGTTATAAAATAAAAATTGTTTTTAACTTTGTAACAATTTTTTTTATGCTAGCATCTTTAAATAACGAAACCTTTTATAAATATAGCTTTTCAAAATAAATTTTTTAATTGAAAACTTCAAAGTAACAGGCATCACCATAACTTAAAAAACGATAATCATTCGCTAAAGCATGATGGTAAATAGTGCGCCATTTATTTTGAGTAATACAAGAAACAATACTTATCAAGGTTGAATTGGGTTGATGAAAATTAGTAATAAGCCCTTGTACCATGTTCAATTCATATTCTGGCAAAATAAATAATTGCGTGGAGGTTATTAAATTTTGTAAACTTTGATTGTCAAACCACTGTATTAAATATCGAATTGCCTCTACTGGTTTAAGTTTGAAAGGCATAAGCAATTCGAGGTCTTGTTGTTCTAATGTTAATGTTGAAAGGTGTGGATACTTAAAAATTTTTACCCCTAACCAATAAATTGTTTCAATGGTTCTTAAACTGGTTGTTCCAACAGCCACCAACGGTCGTGGAAAATCTATTAATTCTTGTAAAAACATTCTATTAACCTCTATCATTTCTTTATGTATAATATGCTGCCTGTAATCATTTACGGTTATGGCTTTAAAAGTTCCAAGGCCTACATGAAGCGTTAAATAACTAAATATATGTTGATGTGAAATGAGTTGTTGAATGAGCTCATCGGTAAAATGCAAACCCGCCGTAGGTGCCGCGACCGAACCCGGTTGTACCGCATAGACCGCTTGATACGATTCTTTATCTTCCTCTACCACCTTTCTTTTTATATAAGGAGGTAACGGAACCGAACCAAATAAATCTAATATATCCTTAAATAACAAATTTTCATCTTCCCAATCAAACATAACAATGTTTTCTTCAAAAGATTTTTTTATTACGGTTGTTGTTAGTTTTATTTTTTTGTCAACATCTATATTTAATTCATACGTAATAGATTCATTCAGGTTCCAGTTACGACCGTTTCCTATTAAACAATTCCACTGAATACCTGTGGTAGATTGCAAAGCTTGTTCAAAGCTAATTGAAGCTGGGTTAGGGTTTAAACAAAATATTTCAATGGTTTTTTGGGTAGCTGTTTTTATTTTAATTCGTGCTGGGATTACTTTTGAATTGTTAAGTACTAAACGACATTGAGGTGGTAGAAATTGATTTAAATTAAAAAAATAACTATCAATAATTTTTTCATTTTTATATACCAATAATTTACATTCCGCTCGGTTTTGAAGCGGGAATTGAGCTATTTTTTTTGATGGTAATTCATAATTAAAATGTTCCATATATACTACATTTTTTAGTAAAGATAGATAATCATAAAATTTTAGAAAAATATCTTTGATGGCTTATAAATTAGCCCTGTAAATTTTGAACTATTTGTTGTACATCCAATTCGGTTTGACTTAATTTTTTCTGACAAATTTCAATCAATAACGATGCCCTTTTTAATTTTTCTGCCAACACATCTACATTAATTTCTCCGCCTTCAAATTGCTTCACAATTTCTTGCAGCTCGCTAAAAGCCTCGGTATAATTTAATTGCTCACTCATATAATTTTTTATTTTTAATTTCACTCTCAATTTCTCCATGATAAAACTTGGTAGTAATTTTCATTCCAACCTCCAACTGTTGCGGGTTTACCACAATGTTATTATTATACAAGGTTAAGGTATAACCTCGTTTTAAAATATTGTCTGGGCTTAATAAATCTAAAGTTTGTTTTAAATTAATTAATAATTGCTGTTCCTTCTGTATTTTTTCGAATACTTTTTGTTGCAAAACTTGAAAACTATTTTTTAACATTGACCGCTCGTTCATAATGGTATTATTAACACAAATATTTAGTACATGAATATGTTGAGTTAAGGTTTGTTTTTTAAGGTAAATCGTTTGTTGTGTTACATTGGTTATTTTATGCTGAAGCTGGTTTAGTTGTTGTTGTTGATAAGATATTAGGTGTTTAACATTTTGATAAATATATGGGGTAAATTGCAGTAATTTATTGGTTTGTATTTTCAAATAATGTTGGCTTTGTTGAACAATAAATTGTTGCATCTGAGTTAAGGAATGATAAAAATGATCATATTTTTGAATAAGAAAACCGGCTAATTTAGAAGGGGTAATTCCGCTAAAATAAGCCACCATTTCACTCACTGTTTCGTTGGTAGCATGCCCTATTCCACACAATACCGGTAAAGGAAATTGACAAATTTCTTGACATAATTCAACATGATTATAACAAGACAATCCAATATCACCTCCACCACCACGAATAATCGCCACGGCATCAAAATGATGTTTAAGTTTGGCTATATTTTTTAGTTGTTGAATGATTGTTACGATGGCTTCAGAACCTTGTAAAATAGCTGGAAACAAATAAGTGTCTATCACATATTTAGGTTTTACTTCTGCTAACAAATTCATAAAATCTACATAACCTTTACTTGATTGTACTGAAATAATAGCAATTCGTTTGGGTAATAAAGGTAGTTTTTTTTCTTTATTGGTTTGAAATATTTGCTGTTCTTGCAATTTTTTAATGGTCTGCATTTTTTCAAACTCAAGGTCGCCCAAACTAAATTGAGAATCAATATCATGAATTTGTAACGATAATCCATGCACGGCATCGTATATAATACTGGCATTAAATAATATTTTTATACCATCTTTAAGCTCTTCTTTAACAATCTGTGAAAAATTTGCTTTTATGCGAATAAAATCATTTTTCCAAATAATTGCTTTTACTTGAGCAATTACTTTATTATCTTGCTTTTCAACCAATTCGGGGTAACAATGACCCGAGTAAGAATAATGATTTAATTTATTCATCTCTGCTTTTATCCAATAAGTTTGCTGATAACGTTCTTTAATGGTTTTACTAATACTATTAGCAACGGCACTTAAACTAAATATTTTTTTTTCTTCCGACATTTAATTAACAATGTATTTTAATATGCCCCCTTGTAGCAAAGTAGTGTAATGAATATAATTATACTTTAGTTTCACATTATTAAAATATACCTCTTGAACTTGGGCTTCAGGGTTAGTGTTTTTTTTATCAACGATAATTTTTAGCAAACGCATATTCGGAAGAATGATGTTAGCACTATTCACCATTGGAATACCTATAACCAAATTTCCATCTACAGGATTTAATGGATATAAACCAAGACAGCTCCAAACAAACCAAGTATTCATTTGTCCCGTACCGTCATTTTCAAAAACAAATTTATTATTAGAAAGATAAAAACTATCGAATATTTTCCTAATATATTTAGCACTCAAATCTAATCTATTAATTAATGCAGGGACATAAGGAACGTGGTGTAAGTCTTGAAAATTTTGCTGGTATTGCCCTAATGGTAATTTTTTAGTTGGTAAAATATTATTCTTTTTTAACGTTGTTGAATCTATTTTAATTTTATTTAGAACTGCTTTGGGCGTGTTTATTAAATTTTTATTGGCAGAATTTAATTTGATTTTTTCAACAAAAAATAAACTATCTATTCTTTTTAGTAAAAGGTCTATCGAACCATATAAAGTAGCATATCCATTAAAATCGTGGATTACATTATAATTATTTTGCCAGGCATTGCCTTCGTAATAAGGGTTTATATTCTTATCTACCTCAACAAAAGGGTCAAAATTTTTATAAAATAAATTCCACTTATTTTTGGCTTGGAAAAATAAGGTTTCTTGATTCCAGCTATTTTTATAGATTTGAGATTTTCTTAAATAAAAAAGGTAGTCGTTTTTTAATTGTAATTTAAGTGCGATTTGACTTAAACACCAAGCTTCGTAAGCATATTGTAACGTTAAGGCAACACTATTTTTGAAGGTATCATAAGGTACAAAACCCTTATCCAATAAAGCATTAAAAGAATTATATTTATTATTGAAATGAATTTTTAAAGCTTCAAACATGGAATCGTAGCTAAAACCTTTATATTCTTTGGCAATCAGTTCGGTTACAATGGGGATGGTGCCTTCTTGTAATATTTCGGGGAATTTATTCAGGTTGGTGAGTTGTTCTGGGAAGCTTCCTGTTAATTTATATATTGACCACAAATTTTTAATGAAATCTTGAACCACATTGGGTTTCCAAAAATGTAATAATGAAATTTTAGATTTAAAAAGTTGGTTTGAATTCCAATTAGTATAAAAAGCTGTTTGTCCAGAATCAAGATAAAACGGATATTGGTCAATGCCAAATAATTGTCCATTTTCCACAATATTTTCTGGTGATATTAAAGTATAATATAAAGCCTGTAAAAAGCTCTGTTGAAGTTTGGGATTATTTGTTTCAATGATTATTTTTTTTAACTCGTTTTCCCAATTTTCAACAGCTTGAGATTTAAGTTCTCCATAAGTTTTTTTATCTATTGTTGAAAGGTTTGCTACAGCTTGTTCGGTACTTATATTACTGATAGCTATTTTTACAGATATAGGTTGACTGCTTTTAAACTTAAGTAAAAGCTGGATGTTATTACCTTGGGCTTTTCGGAGGTCTTTAGTTTTATTGTTATAAAAAATAATTTTATCTATGGGTTCAGAAAATTCAGCCACCATAAAAATCGTGCGTTTGGTTGAATCGAATTGAGATTCCTTATAACCAGCAATAGTATGTTGGTTGATAATTTCCCAGGTTCCATCAGTTATTTTTTCTGGAGACAAGGGAGATTGTAATTTCCATAAAAACCATCCTTCATTAGATTTAAATTTATATTCTTGAATGCCTACAAAGCTTTCACTAATAAAATTACATTCAATATTATTGTTTAAAACGACAGCATAAAAGCCCGGCTTAGCTTGTTCGGTTTTGGGTTGAAAGCCAATACCATGAAGGTTTTTTTCGTTTATATTAAACGTATCGGTGAGTGGCAAAACCATAAAATCTCCGGTTATGTTTTTATTTTTAGCAATGGGGTGCGTCAAATAAAATCCATAAATAGAATCGAGGGTTTGAGCGTTTTCGGACAATGGATTGTTTTTTGTCCACACATATTCAGCACCCATTTGTAACATTCCGAATGGGCTGGTAGCGGCAGCAGCATAAAAAGGACTACTATGGGCATTTTTAAGAATATTTATTTTTGATATAATATCTGAAATGTTAATGGGAACTGCTTTGGGTTTATTCTGGGCTTTAGTTGATGTTTTACCAAAGAAGAAAATGCTAATTACCAATAAAAATTTTATCCAAAGAATTAAATTATTTTTTTTAATGGGTATTAATTTCATAAGAATGTGGGTAATTTATTATCAAAAAAATGATGTTATATTCGTTTCAATGAAACTATATAAGTCCATTTGAGTCTTGTCAATTAAAGTTTTCGACTATCTTCAATAAATTTAGCTAAGCCGATATCGGTTAAAGGGTGTTTCAGCAATGCCAAAATAGAATCTAAGGGGGAAGTGCAAATATGGGCACCCAAAGAAGCGGCACGAATTATGTGTAAGGGATTGCGGATAGAAGCTGCTAAAATTTCTGTTTTATAATGTTGAATGTCGAAAATTTGTCTGATTTCACTAATTAAATTCAACCCATCCCAACATGTATCGTCAATTCTGCCAATAAAAGGTGAGATATAGGTAGCACCAGCTTTGGCGGCTAATATGGCTTGACCCGCACTAAACACCAACGTGCAATTGGTTCTGATATTGTTTTGGGTAAAATAGCTAATGGCTTTTAACCCGTCTTTAATCATAGGAACTTTTACGACGATTTGAGGATGTAAGGCAGCCAATTCTTGTCCTTCGGCAACCATTTCTGCATAGGTTGTACTTAATACTTCGGCACTTACGTCTCCTTTTACTAAAGAGCAAATGGTTTGATAGTGTTTATGAATTTGGTCTTTTCCTTTGATATTTTCTTTTGCCATTAAAGAAGGGTTGGTAGTAACTCCGTCTAAGATGCCGAGCGCTTGGGCTTCGGTAATATGATTTAAATTTGCGGTATCAATGAAAAATTTCATATAAAAATGTTTAAAAAAGTGGCAGGTTACTTAAAGCGCACCGCTACGACCATTTATCCTTGCTGTATTCCTACCCTGGGGAGGTTCATGGGAGCTGGTCGAATAAGACCTGCCGCTGCAAAGTTAAAGAATTATTTGGTAAGAACAAAGCTAAATTTTTAAACAACGAAAATTTATTGGCTTTTTTTATAGGTCGGCAAAAAAATAAAACACGAATCGTTGGACTGGTGTATCGGTTGTCTAATGGTTCATTTTTCCAGGCACTTGTTTATGTTATGTCGTTCATTGTTACACTGTCGTTTATTATGGTTGCGGGGAAGGGGAGGGGGTAGGGTTGGGGAGTACCAATGTTCAATTTAATACAAATGTTTAATAGAAGCACAAAGCTCCAAGTTTGCACATCACCCTGCCTGACGCAAAACCTGTGTTGGGCGTATGTGCCTTTTTCGGTCTATGCAAATAATTCAATTTGTCCATTTTCTACTGGTGTCATTTCATCAATAAAATTGTCCCACATACAAACTGTCAAACTAAAATTATACATTTCATTTAGTCTGTTTAACTCTATTTCTAAATAATTTCGGTCAATAGTGGTTGCCAATTCTAATAAGTCAATACGCATTAAAACATCTTTTGTAAAAGTTCTTTTAGCATCAGAAAAAGTTACGGTCTGTAAAAATTGTATTGTTGTGTCAGAATTGAGAAGTATTAAAGCATAAACGGCAAACTCAATTTTGTCAAAACCAATTAAATAACAAGTGTCATCAAGCATTACAGGTTTTTCATTTTGTGGTAAAATTAAAGTAAAATGAAAAGTTTTGTAAAGTCCAGATATCGCTACTTTATATGGCTTGAAAGAATAGTCGCCTATTCCAAAAATTGAAAATGCAGGTTTGTTATTGTAAATACTTGACTTTCTTGCATTAAAACTATCTTGATGGGCTGTCAAATATTGGAATGTTTTTGGAAATTCATTTCTTATATATTTTGTTTCTTGTCCAACTTTTTTTTGAGTTACAATAGTAAATTTCCTTGTTTGATTAATTACTATATTTTTTAAGTCTGAACTTTTTAAAAGTCCATAAACTAATCCGTCTTCTAATTTAATTTCTTCATTTAGCCCATTTACAAAATGTCCATTCACTTTGTCTAATTCCATTATACTTGAACAGTCGTGTTTTAAACCTTGTCGCCAAACAAAAGGACTTTTGCCATCTATGTTTTTTGTATAAAAATAAGTATCAATGTTTGACACAAATTTATCATCTAACCAACCAAATTTTAATGTTGGGTTTTGATTACTATAAAAATTAAATTCAGTACAAAAATTTTCAGAGTTTGATTTCAGTTTGCAATATAAAAGCGATGCTTCAACCGAAACATTAAATTCCTTTTTGCTATCAATACAATGTTTCTCGATATTAGAGATGAAATATTTATTTTTCGCTTGGTCTGAAACAATATTTTTGATAACTGAATTTTTCACTAATAAAAGTAAATTCCCTTTTGTGTTTTGAAAAAGGTCAAGCATTTTTAAAGTAATAAATTCTGCAATATCAAAATTGCCTTTCCCTGTCATTGCATCTAATCCACTATGATTTTTAAAGTTTGATTTCTTTGGCAGGTTAAATGAATTAAGACTGCCTAATTTTGAATTTGTAACCCAAGGTGGATTTCCAATAATCAATAATTCTTTTTCAGTGTATTGCTTGGCTATACTTCTGAAATCATAATCAAAAACATCGCAATGTATTATTGAAATTTGTGGTTTTTTGTTTTGTGGATTGTTTAAGAAAAATGTTATTATATTAAATTTTGTTTCCCACACATAAGGCTTGTAAATTTCAATGCCAAACACATATTCAATAGTTGGAAAAGTGGATAAAGAAGCAATAATAAAATTACCTTTTCCACAAGTTGGTTCAATGATTATTTGTGGATGAACGGTTTTGCTATTTAAGAATAAAGTAACTTTTTTGGCTAAATCTTCATTGGTTTGAAAATCTCCATATTCAGTTCTATCAGGTTCAGAAACAATGTTGTTAGAAATAGAAATTGTTTTTTTTAAAATTTCCAATTCGTCATTATTATCAAAAAGATGAATGATTCCGAAGGCATCATTCATCTTTTGATTTGCAATTTCAAAAGATGTAATATTTTTCAGATTTTCATATAAATAATCTGAAACTTGGTAAGTTATATTTGCTTCAAATACTTTCATCAAGGTTTCATTTTATCAATGATTTTATTAATTCCTGTAACATTTTCTGAAAGCGTAACAATTCTTTGATATTGTAATCTCCATTGTAAAGCATTAGAAATTGTCAAATAACCTTGTTCGGGTGGTGTTTTAAGAATATGTTCTGCCAATTGTTGTAAAGTAATTTCATCGGCTGGAATATTTTTGTCATTTAGATAAGCGATAATATCTTCAATATTAGCTTTATCTTTAACCATTTCACGAAGCCTAAATGTCGTTGTATAATCAGCAGTTCTTTCTTTTGAAACTAATGAACAACTTACAAAATTTAGATTAGCTGTTTTGCTTTTGGGGTCATCAACTTTGTCATATACAAACACAAGTAAATGATAGCCAAGTCCAAATATTTTTTGTTTAGCGTCTTTAAATGGGCAAGAAGATTGAGGCTGTTTGATTGAAGTGACTTTTATATCAATATCTACCGAAGGTAAATCAATGTCTTTTGCAGATGAACCAATTTTAAGTTCGTATTTGTCAGCAAGATGTTGTTGAAATTTATGTTCAATATGAGTTCCAACAGCTTTACCGTCAGTTACGCCATAAAGTTCTTTGTTAGGTGTTTTTGATTGAGCAATACAAAATGTCTTTGCTTCAATTATGACATTCTTTATTGTCAAATTCTGTTTCATACTGCAAATTTACAAATTTTGTCTTGGTTCGTAGTCTAAATGTCATATTTTTGTTTAAATATCGAAGTTTGTACGGTCGCTTGTGGCATTACGCCTAACGTTTTTGGGCTTGGCGAAGGTGGCGAGATTTCGGAACACAAATGCTCAACATTTGCACAAAAGCCAAATAGAATTACTAATGTTGAATTTAGAACTCTCAGCCTGCCTTGTGTTCAAACCCTTGTTACCTGCTGCCGTTTTTATTATAGAATTTTATGAGGTTTTAAGTGTTTCAAAAATACTTTCTTTTTCAAGATTATCTAATCTAGTAATTTCGTTTTCGATATTAATTGTATTGTCAATGTTTATTTTAATGTCAGTTAAATCTAATTGTGAATAATGGTTATAACAATATTTCCGAATTTCTTTGATTTCTTTTATACGTTGTGTGAGCCATTGACTTTCTGAATTAAAAACCCAAATACCATTACCAATCGAAATTAAAACAATTAGTGTTTTACGATTTTCGAAATGAGCAATTTCATTGTCGCTTAAATAAAAACCACCACTTGCGATATTCTTGATTTCCAAACCAACTTTTCTGAATTTAACATCAAATCCATAATTACAATTGTTTGCAACATCTTCAAAATCAATATTTTCAATAAATTCTTTTGAAATTAGAAAACTAATAAAATATTTTTCAACTTTTCTACCACTATAAATTTTCCTTTTACTCTCTAAAATAGTACCATTTTTTTTACTGATTTCATATCTATGTTCGGTATTTTTAGATAGTGGAATAATACCATCAATTTGAGTTATATCAAAATCTGCAATGATGGCTGCGTCATCATAATAAACAAAATCTGTTTTGTTTGTTATTGATACGGGAATGTTTGTTATTTCATCTAATTTTACAGAGTCCAAATTTATATATTCATCAGGTGTGTCAATAAGATTGATGCCAAAGTTTTGCAAATTGTATAAGAACTCTTTGTACTTATCGTCTTCATTTATAAAATAAGTAAAGCCATTGATTGAGTATTGTTTATTGAATTTGTCGTCAAAATATTCATCAAATTCTGGATTTATATAGATATTATCTTCTTTGTCAAAGTTGAAAAGTCTTATGTTTTTTTTTATTAGTGTAATTACTCTACTTACACTTTTATAATGTAAAATATGTGGCGAAATTGGCTCGTTGTTTGCAATGTTTGTAACAGAATCTTCTAATTCATTAAAATTTTTACAAGTTAAAATATAAGTCCATAAATGTCCATTAGACACTCGTGAAATATTGTGTTCTTTTTGTAATTTTTTTAAAACAGCATACATAAACGGCACTGGAAGCAAGCAATAATTTTTGTTGTTACTTTCTGTGTCAATTAATGCGTGAATCTTTAATTTAAGAATTTGTTCTGTCTTAATTTGGTTATATTGTTTAATGTCAATAGCTAAATTTAAGGCTAAAAAAATGGAAGTAGGACTTTCATTTTTATAAGGTGTTCCTCTTCTGAAAAAATTAGTTTTAGTTAATAAACCCCAAAACTGAGACATCACAAGCATTCTGTGATTAGTTGTTGAAACATTAAACCTAACAGCATTTTGACTAAAATATGTTTGAACATTGGTGGTTTCTATATCTGAAATATTGCTAAATAATAGGGTAGCTCTATAAGCTTCATCGAACGAAGTTTCTTGTTTTGTGAAAATCCAAACAGATTTTTCTGTAAGCGATTGAAAAATGTTATTATTAGTGTTGCTCATTATCAAGATAGATGTTGTTTATTGTTTCTGCTAAAAAATAAGCTAATTTTGGAGGGACAGCATTTCCTATTTGTTTACAAATAGAGCTTTTTGTTCCGGTAAAAACAAAATCATCTGGAAAGCTTTGTATTCTTGCAGCTTCTCGTGGTGTCAGCGTTCTATTTTCTATAGGATGTATGAATTTACCTCCTGATGGAGTGTCAAATCGAGTTACAATTGTAGGCGAAACATCATCTTTTTTTAATCTTCCATACGAGCCACTGTGGATTGATTTTATATCTTCTTTCAATGCTGTCCAATTTTCACCATTCTTAATTTGTTTCATTCTTTCTATTGATCTTTGAGAATGATTTGGCTTATAATGATTAAAAATAATTAATTTATTTGAACTTAAATATTTTTGGTAATTTGTTTTTATTATCGGTTTTTTTATTTCTCCATTTTCTGTGGGTTTTGGCAAATTAGAAATCGCATCCCAAACTGTAATTAGTTTTAATAAATCGAAATTATTTGCTTTAAATTTTTGAAGTGTTTTATCCAAATATTTTTCAAAATCTATTTTTTTATCTCTTGAACCAAAAATAATAACTCGTTCTCTTTTTTGAGGAATGCCAAATTCGACAGCTTTTACAAGTTTGTAAGAAACATGATATTCTACACCGTCAAAATTAGATTTATCAGAGAAAGTTTTTAAAATCTCTTTAAAAATCTCTCCGTTTTTCATTGTTAAAATCCCTTTTACATTTTCAAACACAAAAAAATCGGGCTTAACTATTTTTACAATATTCAAATAATGTTTGAACAAATAATTTCTTGGGTCTTCTTTAAAAGAATTTGCTCGAATCCTTTCTCCTGCCATTGAAAAACCTTGACAAGGAGGTCCTCCAATAATTACATTAGCTTCGTGCTCTGAAAAATAATTTTCATTATCCACTTCGCTAATGTCTTGAACCAATATCTTTACTTCTTTATGATTGTTTTCATAAGAGTTTGCAATTTGTTTGTCAAATTCAACAGCTTTAATAATTTGAAAATTTGCTTGTTCAAACCCAACTGAAAAACCACCACAACCTGCGAATAAATCAATTACTTTTTTCATTTATCTCCCATTCTGTATTTTAATTTATTGTTTTTTAGATAATTGGTTTCTTCTTTTGTAAAACTATATATTTTGTATAATTCAGTATCTATCAAATCAATTTCTTTTTTGCAATACTTGTGTTTATAGGCGTATTCTGTTTGTTTTGTACCGATAAATAATTTTGTTTCTTCTAACCTTTCTTCTAGTCGATTTATCACAATTTTAAATTTTTCAAAACCAACTTTATCTAAAATAACTTTGAACGAAGAAAGTTCTTTGTTGGTAATATGCCAACAATCTGAAACTACAACCCAAAAAAAGAAAAATAAATTAGAGTTTAAAAGACTTAAAATGTAAGGTTGAATTTCTTTATCAAAATGAAATGCTTTGTATTCTTTTGAGCCAGGATTAAAAGAAAACGCTTTTATCCAAAATGTTGCTCTCATATTCAAATAGACATTTTCAGAAAGTTGTTCATTGTCTAAATTTGAGAAAGTATTGTCATTTTTTGTAGCCAAAATTTTAGAAAAAATAGATTCTTCAATTTCGTTTTCCAATTTTGGGATATAGTTAAGATTTTGGTATTGGTTTAAAACTAATTTTTTGTCAGAAAGTAATTCTTGTCTTTCATTTTTATACCAATAATTATATCCTGAAGTATATATTATTGGACTTTCTGTAAGATTTGAACAAATTAAAATTGTCAACTTTTGATGAACACTTGTAAACAAACAGTCGGGGCGGTCTGCATAATTTAATAGAACTTGTTTTGGCGTTTTTTTGTTTATTACTTCACGGATTTTCCTCATTCGCAAAGTAGAAACGTACGAAAGTGGTAATACAAATCCCATAACGCCTTTTTTCGATAATAAATTGCTACTATTTTCTAAAACATTAGCATAAATATTTCCGTATAAAATAATCGGCTTGGTAGTTGCTTTGCCATCTTCTAC
>JACCDX011309969.1_pt1 | contig 15173 bp, 8 predicted proteins | sample 7449681 | NCBI WGS metagenome assembly JACCDX01 (sample SAMN15323450, study PRJNA562643) | freshwater metagenome | isolation source: river surface water | place: USA:Blue River Watershed | collected 2017-08-18
ATATCCGGTCAATTTGTTTGGACATCACCAAAATATAAAGACAACGCTGGCTTTAAACAAGGACCAGGTGGTAACCCAAAATCACTTGACAAAGAATTTGATTCAATTAGAAGTGATTATACAAAATATCAATCAACCGATATTCCATTTAAAGAAGGTTCAATTTTAGATAAGACACAGAGATTAGTCGAATCCGCTGATAAAGTAACCGGTCAATCAAGATTAAAACACGTTGGTAACGCAATCAACCAAGTATCAAAAGTTTTTAATGATGGTTACAAAGAATTAACAAAGGGTTCACAAGTGTTATCATACAAAGATAATTCAGATGGTAGTGAACAAGGTATTGAGTATTGTAGGGTTTTTACAAAAGATACACCATATTACACATATGCTGACCTACAAAAAAGTGATGGTATTACAACCGAAGGAAGAAAATTTTCATATTCTGTATTTGATAAAGGGTATAATTTAAATATTGCCCCATTAAAAAATCCTGGATCAACAAATATTGTTGATAATAAAGTTAAAAAATATATGTTCTCAATTGAGAATCTTGCTTGGAGGACATCTGATAGACCTGGTTTCACATATGATGATTTACCAGTTTGTGAAAAAGGGCCAAATGGTGGTAGAATTATGTGGTTTCCACCATACGATTTGACATTTTCAGATGATAGTACACCTGAATTTAATAAAACTTCATTTCTTGGTAGACCAGAACCAATATACACATACAAGAATACAACAAGAAAGGGATCAATAAGTTGGAAAATAATTGTTGACCATCCGGCAGTAATGAATACCATTGTCCAAAAACAACTTAAAACCGCAAGAACAGAAGATGTTGACTCAATGTTAAATTCATTTTTTGCTGGTTGTTTGAAATACGATTTATATGAATTAGGGATTAAATTTAATACAATACCAACAAGAGATTTATTTACATATCAACAAATCTTAAATAACCCAAGGTTAACATCTGAGGAATTAGGACAAGTTGCTTTTGAAATTCCACAAAAAGCGGAAGAAAGTGATAAAAACACCGGTAGTAGTACTGGTGCGGACCCTAACAATTCTGGGACAGCAACTAAAACAGAAAACAATCAAGCAGATACACTTAAAGATGTTGACTTATCAAGTTATATAAATTATGGTTTTTATTTCGATAACGACTGTCCGGAATGTAAAGGAAGTTGGAGTAAAACAGCTAGTCAACCATATGATAATTGGTATAATGGTTATATTGGAAATAAGGGAAAATATGACACTTCAGCACCAGCGGTAACATACTCAAAAGAAAGTGATGGATCATATAAAGAGTGGAGTAAAGCTGGTATCCCAAATTTTTTCACACAAGTTGTTGAAGGTAACTTTACAGTAATTAAAGATACATTAATTACTAAAATTGGTGAAATTTTATTAAATGGTGGTGAAGTTAGTATTGATTTAGTTGGTTCAGCGTCAGCTGTCCAAACTGTTGCATATAATCAAACATTATCAGAAAGAAGGATTGACTCAGTAACACAATGGTTTAAAAAACAAAAAGATAAAAATGGAAAATCGTTTGATGATTATATAAAGAATAAAAAATTAATACTTAAAGGTGACCCAAAAGGTGAAACAGTTGCAATACCAAAAACAAGTGCTGAAGTAACAACAGATGCAACAGTGGTAAATTCATCAGGAAAAGATGGTGTATTGGCTGATAGTGTAAATTGTAATGCAAACTTAAATATTAAAGTTGGAAACACATATAAAGTAACTTCAGCAGCAGAGATCTACTCAATCCCAGCTATGGCATGTAGAAGAGTTACAATTAAAGATATTAGAGCTAAAGAACCACCAAAAAAAGAAAGTGGTGGTGGAGGTAATGAAACAACGCCAGATCCAAAAAAAGAAACAAAAAAAGAAGAATCGGTAAATGTTCAAAAAAATCCGGCTCAAACAATAAAACCAACACCAAATACCACAATTGAACAAAAGATCAAAGATGGTATTTCTAAGAAAATTTTAAGGTTTTTGTTTTCTGAATGTGATTATTTTGAGGTATTAAAGGAGTCAGACCCAATGATATTCCAATCAATTAAGGATAAAATAAAATATTTTAACCCAGCGTTTCACTCAATGACACCAGAAGGTTTAAATGGTAGATTAACATTTTTAAATCAATGTGTTAGACCAGGACAAACAATACCAATTATTGGTGCTGATGGTAGACCTAAATACAATGACGCATTAAACACATCGTTTGGTGCACCACCGATTTTAGTATTAAGAGTTGGAGATTTTTATCATAGTAAAATTGTCCCAAATAACCTTTCGTTTGCATATGAGGAAGCAAAATATGATTTAAATCCGGAAGGTATTGGTATACAACCTATGATTGTAAAGGTTACTTTAAGTTTTGATTTTATTGGTGGACACGGATTAAAACAACCAGTTGAAGAATTACAAAACGCACTTTCGTTTAATTTTTACGCAAATACTGAAATATACGATGAAAGAGCAACAGCGACTGAGGATATTAGTGCTAGAGATAAATATGTTGTTGAAAAAATACTATCACAACAACCGACAGTAACAACAAGTGAAGTCCAAAACACACAACCAAAAAAGGGTGGTAATACAATTGGTGTTATTTTAAGTGACACACAAATAGATTATACAACTCAACTAAATGATTTCTGGAATAAAACAAAAGAATATTTTGATACTGTAATTGATACACACACATCAATTGTTAAAAATTATAACATAGGTATTGTTGATATGTTATACTATGATAGAAATTTTAGTGATGGTAAATTTGATGAATATGGGACCTCATCAAGTCTACCAATTTATGGTAAACCAAACAATGTTGAAACAAAAATTAATAAACTTTTTGATTTAGTAAGTTCGGATGTTAGTAAAAGAAATGATCCGTTTATGATTGAAATAGATAAAAGTAAAAACCTAAAATTTTCAGAAAAAAGAGAATTAGAAAGACGGTTAGTTAGTTTTATTGAAAATAAAAAATCTGATTTTTCAACTAATTTAAATAATGATTTGTCAAACCTTGTTAATATCCAACAAGATTACATACAGAACATTAGAAAGTTTAACTTAATTTTAACAAAAACTGACGGTTCATTAAATTCTGAAAATTTACCAAATGTTTATAACCTATCCGGTTCAACATTTGATTTATTAAAAACAAATTACACTAAAATAAAAGACAAACATACTTTATTTTTCACTAACGAAAGTAATATAATTTTAAGTGATGCTTATTTGTTTTTGAAAAAAGATCACTATACTACATCAGAATCATTATTTATTGATAATAACTTTGGAAAAACACCAAAACCAGAAACCTGGGCATTCGGTAACTCAACAATAGATACTGATAAAGCTAAAAATAGATTTTATCAAATTATGGCTCAAGTATTTTTTGATGAAAACAACAGAAATGGTTTAAAAACTTATTTATTAGATAGTCAGGTTTTTAGCGATAAGAATAAAGTTGGGGTTGAAATTGATAAAGCGATGAATATTTGTGTAACATCATATAATGGATATACAGAAAATAATATAACCGTTTATAATAAAATTAAAGATTCCGAAACATATAAATCATTAGTTCAGTCACCATTAAATGAAAATGATAAGTATGTTCTTGATTATACACAATCAACTGATGGGACACAAGATCAGAAAAAAAGGATAACAGATTTATATTCAGTTACAAACTTGAATAATGAATTTAAAACATATGATGGTAAAATAAAATTTAATTAAAATGAGTTTACAATACTACAATAGATATAGTCAATTTTTAATAAATGGAGAACAACAAGTTGTTCCATATATAACACTTCCATCAAAAGCAACGGATAAAAATTATATTTACATTGCTGGCCAATCCAGATTAGATAAAATTTCTTTCCAATTCTACGGAACACCATTTTTCGGTTGGTTAATACAACAAGCTAACCCACAATATTCCGGTTCGGAATGGAGTATCCCAGATGGTGCAATATTGACAATTCCATTTCCTTTACTAACATCATTACAAGATTACAATAACGAATTAAACAACCATTTCTTTTATTATGGTAGATAACGGAGAAAATATTTTAGTAGAATTTGATTATGATAATATATCTCTTATTGACCCAAACAAAGTAATAGATCAAGATGGTAAAGTAAAAGATAGATTAGTCAAACAAGAAAACTTGGTTATGTATGCTAACCTTGAGTGTAGTGTCGTACCAAGAACAAAATTGGCAATTGGAGCACCATTAAATGATAATGTAAGAACAATATCTGTTGGTAAAATAAATTTTTTAAATCCAGGTTTTAAAACATTTTTAAATAATAATTGGACGGACGAATTAACCGGAAAAGGAACTCTTAAAGGTGAGGGTGTTAATCAACCAAAATTAAATGCTGTTAAAAACCCAAAAAAATCTGATGATTATTATATTTCACAATCATTATATTCTAACGGAACACCCGGTGCTGTAGATAACGGACTTTTAGGTATTAAAAGTATTGAAATGAATATTGATACAAGTTTTTACCCACAAGTTACAATCCAATTGGAAGATATTAAAGGTAGAGCGTTATTTGAAGGTGGAAATAGTTCACCTTATGCCGCATTCTTCCAATTACCATACCCAATATTTTATTTAACACTTAAAGGTTATTACGGTAAAGCGGTTAGAATGCCACTAATGCTACAAACATTTAATTCAACATTTGATGGAACTACCGGTAATTTCAAAATTAGTTTGAAATTATTTGGTTATAAATATGGTGTAATGTCCTATATAAATTGGGGACATATGTTGGCAGTTCCACATATGTATAATACTTTTGTCAGTACAGGACAAGTAACACAAGGTGGTACAACACCAACCACTAATGTCTCAAAACAATCGTCAAATAATGTAAAACCAACAGTTGTTTCTAGGGGTTATCAAAAGATGAAAGAATTATATTCCGAATATAAAACAAAAGGATTAATTGACGATGATTTCCCAGAATATAGTTTATTCCAACTTAAAAGTAAGTTAGATACATTTATTAAAAACATATTAGAGAAATTTACAAAGGAAAATTTGGGATCACTAACCGAGTTAGAGAATTTCCAAACACTTTTAACGGATTTCCAAAAAAAGGTATTTTTTGACGGTAATTCTTGGTATGGAACATATATGGATACCAAATTCCCATTGATTTTAACTGATAATACAAAAGTTTATACATTTAAAAAAGATTATGATACCGCACAAAAGAAAAGTGAAGCAATAACAGAACTTGATGGTATTATTAAAGATTTTATTAAAAAGTTAGAATCAAATAGTGTTGCAGGTAAGAATGGTAGTTATACCGTTGGTGGTAAACAAACCAAAAGTCAAATACCAATAAATGTTACTATTGATAAATTTTACAAACAAATAACAATAAATGATGTTGATTTCACAAAATCATATCAAGAAGCTTATGGTAAAACAACATCAGGTGGAACTTTAGTTGATGAATATACGGTCGCAAAAACAAATGAAATTCCATCAAGTAAATATTTTGTTTTTGATGGTAAAGGAACATTTAATGATATTTGTAACCAAGCCGCAAAAGAATTGACAACATTAAGAACCGAAATTGAAAAACAAATTACAGACAATTTAAGTGAACAATTAGCTAAAAAAGATAGTGGTATTGGTTTTAAACCAACAATTAGAAACATTCTTGCAGTATTTTTCGCACAAGGTGAGGCTTTTTTACGACTAATGGATGATACACATAAAGCCGCTTGGGATGTTAGGGACAACCCATACAGAAAGGCAGCAGTTTTTGGATCAACAACAGCACAAAGTGTTGATGTTAAAAACGCACAACAATCAACAGAACCTATATATCCTTGGCCACAAATTATTATTGAGACACAAGGTGATGATGCAAAAGAAAAATTTGAGTTAAAATATCCTGGAGATCCTAAAATATCATCATTAACCAAGGCTTACATACCAGAATTATGGCCCGAAGTTGAATTTGTTGAAGAATATATTAAAGGTTTTGTTGAGAGAGAATCACCAGAACCAGAACTTGGTGATTCAGGTAATTCTGAAGAACAACCAAATAGGTTAAGTTTAAATGCTGTTGATTTTCCGGTGTCAAACGAATTATTCCAAAATAAAGAAGAAGTTAAATTCTATTATGAAATTTATGAAAGAATTATGGTAAACACATTCTTTTCTAAATTAAGTAGAGTTGATGGGTATCAATCAAGTGTTTATTTAGTTGAATCCGAGAATGAAAAAATAAATGTACTTAAGGCATTAGGTGTTGATAACCCATTTCTAATTAAAAAATTAAAACAATATTTAATTGATGGTGCAAACTTCCAAACCTTTTTAAGACACATTTCAAACCAAGGTGAAGGTGAAAGTTGGCAAAAATTCATACGAGGAGAATTTGTAACACCATATATAAAAAATAAAACTGAAACACCATATCAATTATTTAATAAAAATATATTGTTAAGTCCAAGTTCACAACCAAATGTTTCGGCAACACAACAAAGTAAGATTGAAGATTATATAAATGTAAAAACATATAGTAATCAATTTGATTTTACAGATATGTATCCAGTTACAAATCTGGACTGGTGTAAAAATTATTTGGCAAATGGTAAAGGAACAAATGGTGTTAATGAAATCTTTAACACTAATAAAATTTTAGTTTATAATACAACACACAAAAACATAACAAATTTTAAAAATGATGATACCAGTGATACAAAAAGACCTATTACGAATTTTAATTACACCACTGATATTTTTAATCAAACAATTAACACAAATTTAAAACAATTTTATAATAACAGAAAAATTGAAGATCAGTTTATAACTGAAGGTAATTTATATTATTCCGGATATAACGGAAATCTTACAGAGAATCAAACAACATCTATGATGAATACACCATATTTTGTGAATGCAATCCAAAATGGGGTGTTTAATTTTAGATACAACACAAAAGAAACGAGTCCTTATAAATCGGCAGCATACTTATTCATTAATAGTTTACCAATCGCAACACTAAGAGAACGATTCAAAACTAAAAATGCGTCAGATGATTTAGATTATATTGTATCTACTTTGAAAAAATTTGGTGCGGTTCATAAATTACCATATGTTTGGATTTTAAAATATGGGTCAATGTGGCATAGATATAAAACTTGGAATAGAGAAGGGAAAGATATTTTAAATAATGATTGGAAAGATTTTAATTATTTAGCTAATTATGATCCGGTTAATTCCGCAACAACAAAAACATATAGTTTAAATATTGATGGAACACAAAGAAACATAACTCTAAGTCAAAATTACGGAACTGGTTCATACACAACATACATCAACACCGGATTTTATCCGAAATTAATTGATGATATGAATGTATTTTATCAGGGGTTAAAATTATTCAGCGGGTCAACACAACTTAACGGAACTTGTGATGTGTTTAATGATACTATGGTTGTTTATACCGTAAATGATAATACACTATCACCCGGAAATACATTATCTGGACCAAATGTTGATTTAAATACAACTATTGTCTCACAATTAAGTGGAACAACCGGAGGTGCTGGAATTTACAAGGTAACACCATCTCAAAACCTCACAAAGATAAACGGAACTTGTAATATTTCCGGAACAACACTTGAACTACTATCAATTACCGGAGGAACATTAGATATAAATTCAAAAATTGCAGGACCAAATATCATACCTGGAACAAAAATTATTTCTCAAATTACCGGAACACCAAACCCTAATTTGGTTTATACAATAGATATTAGTCAAGATTATAGTGGTGCTGAATTTTTTGTGTCAACACCATCAGATTTCTTTGTAACAAATGCACAGACATCTGGTTATGGACAAGGTGAGGTTCAAACTTTAATTGATGATAAAAAAATAGTATTAACAACAAATACAAATTCAAAAATAATTAAAACACCAGGATTTGATCCTAATAACCCAACAAGAAATTTAAATTTAACACCTTGGTCTGTTTTATCAAAATTAACAAGTGAAGAAAAATATTATGTAATACCATCTTTTGGTAATACAAATAATCAAGTAAAAGATGAATGTTTTAAAAACGGAAACTTAAAGGTTGAGCTTAGTGGAAACACAGCAATGTTTAATGGTTCTGTAAGAATGTTTTGGGGTGCACCAAATTATGGTTATTTCGATAATAATAGTTTACAAATACCAGATCCAGATTCTTACTTAAAACAAATTTTTAATGATAAAAAAATACAAGAGAATTTCTCAATTAACGGTGATAAATCAAAATACACTAAAATTTCTGAAATATTCACAACATTTGAAACAAAAGTTCTTGATTACTTTGAAAGTGAGTTTTTAAATTTTAGTAAATCAATATATGATTATAAAACATTAATTCCTGCTGAAGAAGGTGAAGAAACGGAAACTGAAATTGCAATTAAGAATTTCCAATACTTTATGAGGTTATTAATGAAAATTGAAAAACCATCGTCTATTGGTTCGGAAGGATTAATTGATGAGGTTATAACAAAACAAAATCAGAACTTCCAATCCTTATTTAATAGTTTAATGTCATATGATACGGTGTTAAGATTCGGTAATCCAACTATGTTTGATAAACGATTATTTTATACATTCTCAACAAAATTTATAGAGGATCCAATCACATATCAAGGTTATAATCAAGGAATGCCCGGGTTTTTACCAACATCCGGTGGAACAGTAACATTAGCCCAATCAAAAGCCGCATATCCAGAAACTTGGAAAGATTTAGAATATTATGTTGGTTTCTCGGAAATACCACAATTAAAATATACTGATAATGGTTCTTATATTACAGATTTTTTTGTTGATATGAATGTTCAGTTCTCACAAAAAAACATTGTAGATTTTGCACCAATAATCAAACTATATGCAACACATAAACTATTGGATCCGAAAATGACAGGATCAAAGTTTTTTGATTTAATGAATACATACTTGGAAACATCTGAATTATATCTAACAAATGTTATAAATGATTTAATGACCGGTATTAGAAATGAACTACCAGATGTTGCGGTGAATAGACAAAGTTTAGATAAAAAAGCACCATTGGTTGGAGATCAAAGTAGAGATGAACTTTGGGATTCATTTAAATCATTAAATGATACTTGGATTTCAGGTATTGATCTTAAAACTAAAACACTATTTGAAGATATATTATTGTTTGATAGAGCTTGTAGAGATGTGGGACAAAAAGTTTTAGTTGATATCTTTAAAATTAAGGATATGATTGAAACCGCACTTCCGGATAATAAAATGGAAAACCTTATTAAAACAATATTAACAGAAAATAATTTTAGTTTTTTCCCACTTCCAGCTTATAGTAATTTTTATAACGCTCAAGAAGTTGTTAAAAATCCAGTTCCGAAAGCCGAAGGTACTAATGAATTTGCAAGCTCAATGTGGGGAACATTTTTAAATGTTGATTATAGGAATACTTCACCAAAATATTTGTGTTATTATAGAAGTGTCCCTAGTAATCATCTCGCTATGAATGATAATGCTGATTATAAATTTAGAGATGATGCATTTGATTTACGAAGAGCGAGTGATAACCCACTACTTGAAAATCAAATGAATAAGACAAATTGGGACAAATCAAATAAGGTTTGTGGATTTAATGTTGATTTTAGCAATCAAAACCAACAAATATTTTATCAAATAAATTTGGGACAAAGTGTTGGAAAACCAACTGCCGAATCACTTCAGATGATAAATCAGATGGCAAACTCAAGTAGAAACAGAGGAACCGGTTCACAAAGTGTGTCACTTTATAACATTTATAAAAATAGAAGTTACGAATGCACATTGGATATGATGGGGAATGCCTTAATACAACCAATGATGTATTTTAATTTAAGAAATGTTCCGATGTTTAGTGGTCCATATATGATTACAAAGATAAGTCATAGTATTAGTGAGGGTGATTTTAAAACAAGTATTACGGGAACAAGACAACCTTTTTATGATTTACCAAAAGTTGATAATTTCATACAATCTTTAAATTTTAAAATTATTGATAAATTAAAAGAACAACTACAGAAAAAAGAAACAACCGAGATTTCATCAAGTGGGAATGTAATTTCACAAATAAATAATGTCGTTTCAACGGTATCAGAGAAAGATGTGTTAACACCAAATCAAAATTGTTCTAGCAAATTAAATGCAACATATCAAGGTTACACAACTCTATCAAATCCAAGTTTAACAACAATATCGGCAAATGAGTTTAACACTTTATTAAAAGATAAAGTAAGAGCTAATGGATTTACCGCTGGATCAGACCAAGAAGTGTATTTAAGACAACTTTTATTTATTTTAATTTTTATGGATTCCGGTAGTGGGAACAATTTCAAAGCATATGAAAATAATTTCTCATCAGTTTCTTTAGATCAAACATATGGACCATCATTTGTGAACTTTATTGATAAAAATTATTATTGTGTTGATAGAGGAACAATAAAAGATATTCCTATGGTTAAATTTTCATCAACAGCCAAATATCTGGATTTTGTAATTTCAAAATCGTCATCAATTCTTAATACTTACACAAACAGTAAAAGTTTAGATACAATTGTTAAAATCTATGTAACATCTTGGCCTATAATCAGAAGTGGGAATGTCTACGACAAATTAACAGAACAAGATAAACAGAAATTAAAAAATGTCGCAGATAAAGGAGCACAATTATTTAATTCTGTTAATAGTAATTAATTTTATCTACTTATGATATATTTATAGAAAAAAAAAAGATATGAATACAAAACTAATTTTAGATAACTATTTAGGTAAAAACACCAGAACTTCTGAAAAAGATTTGGGTGATGGAACTAAACAAGTTTGTGACTTGGATAGCGGAGAATGCTATGTAGTACGAGAAAAAGATGGTCTTATTGAAAGAGTTGATAATACTATGAGAACTAATAAAAAAATCCAGGTTGAAACAAAAACCGGAATAAAACAACTTTTAAACGGATAGAGATGAGTATTGATAATAAAATATTAGAAGAAATTACAAAATTTAAAAAAATAAATAGGTATATTTCCGAACAAGCTGATCCAATGGCAGCCCCAGCAGATCCAGCATTAGACCCTATGGCTGCAGCTCCGGTCGATCCAATGGCAGCCCCAGCAGATCCCGCAGCAGCACCAGTAGACCCAGCGGCAGCAGCCCCTGCTGACCCGGCAACAGCTGGAGCAACGCCACCACCAGCTCCGGTTGATGTTGAGGCAGATGCAGATGTTGAGGTTTTAGATGATGAAGGAAAAGAAGATAAAGAAGAATTGGACATTACCGATCTTGTAGATAAACAAAAATCTATGGGTGAAAAACAAGACGAGTATTTTGATAATTTATTTACACAATTAAAATCTTTAGAAGATAAATTATCCGAAATGGATCAATTAGTTGCTAAAATAGATAGTTTGGAAACGAAAGTTGAAAAAATGAGACCAAAGACAGCAAAAGAAAAACTTGAATTAAGAACTTTAGATTCTGGACCTTTTAATCAAAAATTGTCTGATTTTTTCACAGATAAAGAAAAAGATTTTGAAAAAACTGGTAAAGAATATGAACTTACAGCTGATGATGTAAAAAATTTCTCAACAAATGAAATTGAAGATACATTTGATGAATACGAAAACGACGAATATAATAATGATATGATGTAATGTTTAAGGTCGTATTTTACGACCTTAAATTTTTTTTTAACCACCTTATTGACTGCGACGATTATTTAACTTATATTTTCTATTGTAAACTTTTAATTAATATATATGGCGACAAACAATGTTTTAGATGCAGTTTTGGCACAGTATGAAAGCTCAAAACAAAGTGGTTCTTCTTCCACTGCAAAGATGTCACAAGAAGAAAGAATGAAAAAGTATTTTGCTGCAATACTTAAAGACAATGAAAAGCAAGCACAAAAAAGAATCCGTATTTTACCTACACCAGACGGATCTTCTCCTTTTAAAGAGGTGTGGTTTCACGAAATTCTTGTGGATGGAAAATGGCAGAAATTTTATGATCCAGGAAAAAATGACAATGAGCGTTCACCATTAAGTGAAGTTTATGATGTTCTTATGTCAACTGGAAGAGAATCTGACAAAGAATTAGCAAAACAATACAAACCTCGTAAGTTTTACATTGTTAAGGTAATTGACCGTGATAACGAACAAGATGGTCCTAAATTCTGGAGATTCAAACACAATTACAAACAAGAGGGAATTTTTGATAAAATTATTCCTATCTATAAGGCAAAAGGTGATGTTGCTGATGGTGAAAAAGGAAGAGACCTTATTTTAGAATTAACAAAAGCAAAAACCCCAAAAGGTGCGTTCTATACCGTAATCCAAACGGTTATGTATGACGATCCATCTCCTGTTCACGAAGACGAAGAAACAATGACATCTTGGTTAGAGGATGAACTTACTTGGGAAGATGTTTATTCTAAAAAACCTGCCGAGTACCTTGAAGCGATAGCTCGTGGTGAAACACCAAGATGGGATTCTGATGCCGGTAAATACATTTATAGTAATACAACCGAGGAAGAAATCTCAATGGGTGGTAGTTCTAAAAAGGTAGAAACTTTAGTAGAAGATCCACAGGTTAATGATGAGGTTGACGAAGAGTTACCATTCTAAAAAATCTTAAATAAAAATGGGTATATGGGTGGACTATATACCCATTTTTTCTTATCTTTATAAAAAGAAATACATATGGCAATTAAGAAAAATGATTTTAGTTCTATTAAGAAAAAATTCTCATCTGACGCAAAATATAAACCACAAAGATATTTTGATTTAGGTGAATCATTCCTTGACGCGGTTGGACTTCCAGGACCTGCTATGGGACATATAAATATGTTTTTAGGACACTCAGATACTGGAAAAACAACAGCACTTGTTAAAACCGCTGTTGATGCACAAAAGAAGGAAATTCTTCCTGTGTTTATTATTACGGAACAAAAATGGTCATTTGATCACGCAAAACTTATGGGTTTTGAGTGTGAAGAAGTGGTTGATGAAGAAACTGGTGAATTAGGTTGGGATGGATTCTTTTTATTTAATAATAATTTTGAATACATTGAACAAATTACTGATTACATAAATGAATTATTGGACGCACAAGAAAAAGGTGAATTAGATTATTCGTTATGTATTATGTGGGATTCAGTTGGTTCCGTTCCTTGTAAAATGACATACGAAGGCAAGGGTGGTAAACAACATAACGCAAGTGTTTTAGCCGATAAAATTGGTATGGGAATTAATCAAAGAATTTCCGGATCAAGAAAAGCCGACTCAAAATTTGAAAATACTTTAATTATAGTGAATCAACCTTGGGTTGAATTACCAGACAATCCATTTGGACAACCAAAAATTAAAGCTAAAGGTGGTGAGGCGATTTGGTTAAACTCTTCATTAGTATTTTTATTTGGAAACCAAAAAGGTGCTGGAACAACAAAAATTACAGCGACAAAAGATAAGAGAACTGTCAAATTCGCATCAAGAACAAAGGTGTCAGTTATGAAAAACCACATAAATGGTCTTGGTTTTGAAGATGGTAAGATTATTGTAACTCCACACGGATTTTTACCTGGAAAAGATGCGACAGAAGAAAAGAAGTCAATTGAGACTTACAAAAGTGAGTATGCCGAATATTGGAAAACAATTATCGGTGTTGATGGTGAATTTGATTTAAAAGAAGAAAAAGTTTATGAATAAGAATAAATTAAAAGTTATTTCATTATTTTCCGGATACGGAACACAAGAATTAGCATTGAAATACATTGGAGCCGATTATGAAGTTGTTGCAAATTGTGACAACTTCAAACAAGCGAATGAATGTTATGATGTTTTACACCAATCACAGATGGGTAATTTGGGTGATATAACAAAGGTTGATCACAAAAATTTCCCAGAGTGTGACTTATTAACATATTCATTTCCTTGTCAGGACATTTCAATTTCTGGAATCCAAAGAGGAATTAAGGAAGGAACAAGAAGTGGATTATTATATGATGTTGAAAGAATATTATCAACAAATAGACCAAAGTTTTTATTGATGGAAAATGTTAAAAACCTCATTTCAAAGAATCATTATGAAAACTTTAAAAAACACATCTACTTTTTAAGAGGTCTTGGTTATACATCATACTGGAAATTATTGAATGGTGCTGACTTTGGTTGCCCCCAAAATAGAGAGAGAGTGTTTATGATTTCAGTTCTTGATGGTGATCATACAGATGTTAAAACAAGAATGGAAAATGTTGATAATCATAAAAAAACAAGAGTCCCAATGAGATCCTTTATTGAGGATACAGAGAATCCAGAATTGTTTGTTGATTGTCAATACACACCACACCAACCAAAAGGTAATTCGGTTTGTAGATTAATTGCAAGGAGAGATGATATTAGTTATGATCAAGCGAGAAGAATTTACTCAATTGATGGTTGTTCACCTTGTTTAACAACGAGTGGTTCTCCACAGATTATGACCGAAGATGGTAGAGTAAGAAATATTACAGCAAGGGAGGGTTATAGATTTATGGGTGTTCGTGATGAAGATATTGATTTATTACTAACAACATCATTATCAACAAAAGGACATGTCTCACTTGCCGGTAACTCAATATGTGTTCCAGTTATGGAAGCTATATTTAGTGAATTTCTTGGTGATTATATTACAGAAAAAGAACCAGTATTATCAAATCAATTAAACCAAGAGTAAAAAAATCATAATAATTATACTTTTTTAAATGTTGTAGATATTTATTAATATATGGGAAGAAAAAAGATAAATGACGAAGAAAAAAAAGTTAAGGTTGGTGTATCAATTGATCCACATTTACCACAATACTTTAAAGAAAAGTCAATAAACCTATCTTCCCTTGTTAATAAACTATTGAATGAATATATTAAAAATGGTGACAAAAGTTTGTGGTAAATGTAAAAAAGAAAAAAAAGTTTGTGATTATTATTTAGATAATCAAAAGAAAGATGGTTTATCTTCCGATTGTAAAATTTGTAGAAATAAACGTGTTAAAGAATATAGAGAAAAAA
>JACCDX010788353.1_pt1 | contig 15168 bp, 11 predicted proteins | sample 7449681 | NCBI WGS metagenome assembly JACCDX01 (sample SAMN15323450, study PRJNA562643) | freshwater metagenome | isolation source: river surface water | place: USA:Blue River Watershed | collected 2017-08-18
CCAGCGTTGCCTGATCATCCTCCACGGCCTGGGCGCTGATGGCAGCGATTTCGAGCCCGTTTGCCAGATGCTGGCCACCGCGCTCGCAGACCGGGGCCCCATGCGCTTCGTGCTGCCCAGCGCGCCGGTCATGCCCGTCAGCATCAATGGCGGCTACGAGATGCGCGCTTGGTACGACATCCGCCCGGTGCAGGGCCCCGAGCGCGAAGACCCGGTCACCATGCGTGCGTCCATGCACGCGGTGCACGCACTCATCGAGCGCGAGGTGGCCCGAGGCATCCCGGCCGAGCGCATCGTGCTCATGGGCTTTTCGCAAGGCTGCGCCATGGCCTTGCTGTCAGGGCTGAGGTTTCCGCAGCGGCTCGGCGGCATCATCGGGCTGTCAGGCTACCTGCCCTGGCCGGATGCCACCGAGGCCGAGCGCCATCCCAACAACGCGCAAACGCCCGTGTTCATCGGGCATGGCGATGCCGATGGCGTGGTGCCCACCGTGCGCGGCCAACAGGCCTACGCGGTGCTGCAGCGCTTGGGGCAGCCGGTCAGTTGGCACAGCTACCCGATCGACCACAGCGTGTGCCCCGAAGAGATCGACGACCTCGCTGCGTGGCTGAGGGCCCTTGGCTGACGTTACGTCCTGGTCGCTCACTTCGGGTTGACCATCACCAGCCGCATCTTGCCGGCGACGGCCTTCTGATCGACGAACACCTCGGCGAGCATGCGCCCATCGGCCAGGCTGTCGAGCACGCGCCGGATGCGCCAGGTGCTGGGCCAGTTGGCCACCTGCGTTTCCAGCACGCTGAATTGGCCATTGCGCAGCAGGCCTTGCGAGGGTGCGTTGATGTTGCCAGGTGTGCCGCGAGCGGCGTAGATGCGCTCTTGGTCGTCCAGGTTGTAGGGGGTGGCGCCATCCAGGCTGAGCTGCCGTGCCTGGCCGGCCTGCCACAGGTACCAATTGCGCTGCGTGTCAGACAGCAGCACGGTGCCTGCGTTGTTCAGCGCGTAGATGGCATTCAGCTTGGCGTCGACTGGGGGCTGCACCGCCAGCCATTGCTGACCATCCCACAGCCAGGCCTCGGTCTTGGCTGAGTCGTAAAAGCGGGCCACGAGCACCTGCCCCAGATCGTTGATCAACAGCGTGGGCGGCATGTCGATCAGTGGGCCGTTCGGGCTGGGCACCGGGGGCAGGGTGATCGGCAACTGGCCAGGGCGAGACAGCACGAGGCGCGATGGCTGCGCGATCCAGCAGGCGTGGTGTCCTTCGCGGCTGGCAGCTCGCTTGGACACAACCTCGTTGCCACAGGGCTGCCAGGTGACTGCCGAAGTCGAGCCGGGCCAGTGCACTTCGCTGTAGGCGGCGGGGTCGATGGGCATGGCTTTGCCATCGAAGGTGGTGAGCCGCGCCACCACGTCGCCATTGTTTTGCATGGCCACGTAGGTCGCTGTTTGTTTGGTGCTGGTGCCGAGCGCCTTGGCCGTGCCCCCTGCAGTCCACAGCACCGGTTTGGCGTAGTACCAGGGGATGGGGTAGAACGGGTTGTAGCCCAGCAGCGTGGACTGGCCGAAGTTGTAGCCGCCCAGCTTGTCGCACACCGCAGCCACGTCGCCGCGTGTGTTCATGGGGTGGTGGTTGTCGATGGTCTCGCGGGTCTGCACGTAGCAGTACGTGGTACCGGACGGGCGGACCAGTTCTTTGTACGTGTAGCCCGTGGCCTGTGCGTGTGCGCCTGGGGTGAGCAGGGCGGCCGCGCAGGCGGTCAGGGCGTGCGTCGACAGCATGGAGAGGGGGCGCAGTCGGGTCATGGTGAGGGGCCTGCTTTTTGAATAGAGGGGTCCCATGAGCATGGGGGTCTTTCAGCTTAAAGCCCAGGCCGTTCGGGTGGGCCGCAACGGCGCGTTCCTGGCGGGAGATGCGCCCCTGGCGGGGCCCCGTCTTTCAGGGGGGGCGTGGGCGCACCGCAGTACGGCCCAGGGTTTGCCCGCATACACTCGGGCACCACATGAAATTTCAAGGAGTTTGACGATGCGACATCTGGCTTCCGCCTTCGGCGTGGTGGCATTGGCCCTGGCGGCTGCTGGGGCCCAGGCTGCGACAGACCTCAATGGCGTCACCGAGCAGCAGGTGCTCGACCTCATCAACGTGCAGCGTGCCAACAATGGGCTGGCCGCCGTGCTGCTCGATCTCAACCTCGATGCCGCCGCCGAGGCCCATGCGCTCGACATGGCCACCACGCCCTGCTTCCAGCACAACAGCTGCGATGGCACGGCCACCTTCACGCGGGTCAAGGCGTACTACACGCCCAACACCTGGCTGGGCGAGATCATCGCCGCCGGCTACAGCACGCCTGAGGCGGTGGTGGATGGCTGGATGAACAGCCCCGGTCACCGCGCCAACATCCTCGATGGCAACTTCAAGGTGGCGGGTGTGGCGCTGGCGTACAGCAACGTGGGCACTTACCGCACTTACTGGGTGGTTGATTTCGGGGGGCAGGTCACGTCGGCCACGGTGCCTGAGCCATCGAGCTGGGCGCTGATGGCCTTGGGCCTGGTGGGGCTGGCCTCGGTCGCCCGCCGCCGTGCAGCACCGATCCGGGCATGAAAAAAGGCCTGCCGCCTGCTGAGGGCATCCCCACAGCAGCACAGGCAGGCCAAAACCGTTTCTCTGGAAAGACATGCTGACCGGCACGGCGCCCATGCCGCGCCGGCAGCGGGATCACCCGATCAGAACGGGGTTGGGGCCGGCGGGCTGACGGTGAACTTGTAGGTCTGGCCGTTGCCAGACATGAAGGCCGACAGGATGCCGGAGATGAAGCAGCCCTTGATCTGCGGGAAGCTGGTCGTGCCACCGAAGGTCAGGTTGCCATTGCCCAGCGACGACAGCGGGCCGTCGTAGTTGATCGGGAAGTTCACTGGGCTGACCGTCTTGCACTCGCCAAACGGAATGCCCAGGATGGACGTCACCGTGATGTGGGTTTGCGCATTGGCCGCGATGTGCAGCTGCCCGCCGTTGTCCAGCGAGACCTTGCCCGTCACGTTGCCCACCGGCGTCACGCGGATGCCCACTGGCAGCTTCAGGCCCAGCAGGTTGATGGTCTGGTTGAACTCGGGCACGTTGAGCGTGCCATCCAGCGTGTTCTTGGTGATGTTGGACTTGGCCGTGAAGGTCGAGGCCGCAGGCAGCGTCACCGTCTGCGCCAGGGTCTTGAGGCCCACCGTGGCGGCCAGCGGCCACTTGTCCAGCGTCACGATCAGGTCGCCCGTGTTGTCGTTGGCGGTCGACGGGGGCGTGGGGGCGTTGTTGCTGCAGTTGCTCGGTGCAGGGCGACCGGCCATGCGGTCGGCCATCCAGGCCAGTGCAGGGCCTGCGGCCTGGAACTGCGTGACGATGTGTTCGCTCGGGTAGAGGTCGAACTGCACCTGCGGGAACTTGGCGCAGTAGGCGCGCTTGAGCGCCACGTCCTGGTCCAGCGGGATGAACTCGTCGGCCTGGCCGTGGTACTGGTACATCGGCACGGTGATGGGCTGGGTGCCCAGGTTCTGCGCCATCAGCGTGTCCTTGATGGGCTTGATCTTGAGCACCTGATCGAGGCCCGCATTGCCCCGGGTGAAGTCCTTCAGGCTTTTGTTCTGCAAGTCGAACAGGGCTTCGAACACGCACTGCGTCTTGAGCTTGTCGAGCGCGGCAAAGCCGGCTTCGCTGGCGATCAGGTCGATGGCGACCGTCTCGGGGTACTGCGCGTTCAGGCCGGCCACGCCCGAGGCCAGGAAGGCCGCGCCATTGCGCCCATCGAGGTTGTAGGCCGTTGCGATGAAGTCAGCCGGGATGCCGCCAGCGGCCACGCCCACCACGTTGAGCCCTGGGGCGTAGGTGGGCAGCAGCTCGGCCGCCCAGGCCGCCGTCTGGCCGCCCTGCGAGTAGCCCCAGATGCCGACCTTGGTCTTGGCATCGATCCCGACGCCCGGGATGGCCTGCGCGGCCTTGAACATGTCGAGGATGGCGTGGCCCTGCGACGCGCCGGCCAGGTAGGTCGAGATGCCGCCATTGAGGTAGCCCTCGTAGTCGCTCACCAGCACGGCGTAGCCGGCTTTCAGTGCGGCGTTGATGTTGGCGATTTCATAGTCGGTGCCGGCGGCCAGTTGGCGCGAGGGCGCGCAGCCATTGGCCAGGCCATGCGTGCCCACGGCGTACAAGATGACCGGGCGTGTGCCGCCGCCCGACCACGGGGCCGATGGCACGAGCACCGTGCCCGAAACCACGTTGTCCACATCGAGTGCATCGCGGGACTGGTAGATCACGTTCCAGGCCTGGGCGGCGGGGGCGCCTGTGCCCAGCTTGACGGTGGTCGGGCGGTAGCTGATGAGGTCGCCGGCTTGGCCCGAGGGGCCGCCAGCCGGTGCGTTGTAGAAGCTGTCGTCGGCCGGGCCCTGGGTGGCGGCGTGGCTCAAGGCAGCGCCGGCCAGCAAGGCGGTGAGCGCCGCAGCGCGGGCCATCAGGTGCAGGGTAGGGGTGCGCATGGTTGTCTCCAAATGGGTGGGGCCTGGGGCTGCATCTCCGGTTGAGCAGCCGAGGGCCGGGTATGGGGCGATCGCTTGGATTCAGTTTCCAAGCCAAAGAGACAATCAGGCAAGTGCGTTTTCCAGATTGGTATTCAAAACCCTTGATTCACGGGGTGGACGCTGTGCAAATGGGTTTCATCGGCCTCCAGATACAAACACCTGTAGAGTTTTGGGGCGCACAAATGACCCGTCATGGGGATGCCGTTTTCCCAGGGGGATGGGGTGAAATCTGGCGAGGGTGTCCAGGTGCATCCCCTGTGTGGCAGGGGGATTTGGCGACGCCGTCACAGCGTGCGGTCAGATTGTTCTTGCCCATGCAAGGTGAGTTTTTGGAATGGGTAATGCGTGATATCAGATACCCATATACAAATTCAACAATCCAGCGGCCAAAATGGACGAATGTCCGACAGGGTAGGGTTTGGGTGATAACCCCAGGCCGCGCGAAAATCGCCTTGAAAGGGCTCAGCCGATGTAAGGCGCGAGGAGGGTGCCGAGGTCTTGCTCGTTGGGGCCCATGCGGCTGATCAGCGCACGCTGCTCGATGCCCGCCAGGTGATGGGTCATCAGGGCCTGGGCGCGCGGCACGTCCTGGCGGGCCAGCGCGTCGATGAGGCTCAGGTGCTCGGTGATGGCGCAATCTGAGGAGTGCGGCCGGCCATAGGCCGCCAGGATCAGCGAGCAGCGTGTGGCCACCTCCGACAGGTAGCGGCCGAGCACGGGGTTGCCGGCCAGGTCGGCCAGCAGGGTGTGGAACTCGCCCGCCAGGCGGATCGATGCCGCCCCGTGGCCGGCCTGGGCTGCCACCTGTTCCTTGCCGACGTGCGCGGTCAACGGGCCGCGCCAGGCATCCTGCCAGCGTTGGCACACCAGGCGCACGACCTCGGCTTCCAGGCAGCGGCGCACCTCGAACACGGCCCTGGCCTCCTCCAGGCTGGGGTAGGCCACCGTGGCCACGCGCTTGTTGCCCGTCAGCACCAGCCCGTCCGAGGCCAGTTGCGACAGCGCGGCACGCACCAGCGTGCGGCTGATGCCGAACTGTTCGGCCAACCGGTCTTCGGGCAGGCGGGTGCCTGGTGTCAGGGCCTGTTCGATGATGGCCTGGCGCAGGGCGGTGTAGGCGACTTGGGCCTTGGGAGACAAACGCATGGTGATCGGGGCGTGTACGCACCAACTGTATACGCGATGGGTGCGCCAATCCTGTGCGCTGGGCGCACATCGCGCGCCAAACGGCTGAGGTGCGGGCCTCACGCACCACCGCAGTTCGCCAAAGGGCGGGTGCCACCGGGCACGCTCATTGCATCCAAGACATTCAAATCGCGTATACAAGATGTGATCGCGATGGACACCACCACTTGGAGTGATCGCCATGAACCGTCGCCATTGGCTGCAAGCCACCTCTGCCGGGGCCTTGGGCTCTGTCCTCACCCGTGTTGCCCCGGTGCTGGGGGCAGCGGCCGTGCCGGGCCTGGCTGCCGCGGCCGGCCAGCCCTTGAAGATCGGCTTTTGCTACTCGGGCCCGGTGTCCAACGTGGGCTGGACCTTCCAGCACGACCTGGGGCGCAAGCTGGTCGAGAAGACCTTTGGCGCGCAGGTGCAGACCACTTTCGTCGAGAACGTGCCCGAGTCGAACGAAGCCGAGCGGGTGATCCGCCAGTTCGTGGCCGATGGCTGCAAGATGGTCTTCACCACCTCGTTCGGCTTCATGGAGCCCACGCTGCGGGTGGCCCAAGACCACCCGGACGTCATCTTCGAGCACGCCACCGGCTACAAGATGGCCAAGAACGTCGGCATCTACCAGACGCGCTTCTACGAGGGCGCCTTCTTGCTGGGCATGTTGGCCGGCAAGATGAGCAAGTCCAACAGCCTGGGATTTGTGGCGTCCTTCCCCATCCCCGAGGTGCTGCGCAACATCAACGCCTTCACCCTGGGCGCACGCAGCGTCAACCCCAAGGCGCGCACCCGGGTCGTCTGGATCAACAGCTGGTACGACCCCACCCGCGAACGCGATGCCGCCGTGGCCCTGGTGGGGCAGGGCTGCGATGTGCTCTACCAGAACACCGATTCGCCAGCCATCGTGCAGTACGCGCAAAGCAAGGGCCTGTACGCCTTCGGGCAGGACTCGGACATGAGCAGCTTCGGCCCCAAGGCCCACCTCAGCGCCAACACGGTGAACTGGGGCGTGTACTACGTGCACAAGGTCAAGCAGGCGCTGGCCGGGCAGTGGAAGGCCGAGGACACCAAGTGGGGCATGAAGGAGGGCATGATCGAGCTGCCGGCCGTGAACCCGGTGGTGCCCGCCGATGTGCAGGCGCTGTTCACCGAGCGCAAGGCGCAGATCGTGGCCGGGCGCTTCCATCCCTTCGGTGGCGTGGTGAAGGACCAGGCGGGCGCCATCAAGGTGGCGGCCGGCCAGGTCATCAGCGAAGCCGAGCTGTGGGGCATGAAGTGGTATGCCGACGGCGTGGACGGCAAACTGCCCGGCTGACATCGGCATGGACATCGATTTCGCCCAACTCTCGGCCTACCAGCGCTACAAGCTGATGGCCAGCCTCATCGTGCCGCGGCCGATCGCGCTGGTCACCACCTTGAGCGAGACGGGCGTGGTCAATGCCGCGCCGTTCTCGATGTTCAACATGGTGGGCGAAGACCCGCCCCTGGTGATGCTGAGCGTCAACCTGCACAACGGCAGCGGCCGGCTCAAGGACACGGCGGCCCACATCTTGCGCCGTGGCGAGTTCGTGGTGCACCTGTGTGATGAACCCATGGCCGAGGCCATGCACCGCTGCGCCGTCGAGGCCCCGGCCGACGTCAGCGAGATCGACCTGGTGGGCCTGCACACCACGCCGTCGCAGACCGTGGCGCCGCCGTGCATCACCGAAGCGCCTGTGGCCTTCGAGTGCGTGCTGCAAGAGCACCTGCACAACGCCAGCCGCCACGTGTTCTTTGGCCGCGTGCAGTGGCTGCATGCCCGCGACGGCCTGGTCGACCCGAGCACCTGGCGTGTGCGCCTGCAGGACTACTTTCCCGTGGCGCGCTTTGGCGCCAGCTACTACGTGCGCACCCGCGACCGCTTCGCCATCCCAGACGCCGGTGCGGCGCCCGCCCCCAACCCCATCGACGAACTGTGAGCCCCGCTTTGACGCCCGACGATGCCACCTACCTGCGTGCCACCTTTGCCGCCGCCCGCGAAGCCGCCGCCGCCGGCAACATGCCCTTTGGCGCGGCCCTGGTGAAAGCAGGGCAGCTGCGCTGGCTGGCCCGCAACAACCAGGTCACCAGTGGCGACTGCACCGGCCACGCCGAGGTGGTGCTGGTGCGCGAGGCCCGTGCCGCCCTGGGCGTGGACATCACGCAAGGCGCCACGGTCTACGCCAGCGGCGAGCCCTGCGCCATGTGTGCCGGGGCCATGTTCTGGGCCGGGATCACGCGGGTGGTGTACGGCGCCTCCACGCCCGACATCGGCGAGGCCCTGGGCGGCCCCAGCCTGCCGCCTGGCTGTGCCGAGGTGCTGGCCCACGCGCAGCCGGCCGTGCAGGTTGAGGGGCCGATGCTGCAAGACGAAGGCCGGGCCGCCCTGGGCTTGCCGCCGCGCTGAACCCTGTGCGGGCCAGCGGGAGGGCTGCAGGAAGGCTGCACAGGGCCATGCCCGGCCGAGCCCGGATGCGCCTCAGCCCCGCAGCCGGCTGTGCGCCGGCACGCTGGCCAGCAGGAACTCCATCTGGTCGGCCACGATGCGCCGGCCGCGCAAGATCATGTCTTCGTGCACGCTGGGCACATACGGCAGGTAGTACAGCGACCAGCCCAGCTCGTTGACCGTGCGGTTGCCCTTGCGGCCATTGCAGCTGCGGCAGGCGGTGATGCAGTTCGTCCAGGTGTCGAGCCCGCCGCGCGAGGTGGGCTTGATGTGCTCGCGCGTGAGGTCATCGAAGCCAAACCGGTGACCACAGTAGGCGCACACCTGGCGGTCTCGGGCGAACAGCTTGGGGTTGGTGAGCGCCGGCTCTTGCCGCCAGGCCCGCGAAGGGATGCTGCCACGCACCGCCACGATGGGGTGCAGCTCCAGGCGGGATTGCAGGCCGGTGCGACGCTGCAGCCCACCGCGCAAGACCATGAACGGCTCGCCGATGGTCCACGCCACCCCGTCACTCGCATACAGGACTGCCGCTTCCTTGGCCGACAGCCAAGCCTGCGGACGGCCTGACACGTCAAGCTGAAGCACGTCCATGCACCCTCCGACTCAGAAGATGCTTCAAGGATAGGCAAGCCGCAGCCGTTCGACAAGCTCGGCGCACGCCCGCACTTGGACATGGCGCAACAACCGGGGGCGTTCACCCCACTGTCACCCTGCGGACAACCCGGCGTCACTTTGTCGTCATCCGGGAGGGGTGAACGTTCAATGCACGGCAAAGCGTCGCAAAAAGCCACAAAAAAAGTTGATCAGGCCGTACACAGGCGTCATCATTTTCTGCAAAATAGCACGACCGTTCGTTTTATTCCGAGCCCACCGCCGTGTCCGACGCCACCTCGCCCGATCAACGCCAGCCTGCCACCACCGAGGTGGGGCGCGAGCGCGGCCGTGGCGCGCACAAAGGCCAGCAGACCCGCGCCGCCATCCTGGACGCGGCCCTGGCGCTGGCCTCGCAGATGGGCATCGAAGGCCTGTCGATCGGTGCCCTGGCCGAAGTCACCTCGATGAGCAAGTCGGGCGTGTTCGCCCACTTCGGCTCGCGCGAAGAGCTGCAGATCTCGGTGATCCGCGAGTACCACGAGCGCTTCGAGCACGAGGTCTTCCATCCTGCCATCCAGCAGCCCCGGGGCCTGCCGCGTTTGCGCGCACTCTTTGACAACTGGGTGGGCAAAGTCGCCACCGAAATCGATTCGGGCTGCATCTACATCAGCGGCGCCGTCGAGTTCGACGACCGCCCGGGCCCCGTGCGCGACGCACTCGCCGGCATGGTGCTGCTGTGGCACGGTGCGCTGCACCGCGCGATCCGCATGGCCATCGAGCTGGGCCACCTGCGCACCGACACCGATCCGATGCAGATGCTGTTCGAGATCCACGGCCTGATCCTGTCGCTGCACCATGACGCCCGGTTCCTGCGTTCTGCAGGGGCTGTGGACCGTGCGCGCAAGGCCTTCGAGCGCGTCATCCATTACTACGCCACGGACACGGCCCCTGCGGCCATGCCCATGGCGGCTGCGTCCCCTGCGGGCGCGGCAACTTCCCAAGACGGGGTTCGCCCCCTTCATTCCTGAGCCAGCGATTTTTTCGACCGAGGAGCTTCACGATGCCGACCTATACCCCCCCGATGCGCGACATGCAGTTCGTGATCCACGAAGTGCTCGGCGCTGTGGATGAACTCAAGCAGATCCCCGCCTACGCTGAAGTGGACGCGGACACCGTCAACGCCGTGCTGGAAGAAGGCGGCAAGTTCGCCTCGAAGGTGCTGGCCCCGCTGAACCTGGTGGGCGACACCCAGGGTTGCGTGCTGGACAAGGCCACGCACGAAGTGAAGACCCCGGACGGCTTCAAGGAAGCCTACAAGCAGTACATCGAAAACGGCTGGTCGGCCCTGTCGGCCGATCCCGAGTGGGGCGGCCAAGGCATGCCGCAGGTGGTCAACCAGGCCATCTACGAAATGCTGAACTCGGCCAACCAGGCCTGGACCATGTACCCCGGCCTGAGCCACGGTGCCCACGCTGCCCTGGAAGCCCACAGCACCGAAGAGCAGAAGAAGATGTTCCTGCCCAAGCTGACCTCGGGCGAGTGGACCGGCACCATGTGCCTGACCGAGCCGCATTGCGGCACCGACCTGGGCCTGCTGCGCACCAAGGCCGAGCCGCAAGCTGACGGCACCTACAAGATCACCGGCGCCAAGATCTTCATCTCGGCCGGTGAGCACAACATGGCCGAGAACATCGTCCACCTGGTGCTGGCCCGCCTGCCGGACGCCCCCGCTGGCTCGAAGGGCATCTCGCTGTTCGTCGTGCCCAAGTTCCTGGTGAACGCCGATGGCTCGCTGGGCAAGCGCAACGGCATCTACTGCGGCGGCCTCGAGCACAAGATGGGCATCCACGGCAACGCCACCTGCCAGATGGTGCTGGAAGACGCCGTCGGCACCCTGGTGGGCCAGCCCCACCGCGGCCTGCCCGCCATGTTCGTGATGATGAACGGCGCCCGTCTGGGCGTGGGCAACCAGTCGCTGGGCCTGACCCAAGTGGCCTACGAAAACGCCGTGGCCTACGCCAAGGACCGCATCCAGATGCGCGCCCTGTCGGGCCCGAAGCGCCCTGACCTGGCCGCTGACCCCATCATCGTGCACCCCGACGTGCGCAAGATGCTGCTGACCGCCCGCGCCTACGCCGAAGGCGGCCGCGCGCTGGTGTACTTCACCGCCATCGAGCTGGACAAGTCGCACAACCACCCGGATGAAGCCGTCCGCAAGGAATCGGACGACATCGTCGCCCTGCTGACCCCGATCGTGAAGGCCTTCATCACCGACAACGCGCTGACCTCGACCGTGATGTGCCAGCAGGTCTTCGGTGGCCACGGCTACATCCACGAGTGGGGCATGGAGCAGTTCGTGCGCGACAGCCGCATCAACATGATCTACGAAGGCACGAACACCGTGCAATCGCTGGACCTGCTGGGCCGCAAGGTGCTGGGTGACGGTGGCGCCAAGCTGACCAAGTTCGGCAAGATCATCGGCCGCTTCGTCAAGGAAAACGCCGACAACGCCGCCATGCAAGAGTTCACCAAGCCCCTGGCCGATCTGGGCCAGAAGGTGCAGGGCTTCACCATGGAAATCGGCATGAAGGGCATGCAGAACCCCGACGAAGTGGGCGCCGCTGCCGTCGACTTCCTGCGCGTCGTGGGCCACATGACCTACGCCTACTTCTTCGCCCGCATGGCCAAGGTCGCGCTGGAGAAGCAAGGCTCGGGTGACCCGTTCTACAAGGCCAAGCTGGCCACTGCTCGTTTCTACTTCGCCAAGCTGCTGCCCGAAGTCGAAATGGCCATGATCACCGCCAAGGCTGGTCTGGCTCCCCTGGCGGAAATGGACGAAGCCCTGTTCTGATCGAACCAGGCTCCCCCTCGGAGCGCCCTCGCCGTCCGCAAGCCGGTGAGGGCGCTTCGCGCCATCTCATTCACAGAGTTCCGTTAGGAGAGAACATGAGTCGATTCAATGTCCGCAAGGTGGCCGTGCTCGGCGCCGGCGTGATGGGCGCGCAGATCGCCGCCCACCTGGTCAACTGCAAGGTGCCGGTCGTGCTGTTCGACCTGCCCGCCAAGGAAGGCCCGAAGAACGGCATCGTCACCAAGGCCGTCGAAGGCCTCAAGAAGCTGAAGCCGTCGCCCCTGGGTGTGACCGATGACGCCGCCCTGATCCAGCAGGCCAACTACGAGGAACACCTCGAAGAGCTGCGCGGATGCGACCTCATCATCGAAGCGATCGCCGAGCGTCTGGACTGGAAAGAAGACCTCTACAAGAAGATCGCGCCCTTCGTGAACGACAAGGCCATCCTGGCCACCAACACCTCGGGTCTGTCCATCAAGGCCATGGCCGATGTGCTGCCTGAAGCGCTGCGTTCGCGCTTCCTGGGCATCCACTTCTTCAACCCCCCGCGCTACATGTACCTGGTCGAGCTGATCCCGACCTCGTACACCGAAGCCACCGTGGTGGACAAGCTCGAAGCCTTCGTGACCTCGGCCGTGGGCAAGGGCGTGGTGCGCTGCGAAGACAGCCCCAACTTCATCGCCAACCGCGTGGGCGTGGCCGGCTTGCTGCTGACCCTGATCGAAGTGAAGAACTTCGGCCTGGGCTACGACATCGTCGACGACCTGACCGGCAAGAAAATGGGCCGCGCCTCGTCGGGCACCTTCCGCACCTGCGACGTGGTGGGCCTGGACACGATGGCTCACGTCATCAAGACCCTGCAGAACTCGTGCACCGCTGACGCCTTCCACGGCGCCTTCGGCGTGCCGGCCGACGTGCAAGCCCTGATCGACAAGGGCCACTTCGGTCAAAAGACCAAGGCCGGCTTCTACAAGAAAGACGGCAAGGCCCTGTTCCAGTTCGACCTGAAGTCGGGCGAGTACGTGCCGGCCGGCAACAAGGCCGACAAGGACGTCACCGACATCCTCAAGAAGGCCCCCGCTGAGCGCCTCAAGGCCCTGCGCGAGTCGGCCAATCCGCAAGCCCAATTCATCTGGGCGATGCTGCGCAACGCCTTCCACTACGCCGCCGTGACGGTCGAAGGCATTGCCGACACCTGCCGCGATGTGGACCTGGCCATGCGCTGGGGCTACGGCATGAAGCAAGGCCCGTTCGAGCTGTGGCAACAAGCCGGCTGGAAGCAAGTGGCCGAGTGGGTCAAGGCCGACATCGAAGCTGGCAAGGCCATCTGCAATGCCCCGCTGCCCGCCTGGGTGTTCGACGGCCGTGACGGCGTGCACACGCCCGAAGGTTCGTGGAGCCCCGCCAAGAAGACCTACGTGCCGCAGCGCAACCTGCCGGTCTACAGCCGCCAGTACTTCCGCGAAGACGTGGCCGGCTCGGGCGCCGTGGGTGCCGACGTCGCTGGCAAGACCCTGTTCGAAGACGCCAACATCCGCCTGTGGACGCTGGACGACGAAGTGGTCATCGCCTCGATCAAGTCGAAGATGCACACCATCTCGGCCGAAGTCACCGCTGGCCTGACCCAGGGTCTGCAGCTGGCCGAAGAAGGCTACAAGGGCCTGGTGATCTGGTCGCAAGACGGCCCGTTCTCGGCCGGTGCCGACCTGCAATCGATGATGCCCGCCTTCATGAGCGGTGGTGGCAAGGCCATCGCCCCGTTCGAGAAGGCCCTGCAAGACTTCATGCTGAGCCTGCGCTACAGCAACGTGCCGAGCGTGGCCGCCATGCACGGCCTGGCGCTGGGCGGTGGCTGTGAGCTGGCTGTGCACGCGTCGCGTCGCGTGGCCGCCATGGAAAGCTATGTGGGTCTGGTCGAAGTCGGCGTGGGCCTGATCCCCGGCGGCGGTGGCCTGGCCTACCTGGCTCGCCGCGCTGCCGAGCAGCTCGAGCCCTCGAAGGGCGTCTCCGGCCAGACCGGCGGTGACCTGATCGGCTTCATGAAGGAAGGCTTCCAGGCCGCCGCCATGGCCAAGGTCGCCACCTCGGCCATCGAAGCCAAGAAGTACGGCTTCCTGATCGACGGCGACGTCATCGTGCCGAACAAGGACGAGCTGCTGCACGTGGCCATCGCCCAAGTCAAGGCCATGTACGAAGCCGGCTACCGCGCTCCGGCCAAGAAGCTGTTCCCGGTGGCCGGTCGCAGCGCCAAGGCCACCCTGCAGTCCACGCTGATCAACATGCGTGACGGCGGCTTCATCTCGGCCCACGACTACCTGATCAGCTCGGCGATTGCCGACGTGCTGACCGGCGGCGACGTCGACTACGGCACCCTGGTGAGCGAAGAGTACCTGCACGCCCTGGAGCGCAAGCACTTCTGCTCGCTGCTGGACAACCCCAAGACGCAAGAGCGCATCATGGGCATGCTGTCGACCGGCAAGCCTGTCCGCAACTGATCGATCGGAGCACACAACATGTCGAAGCAACTTCGTGACGTTTACATCGTCGCTGCCACCCGTACCCCGATCGGCAAGTCTGGCCGTGGCGTGTTCAAGAACACCCGCCCCGAGACCCTGCTGGTGGCCACCATCCAGAACGCCCTCAAGCAAGTGCCGGGTCTGGACCCCGCCGCGATCGAAGACTCGATCATCGGCTGCGCCATGCCGGAAGGCGAACAGGGCATGAACGTGGCCAAGATCGCCAACCTGCTGGCCGGTCTGCCCAAGACCGTTGCCGGTGTGACGATCAACCGCTTCTGCGCCTCGGGCATCACCGCCGTGTCGATGGCCGCTGACCGCATCCGCGTCGGCGAAGCCGAAGTCATGATCGCCGGTGGCGTCGAGTCGATGTCGATGGTGCCGATGGGCGGCAACAAGCCGTCGTTCCACCCCGACATCGTCAATGTCGATGAGAACGTGGGCATCGCCTACGGCATGGGCATGACCGCTGAGAAGGTGGCCGAGAAGTGGGAGATCTCCCGCGCCGACCAGGACGCCTTCGCCACCGAATCGCACCGCCGCGCCATCGCTGCCCAGCAGGCTGGCTTCTTCGATGCCGAAACCACCCCGGTGGAGATCGAAGTGCGCACCCCGAACCTGGAAACGGGCGAGGTGAGCATCTCGAAGAAGACCATCACCCGTGACGAAGGTGCCCGTCCGGACACCTCGCCGGAAGGCCTGGCCAAGCTCAAGACCGTGTTCGCGGCCAAGGGCTCGGTGACCGCCGGCAACTCGTCGCAAACCTCGGACGGCGCTGGCTGCCTGATCCTCGCTTCGCGTGAGGCCTGCGAAAAGTACGGCCTGAAGCCGCTGGCCCGGTTCGTGGCCTTCGCCGTCAAGGGCGTGCCGCCGGAAATCATGGGCATCGGCCCGATCGAAGCCATCCCCCTGGCCCTGAAGTACGCTGGCCTGAAGGCTTCGGACCTGGACTGGATCGAGCTGAACGAAGCCTTCGCGGCGCAGTCGCTGGCGGTGATGGGCCAGCTCGGGCTGGATCC
>JACCDX010198209.1_pt1 | contig 15167 bp, 7 predicted proteins | sample 7449681 | NCBI WGS metagenome assembly JACCDX01 (sample SAMN15323450, study PRJNA562643) | freshwater metagenome | isolation source: river surface water | place: USA:Blue River Watershed | collected 2017-08-18
CGTCGGCGTCGAGCCAGCCCCCTTCCGTGAGGGCCTCGACCAGGCCGCGCGCGCGCGCGTCGATGGCGACCGGATCCGCCGGGCTGCCGAGGAGCCCCTCGAAGAACGCCTCCGCCGTGATGCCAGCGTCCTCGAGCCGCGCGCGCGTGGCGTCGTCGGACGCGAACCGCAGGGTGACGACGCGCGCACGCGGGCCGGGTGTCACGTGAATGTCGACGTCGGTGTCCACCCGCCACGTTCCGCGGGTGCGCTCACGCGTCGCGATGCGCTCGAGCCGTGCGTCCAGCCAGCCGTTGGCGCGGTAGAACTCTCGCACCCCAGCGAGCGCGCGGTCGAGGGCCGCGTCGGTGTAGGTGCCCTCGGCGAGCGTGTTCGGGCTCGCCTCCAGGAGGGCATCGCGGAGGAAGCGCGCCGAGTACGTCGCGTCCCCTGAGACGTGGATCGCGCCGAGGCGACGGCGGGCGCCCACGTCGGCGTGCAGCTCGACGAGGACCTCGGGGCCGTCGGTGGCGATGCTGCCGAGCACCCGGGCGTCCTTCCATCCGTCGGCTGTGAGACGCTCCTCGAGGGTCCGCGCGCTTGCGGCGAGCACGATCTCCGGTGCGGCGAGCACGCGCGCGGCGAGCACCTCCTGACGCACAACGTCGCGGGCGTCCCGTCGTGACGGCGCGTGGTCGCCGGAGACCGTCACCGTCCAGCGTCGGCGCGGATCGACGAGCACGACGACCTGATCGCCCTCGACCTGGAGCGTGACGCGGGCCTCCCACCAGCCGGCGTCGGAGAGCGCGGCGAGCAGCGCCTCGCGGCCTTCGCGGAGCGCCTCGGCCGTGCGGAGGCGCCCCTCGCCGAGGCCGGCTGCGTCGAGCACGGCGCGTATCCGCCACGTCGGCAGCGCTCCGCCGGCGCGGATGGCCACGGTCGAGATGCGCAGGGGGGCTCCCTCGTCGACATGCACGTCGAGATCGCGGCGACCGTCGGCACGGGGCCTCACCTGGAGCGTGGCCCGTGCCTTGGGGAACCCGGCGTCGTGCAGCGCGGCGACGAGCGCGGCGATCCGGCTCGCTTCCGTCGCGGGTGACCACGCGTCCCCGGGCGCGATGGCGAGCGCCCTTCGGACGGCCGCGTCGCTCAGGGCATGGTTGCCATGAACGCGAACGCGCGCCACCCGGGGCGCCGGCCAGAGCCGGTACTCCACGCGGACGCCTTCGAAGGGCACGCCGGCGTCGTCGAAGCCGAGCCACGGCTCGACGTGCACCTCACCCCGGGTCAGGTCGAGGAGCGCGTCGAGCGTGGCCAGGTCGCTCCGTGCGTCGAGCGGCGCGTAGGCAGACCCCTCCTGGACGCGCAGCAGCGGCGCGAGGCTCTCTTCGGGGAGGCCGCCTTCCGGTGCGACCAGCGAGCGCTGGACGACGGGCGCGCCCGTCCATGCGGTGGGTTCGGCGGCCCGGAGGGGCGACACGTGCGCCAGCACGACCAGGAGCGTGACCCTCATGGCAGGTCGAGCTCCCAGCGCACCTTGAATTCGGTGCCGTAGGCGGCGCCGATGGGGAGGGCGCGCCCTTCCTGACGGGTTGCGACGTAGGTGCGGATGTAGAGGCGCTCTGCCATGCGACGCTCCGCGCTGGCGTACCAGTCGTTGCCGAGCCCGGCGCCGAGGGCGGTCTCGCCGGTGAGGGTGACGTCCCCGACCTGCTTTTCGGCCAGGAGCCGCAGCTCGGAGCTCACCGTCGTGGAGCCTCGTTCGCTGGCGCCGCTGACCAGACTCCACCGGTCGACGATACCGTCGAGGCGGCCGATCGCGGTCTGGGCCAGCAGCAGGTCGCCGGTCTCGGCGGCGATGGCGGCGCCCAGGCCTCCGTAGCGGTCGAGCTCGGCGCGGGTCGTCCCGAACAGCAGGAGCGCGTTCACGTCGGCCTGGGAGAGGTACGGATCGGCCGAGGTCTCCGTTCGCCAGTTCGAGAACGGCCCGGTGACCCCGTAGCGCACCCGGTAGTCGGTCTCTCCGCTGCGGACCGTGGTCTCCAGATGGACGTCCAGCTCGGGATCATAGCTGTACGGGTCGATGTAGCGGACCTCGGCGCGAACGATGTCGAAGGTGCGTTCGTGCAGGAACGCGCGGCCACCGGGGAGGATCGCTACCGTGCCCGTCACCCCGGGGCGCTGCGTGTCGCCCACGACGCGGAGGCGGGCGCGCGCGGTCGCGTCGGCGACGTTGTCGCGCAGGCGGACGCTGTCGTCCGCGTTCACGTCGAGGTCGAGCGCGAAGTACCGCCCGGTCTCGTCGGGGGCTGCGGCGGTCAGCCGCTCCTCCCGAAGCGCCACGACCATCGATTCCCAGTCGATGCGCTCGGTGAAGGGCATCGCTGTCACGTCGACGCGCCCGCTCAGGACGAGCGCGTCCGCAGGGCCGTCGAGTCGCAGTCGCGCGTTCCCCGTCACCGGAGGAAGGTCGTCGAACCAGCCGACCGTGGCGCCGTCCACGTCCACGGCGACGGAATATCGCGTGGGGATCCAGCCGTCGGCGTCGACGTGCGCGGCGCGGGTGCGTAGCCGTCCTCCGCCGACCCGCGCATCGAAGCTCGGCAGGTCGAAACCGGTCGCCGTGGCCAAGAGGCTCGCGGTCACCTCCTCGAAGGCCTCGGGGAACAGGTCCGTGCGTGCGCGCGCGTCGCGGACGTCGAGGCTGAGGTTCGGGGCGAGGTCGCCGCTCGCGTTGCGTGCCGTGGTGAGCCGGATCGCTCCAGCGCCCTCGGCCTCGAGGATGCCGGGTACGAAGGCGGGCAGGAGCGCGAGGTCGACACGCCCGCTGCCTTCGAAGCCCTCCGGCGCGTCCGAGGCGCCTCCCACGCGGAGGGCGGTCCCTCCGCTGCCTTCGATGCGCGTCGTATCCAGCGCGTAGCGGGTCGGTGTCCACGTCGCGCGGGTGGGCGCGGCGAGCCGGAGCTCGGTGCCGCGCCAGGTCGCCTCTGCGGCCTCGATCCTCGCCTCGGCAGTGGCGAGCCCGTCGGCGGTGCCCGTCAGCGCGAGCGTGCCGTCGAGTGTGGCCCGGACGGGGGCGCCGTCCATCGCCTTTGGCCAGAGCGCCTGCAGCGGCGCGTGCTTCGCGACGAGGTCCAGCTGCCACGGTGCGCCCTCACCGACCCCGATGTCGCCGTTGACGTCGAAGGCGCCGTCGGCCAGGGTGCCGGCGAGACGCGCGTGGCCGCGCTCCGGCGTGAGGCGGAGCCTGCCCGTGCCGAGGCGCGTGCCGTTCCACGTGACGTCCCCGAGACGCAGGGTCGCGTCCGGACGTGGGTCGTCGAGATCGCCCCCGAGATGGGCGTGGGCCACCACCTGGCCCGTCAGCGGGAGCCCCGCGAGGCCGTCCATGCGCTGCAACGTGGCGCCGTCCCACGTGGCGTCGAGGTTGTAGGCCCAGGCGGGGCCCATGGAGCCGCGCGCCAGCAGCACCTCGCGGCGAGCGTCGTGTCCCTTCCGTTCGAGACGCAGCGCATCCAACGTGAAGACGCCGTCGTCAAACCAACCGACGCCTGCGCCGCCTTCGAAGCGTTCGCCCCACAGGCGGACCTCGCGGAAGTCCCCGTCCACGCGGCCGGTCAGGCCGGTTCCGGTGCCTGCCAGGCGCGCGCGCAGCGTCGCCGACCCGTCGATGCCGTCGATCGGCTCCACGATGGCGACCAGGTCGCGGAGTCGCCCGTCGGGGACGTCCACGTCGAGGCTCATCCACGCATCGTCAGGCGCCAGATCGATGACGTAGGCGCCGCTCCACGAGGTCGCCCCGAGCCGCGCCGTGATGTCGTGGAAGTCGAGCCGGGTGAGCTCGGGGGCCTCGAGCACGCCGGTGGCGTGGTCGGCGAGGGGAAACCCGAACACGCCGAGGTCATCGACCTCGATCGTCGCGCTCGCGCCGAAGCCCTCGTCCGCGCTGCCGACGAAGCGGCCCTTCGCGCTGGCCACCCCGGCGAGCTCGACGTCGCCGAGAGGTGCGAGCTGCGCGAGGTCGACGCGCGCGAGGTCCGCCTCGACACGGACCTCGTTCGGCGCGTCGAAGCCCACGTAGGCCTCAGCGCTCCCGCGCGACACGCGTGCCCCTCGGGAGCGCGCCTCGAGGAACGTGGCGTCGATCTCGAGCGCCCGGGCGTCGACCGCCATGGCGCCCTCGATACGGACACGGTCCACGCCGAGCACGAGCTCGCTTCGCGAGGACGACGTCGGGCCGTTCGTCACGCGCAGGTCGTCGGCGTCCAGCGTCAGCCTGCCGCCGAGCCGAAAGGGGGCGAGCGTGCCGGACACCTCGGCGTCGAGCGTGCCCTCGAAGTCGACCCACGGCGCGGGATGGACGCCTGCGTCCGCCAGCACGTCCGCGAGGTGGACCCCGGACGTCGTCACGGTCGCCCGGGTCGTGGAGGACGGCAGCGCGATCGTGGCGGCGACGCCGACCTCGCCGCGGCCCCAGACCAGACGTCCGTCCGTGAGCTCCAGGGTCGCCTCGCCGTCGGGGGCGTTGCGGAGGTGCCACTCGGCGCGGGCGTCCCCGATGCGGGGCGTGCCGTCCTCCCCGAGCACGAGGTTGCGCGTGGCGAGCGTCCCGCGAAGGACCGGCTCGTCGAGCGTCCCCTGGATCACGCCGTCGACCTCGACCTCGCCGCCGCAGGCAGGGCGAGGGACCGGACCGACGAGGTTCGCCAGGCTGGCCCGCACGTGCACGTCGCCGGTGAGGAGCTGCGCGTCACTCAGGTCGACGCCGGCGCGGAGCCACAGGTCCGGGAAGCGGAGCTCCAGCCGGGGGATGGCGATGCGGTCCGCACGCGCGATCATGCCCGGGACGCGCACGTCCTCGCTCACCTGTAGACTGCCCGGCGTGTCCAGCTCGACCCGCTCGACCTCGAGGTCGAGGAGTCCGCCCGCCGTGGGCGCGACCTTCAGCCCGCGGAGTCTGAGCTGCCGGGCGCCGACGGCCACGGTGACGTCGGTGTCGTGAATCTCCAGGCGATCCCAGGGCAGCGTGTCGGACGTGGAACCGCCGCTCGCCATCGCGCGAAACTCACGGAGCCCGTCATCATCGACGTGAACGAGGACGTCCGCGCCGCGGACCGTGAGGGTGCCGATGGCGAGGCCCTTCTCGACGCGCAACGCCGGCGTGGCGCGGAGCTCCTGCACGCGGACGACCAGCTCGCGCGTGGCGGGGTGGATCACCCGCGCGTCGCGCAGGCCAACCTCGGGTGGGAACAGTCCGATGTCGAGGGCGCCGATGACGACGTCTTCTCCGGTGGCCTGGGTGGCCGCCGCGGCGAGCGCGCGCGCGAGGACGTCCTCCACCGGACGGGTGGGGAGGGCGGTCACGAGCACGGCGACGCCTGCGACGAAGGCGAGCGGCCAGCGCCGCGCTCGGGAATTCGGGGAGGATCGCGGGTCCGCTTGCACGGTCGAACGCATGCCTATAAGGCGTTGGCGTTGCGGGTGTAGCTCAGTCGGTAGAGCACGAGCTTCCCAAGCTCGGTGTCGCGGGTTCGAATCCCGTCACCCGCTCCATTGTGAACCGCCCCGCGTGGCGCCGAGAGGCCCGCGCGGGGTTGTTGCTTCTGTTCGTCGCCCGGATCCGGAGGAACGATGCCGACCTTCACCTGGCGCGAGCGTGCGCGCTATGCCTTCGACACCACCATGGCGCGCGGTGCGAGCGCGCTCGTCGGCTGGCTCGCGCTCGGTTCGCTCGCGATGATCGGCGTGCACGCCGCCCTCCTGCTCACCTTCGGCCTCGAGCCCGAGGATGTCGCCGCCGACGGCGCCGAGGGCTTCGCGCGGGCTGGCTGGTACGGACTGATGCGCGCGATGGACGCCGGGGCGGTCGGCGGTGATGCAGCCGACTGGCGCTGGCCGCTCCTGCTGGCGAATCTGGGGGTCACGCTGGGCGGGATCTTCGTGCTCTCCACCCTCATCGGCATCCTGTCGAACGGGCTTCAGGGCCGGATCGAGCAGCTCCGCAAGGGCCGTTCGCGCGTCGTGGAGGCTGGCCACACCGTGATCCTCGGCTGGACACCCGCCGTTCCCGTCCTGCTCTCCGAGCTTGCGGAAGCCCACGCGAGTGACACGGACGCCTGCGTGGTGATCCTGGCCGACGCCGACAAGGTCGAGGTGGAAGACGCGCTCCGGGAGCAGGCCGAGGCCTTCGGGCGACTGCGGGTCGTCGTGCGCTCGGGCGACCCGACCCGCACCGCGGACCTGGCCATCGCGAACGTCGAGGACGCGCGCGCCATCCTGGTGCTCCACCCTGGCGGCGAGCAGGACGGCGACATCGTGGTGCTCAAGACGCTGCTCGCCTTGTTTTCACCGGAGGGGCGTGGCCGCATGCACATCGTCGCCGAGCTTCGCAACGCGGACAACCTCGACGCGGCCAAGCTCGTCGGCGGGGACGAGCTCGACGTCGTCCTCGGCCACGATCTCGTCGCGCGGATCACGGTGCAGACCTGTCGTCAGCCTGGGTTGTCCTACGTTCATACCGACCTCCTCGACTTCGGTGGCGACGAGATCTACTTCGGCGAGGCCAGCGCCGTGGAGGGGCGCACCTTCGGCGAGGCGCTCGCCGCGTGGCGCACGTGCAGTGTCGTCGGCCTCCTGACGGCGGAGGGGCCCCGGGTGCTGCCCCCGTTCGACACCGTCATCGCAGCTGGGGACCGAATCATCGCCATCGCGGCGGACGACAGCCTCCTCGTGCCCTCCGCCTCGCCGAGCCCGGACGTGGACGCCATCGTCGAGGCGCCCGCCGAGCCGGCGCGTTCGGAGCGCACGCTGGTCCTCGGATGGAACAGCCACGCGGCGTCGATCGTGCGGGGGCTGGACGCCTATGTCGGCGCGGGCTCCGAGGTGTGTGTCGTGGACGCGGACCTCACCCACGAAGGCGTCGTCGAGGTCGTCGGGGCGCTGCAGCGTCAGTCCCTCGAGGTGCGCGCGCTGGACCCGTCGCGACGCGACGTGCTCGACGGCCTCGAGCCCGGTCGCTGGGATCACGTCGTCGTCCTCCCCGGGGAGGCCGCCGACCCTCAGGCCGCCGATGCGCGCGTGCTGGTGACCCTGCTGCACCTGCGGGACATCGCGTCCCGCACCGGGGCGAGCTTCTCGCTGGTGAGCGAGATGAACGACGTGCGAAACCGCGACCTCGCGGAGCGTGGGCGAGGCGATGACTTCATCGTGAGCTCGCGCCTCGTGAGCCTGATGATGTGCCAGATCGCCGAGCAGAAGGAGCTGCACGCGGTGCTGGCCGACCTCTTCGACCCGGACGGCGCCGAGATCTACCTCAAGCCCGCGGCGCGGTATGTGCGCGAGGTGGAGGTCAACTTCGCGACGCTCGTGGAGTCCGCGCGACGCCGTGGCGAGGTCGCCATCGGCTACCGTCTGGGCGCGGGCAAGGGTCGTGGCGCGGTCACCCTGAATCCGGACAAGGGGGCGCGGGTGCGGCTCGGCGCCGAGGATCAGGTCATCGTGGTGGCGATGGACTGACCGTACGGTCGAGGTCTCGCGCGTCGCGTCCGGCGGGCGCGCGTCGCTCCTGGAGCAGGGGACCGAGCCTCCGGAGGTTCTCTCGCGCCGCCTCGTTGCGCGGGTCCTGGTCGATCACGGCGCGGAACGCAGCCGCTGCGAGGTCGTACTCGCCGCGCGCGGCGTGCACCTGTCCCAGTCCCGCGCGCGCCATGGTGCTCCTCGGATCGGCGTCGAGCGCTGCGCGGAAGTCGGTCTCCGCCATCGGCAGTTGGCCGAGCTCCAGGCGCGCCGCGCCACGGTAGGCGAGTCCATCCGGGCGGCCGGGCTCGAGCTGCAGCGCACGCTCGGCCTCGGCGAGGGCCAGCGCCGGTCGGTCGGTCGCGAGGTGCAACCTCGCCAGCGCGAGGGTCGGCGCGGGAACGGCCTTGTCGGCACGCCCGGCGAGGGCGGCGGCCTGCGTGAGGAGCGGCTCGGCCTCGTCCCAGCGCTGCGCTTCCAGAAGGAACACACCGAGGTTGTGGGACGCCGTCCACAGGCCGGGCTGGGCGACGAGCGCGCTGCGGAGCGCCTCCTCGGTGCCCGTCGGGTTGCCCAGAGCGCGCCGCACCCTTGCGAGGCCCTCCCATCCCGGAAGCGCGTCGGGATCGGCCTTTGCGGACGCGAGGTAGGCATCCTCCGCGCGTGGCAGCTGGCCGCGCGCCGACGCGAGGTCGCCCTCGGCGCAGCGGACGTCGGCGGCCTCCGGCAGGAGCATGCGCGCCGTCGCGATCGATGCCTCCGCGTCGTTCCACGCGCGCGCTCCCAGGCCGCCACGGGCGCCCTCGGCCATCGCGGCGCGCGCGCGCTCGAGATGCGGACGCAGCAGCGGGGTGAGGACCTCTGCGCCACCTGGCAGCGCGCGCACCCGCGCGGCCTCGCGAAATGCCGCCTGCGGGTCGGCCTCGCGCGTCGCGGCGAGCAAGTTGAGCCACGCCCGGCGGGTTCCCATCAAGGCGCGCGTGGCCTCCAACGCGTCGCCTTCGGCGAACACGTTCGCGGGGTCGGAGGTGGGCTGTGCGAGGAGCGCGGTCGGCGGTTCGGGCCGAACCCAGGCCGAGGCGGGCATCGCGGGTCCGGGGCTCCTCGCGCCGGGCAGCGCCGCGAGGGAAGCGTGGTCGAGCGTCATGAGCGCGGCGAGCTGCTCGACGGTGCGCACGCCGGCCCGCGCCAGCGTGACCTTGTCACCGTCGAGGCAGGCCGCCATGCCCTCCCAGCCGATGCGCGCGGCGGCCGCGTCGTCGTCGTCGTCGACGGGCCGCCCGACGAGGAGCAGCTGGTCGGCGCTGTCCGGAGGCAACCATGCGCTGGCGTGCGGATAGGCGGCGGCGAAGCGCTGGCCGACCTCCGCCAGCAGCCCGGCGTCCATCCGGGCTGCTGGGAGCACGATCACATGGACGCCGCCGGGCGCCAGGGTCCGTGCCGTGGCGACGAGGCCTCGGACGGACGGGAGTTGCTGGCGCGCGGAGGTCCACGGCCCGCGGAGGACCTCGATGACGGCGTCGGACGTGCTGCCGGCGCGCGCGAGCAGCACATCGTTCACGCGGAGCAGGCGCACCCCCGGCGAGAGCCAGACGCGACCCAGGGGCCGCGCGAGCGCACCCAGCGCCGCCGCCAGTTCGCCATCCGGGGTGGCGACGTCGATGCGGCCGAAGCCTTGTCGGGCCGCGCCGACGCTCACCGCGCCGAAGGCGTCACCGGCGATGCGCACGCTCGGATGACCGCCGGGGAGCACGCAGCGCGCCAGCGTGGCTGCGAACCGCTCTGCGCTCGCTGCGCGGCCGGAGGGCTCCCACACCACGCCGTCGACCTCGGCCAGAGCGATGTTCTCCCCGTTTCGCCGAAGCACGCTCCTCGAGGGGACGACCGCGGCGTGAAGGATCTCGCTCTCGGCGCGCCGCGTGGCGAGCGCACCCGCGGGCGTGGCGCTCGCCACGCGGGTCTGGGCGACCTCGGCGAGCAGGGGGTCGGGGAGAAGAGAATGGAGCCACGGCGTGAGACCGAGAGCGGCGAGCGCCGCTAAGGCGTTGGGCGCGGGCGCGCCGACACCCACGAGGGCGCCCACGCCGAGCCCCATCCCGAAGAGCGCGAATGCGCCCCGCAACGGCGCATCCAGCGTGCCGCTGCGCAGCAGCGCGGCGGCGAGGGCCGTCGTGAGCACCGTCACCGCGACGCCGCGCGCCAGCCAGGTTCGCGCCCCGGCGCCCATGGCGACGCCTGTTCCGAGCGCGAGGACGCCGAGCAGGGTGGCATCGAGCGCTGCGGCGGCGGGCAGCGCGAGGGTAGCCACGAAGGCGCCGCCGCCGGCGAGCAGCCTTCGCCATCCCGGGATCTCCGGGGAGGCCTGCTCGGGCGCGTGCGTGGAGGCCAGCGCGAGCGTCAGGGCGCCGCCCAGCGCGAGCTCGCGCGCCACCAGCATGCCCGCTGCGAAGCCGAGCAGGTCGCCCGTGCGCGTGCGCGACGCACCGACGCGGGCCGCTGGCAACCGCAGCATGGCGAAGGTCCCCGCGCCGAGGAGCACGCCCACCGCGGTGGGCTGCCCGCTCCCCAGGGACGCCGCGGCGCGGGCCACGTCCTCCGCGCGCCAGAGCGCCAGCGCGCCCACGGCGGCGATCCCGAGGTTCGCCAGCGTAGCCTCGCTCCGTGAGCGGCGTCGTGTCCGGAAGGCGCTCGCCATACCTGCGGCGACGAGGGGAACCAGCGCCGCGACGGCGCTCACCCCGAGGAGTTCAGTGGAAATACGGAGGCTTGCGCCGATGAACAGCGCCCTTGCGAGGCCCGCGCTCTGGCGTGCGGCAGACTTCGTGAGACGGAGGTTCATCGCCGCCAGCATAATCCTCTGCACGTCGCGCGTTGACCGCAACCGGTACAACCTGCTACAACGACAAGGCCAACCGGAAGCCGTCTTGTCCCTATTCACGCGCAATCGCAGCATCGTGGCGCTCGACATCGGGTCGAGCCACGTCAAGCTGCTCGAGCTGGAGGCCGATCGCAGCGGCCGGCAGCGCCTGAAGCACTTCGGGATGGCCCCGGTGCCGCCTGAGGCGATCGTCGACGGTGCCTTCATGAACACCGGCGCCGTCGTCGCGACCCTTCGCGACCTCGTCGCACGCCACAAGGTTCGTACGAAGGACGTCGCCGTCGCGGTGTCGGGCAACTCCGTGATCATCAAGCGCATCCCTCTGCCGCTGATGACGCAGCAGGAGCTCGAGGAATCGATCACCTGGGAGGCCGAGCAGTACATCCCGTTCGACGTGAACGACGTCAACATCGACGCGCACATCCTCCCCTCGCGCGGGGATGCCGGCGGTCAGATGGAAGTGCTCCTCGTCGCGGCCCGCAAGGAGGTCGTGAACGAGGTGCAGGGGCTCGTCATCGAGGCGGGCCTGAAGCCCACGGTCGTCGACGTCGCCGCGTTCGCGCTCGAAAACTGCTACACGCTCAACTACGACACCGGTCGCGGTGCGGTCGCGTTGGTGAACATCGGCGCGTCGACCGTGAACATCAACGTCCTGAAGGACGGTACCAGCGCGTTCACGCGAGACCTTCCCCTCGGCGGTCGTCAGTACACCGCGGAGATCCAGCGCGTCATGGGCGTGTCCTACGAAGAGGCCGAGGCCTTCAAGGTGGGCGGCGACGACGCGGACCGCTCCGCGGTGGTGCCGGAAGACGTCGAGCGCGTGCTCGGCCATGTCTCGGACACGCTCGCCTCCGAGATCAACCGCTCCATCGAGTTCTTCCTCGGCGGCATGGGCACGGGCCTGAACGCCATCATGCTCGCGGGCGGCGCGGCGTCCACCCCAGGCCTTCGGCAGGCCCTGGTCGAGGTTACGGGCGCTGACGTGCAGATCATGGACCCTTTCCGTCGCATCCAAGTGGATGAGCGCGCCTTCAATCCGCGGTTCCTCCGTGATGTCGCGCCGCAGGCCGCCGTCGCCGTGGGGCTCGCGCTGCGTACGGCGGACGACAAATGATCCGCATCAACCTGCTGCCGGTTCGACAGAACCGGAAGATCGAGGCCGCGAGGCGCGACCTCCTGCTCAGCATTCTCGGTGCGGTCGCCACGGTGGGCGCGCTCTTCGCCGGCTGGGCCGCCGCGGCGGTGCAGCTGCAGTCCCAGCTCGAGGACAACTCCTCCATGCAGGCGGAGGTCGATCGGTTGCAGATCGACGTGGCGAAGGTGGACGAGATTGAGAAGCTTCAGGCCGAGCTTCGCCAGAAGCTGGCCGTGATCGGCGAACTTCGTGCCCGCAAGTCGGGTCCCGTGCACATGCTCGACGACCTCGCCAACGCGACGCCGGATCGTCTCCGGATGACGGCGCTCGAGCAGAACGGCGCGCAGCTGCAGATCACCGGCGTGTCCGTCAACAACGAGACCATCAGCCAGTTCCTCCGCGCGCTCGACGCGTCGCCGTACTTCGGCGACGTCTTCCTGCAGGACATCGAGAGCACGCCTCCCGACCCGGACTTCGGCGGCGAGTTGAAGGCCTTCAAGTTGTCCGCGAAGGTGACGCTCCCGACCGCGGAAGAGCTCGCGGGCACCGCAGGCGGCGCGCCCGCGGCACCCGCTCCGGACGGCGCGGCTCCGGCGCCTGCCGAGGCTGCCGCTCCCGCGGCGCCCCCGGCAGACGCGCCCGCAACGGGAGGAGCGGCCGCGCCGACGCCTGACGCGCCGGCTCCGGCAGGAGGTGCGCAGTGAACGCCCTCGTCGAACGTTTCGCGAAGCTGCCGCGCTCGCAGCGCGCGCTCCTCGCCGTCATCCTGTACGTGGTCATCGGCGCCCTCGGCTTCTTCGCGGTCATCAGCCCCACGCTCTCGGACATCGATGACGCCGAGGCCAAGTACGCGTCGCTCGTGCGCACGCGCGACGAGGTTCAAGCGCGCGCCCAGATGCGCGCCCAGATGGAAGAGGAGCTCGGGCGTCTGACGGCGGAGCTCAAGCAGGCGCTGACCGAGCTGCCGAACGACCGCGAGATCCCGGGCCTGCTCAGCGAGATTGACGGCCTCGCGCGGCGCTCGGGACTCGATGTTCGTCGTTTCCAGCCGCAGTCCGAGGTCATGTCGGAGTACTACGCGGAGGTTCCTGTCCAGCTTGTCGTGGACGGGAGCTACCACGAGGTCGCGATGTTCTTCGATCGCGTCCGAAAGATGAACCGCATTGTCGCGATCCAGGACGTCGAGATGTCGAATCCGGTCGTGTCCGGCACCGAGACGAACCTCACGGTGTCCGGCTCCGCGGTCACGTTCCGTTTCCTCACGGAAGAGGAGATCGCGGCGGCGAAGAAGGCCAAGAAGCGTGAGAAGCGCGGCGGCGGCGGGGGAGGTGAAGAGTGATCGTGGCGATGCTCACCTTCCTGTTTTTGACCGCGTGCGGTGAGGCCGTGGAGGGCCCGAAGGGCATCGAGGAGGCGCCCGCGCCTCCCAAGGCCGCGCCTCCTCCTGCTCCCCCGGTCGACGACGGCTACTACTACAATCCGGCCGGCAAGCGTGATCCCTTCCAGGATTTCATCCGTCGCGTGACGGGAGACCTTCCGGAGAACACGCCGCCGCTGCTCCGCTACAACGTCGACAAGTTCCAGATGACGGGCGTGGTGTGGAACACCAACGACCCGCTGGCGCTCCTGGTCGACCCCGAGGGGCTCGGGCACCCTGTCCGCGTCGGCGAGCAGGTGGGACGCAACTTCGGCAAGGTGACGGCGATCACGGAGACCTCCGTGACGGTCACCGAGGAATACCAGACCCCTGATGGGCAAGTCGTCGTGAACCCGGTGGAAGTCCGGCTCACGCGAGAGGGCAAGAAGCGATGAACTGCTGGGGAACCTCCATGCTCTCCTCGTCCGCTCGTGGCGTCGTCCGCGCGGGTGTGCTCACCGCTGCGCTCGTTGGCGCGCTCGTGACGTCGCCGTCGGCCTATGCGCAAGACGGCGCGTCGGTGGCCTCCGTACGCGCGACGAGCGAGGCCGGTGCGACCGTGGTGCGGATCGCCGTCTCTGGCGGTGATGTCAACGTCAGCCCCTTCCGGCAGGCGGACCCCGAACGACTCGTGCTCGACATCACGGGCGCCCGCGTCGCCGACACCTTCACGTCCGCTGCGGACGGGCTCGTGTCGCGCGTGGAGGCGCAGCCGGGACCCGACGGCGCTGCGCGCGTCGTGCTGTTCCTGTCGGGCCCTGCGAGTTGGGACATCGCCCGTGAGGACGGCGCGCTCCGCGTCACCTTGCGGTCGGGCGCGAGCGAGGACCCCTTGGCGGCGGCTCTGGGCGCCGATGCGCCATCCCGTCTGTCGGGTCCCTCGGCGGTCGCGGAGGGACCGGTGCTCTCCACGCTCGACTTCCAGCAGAAGGACAAGGTCTCGCGGGTCATCCTCGGGGTGCGTGGCACGGAGGCCGCGATCGCGCAGCCGAACGCAGGCACGGTGACCATCGATCTCCCCGGCGCGAAGATGCCGCAGAGCCTCCGCCGCGAGCTCAACACCCGCTGGTTCCAGTCCGCCGTGGACAGCGTCCGCGCCAGCACGACGCGGGCCGGCACGCGCGTCACGGTTCGCCTGCGCGCGGGCGCGGAGTACCAGGTGAAGCGCGAAGGCGAGCTCACCGTCCTCGAGATTCAGGTCCCGGAGGGCGTCGGTACGCCCGAAGCGACGGCGCTCCAGACGGTCGGTGCGGTGCAGTCGTCGCTTCCGGCCGCCCCGGGCACGCCCGCCACCAACGGGGGCGAGGGGCTCGGCAACGCGACGGGCAGCGAGATTCTCATCTCGGGCAGCGGTCGCAAGGTGGATCCCCAGGCCGTGTTCGGCTCCGGGAACGGGACCGACGCGCCGGGCGGCTTCGCCTTCGCGATGGACGCCGGCAGCGTGAACGCGCCTCGCGCCGAGGGGAGCCGGATGAGCATCACGCTCCAGGACGCCGACATCCACACCGTGTTCCGCCTCATCGCCGAGCACGCGGAGGTCAACATCGTCGCGTCCGACGAGGTGCAGGGCAAGGTGTCCGTCCGCATCAAGGACACGCCGTGGGATGAGGCGCTCGGCGCCATCCTGCAGTCGAAGGGCCTCGGCGCCCAGCGGTACGGCAACATCCTGCGCGTGGCGCCGATCGAGAAGATCAAGGCCGAGCAGCAGGCGACCCTCGAGGCCAAGAAGGCCGGTGACGAGCTCGCGCCCCTGACCGTGTACGTGGCGCCGCTCAACTATGCCACGGCCAGCGACGTCCAGGAGCAGGTGAAGGCGCTGCTCACGGAGCGCGGCGCGCTTCAGGTGGACGAGCGCGGCAACCAGCTTATCGTGCGTGACGTCGAGGACCGCGTTGCGCAGATCCGCGAGCTGCTCAAGGCGCTCGACCGCGCCAACCGCGAGGTCGACATCGAGGCGCGCTTCGTCGAGGCCTCGAGCACGTTCACGCGCAGCCTCGGCATCCAGTGGGGCACCGAGGTGAACGCCTCCGGTGCGACCGGCTACCCGACCGGCGCGTTCTTCCCGAGCGATGTCCGCATGAACGGCGGTATCAATCCGCTCACCGGCAACGGCTCCTTCTACGCGGAGAACGCGGACAACCTGCTGGTCGACCTCGGTGCGCAGGGCAGTACGGGCGCCGTCAGCTTCGCGCTGGGCAGCATCCCGGGCCTGATTGACCTCAACGCACGCCTCAGCGCGCTCC
>JACCDX011311008.1_pt1 | contig 15158 bp, 19 predicted proteins | sample 7449681 | NCBI WGS metagenome assembly JACCDX01 (sample SAMN15323450, study PRJNA562643) | freshwater metagenome | isolation source: river surface water | place: USA:Blue River Watershed | collected 2017-08-18
TATGCACAAGATGTAGAACAAGAGCATCACAGTCTAGGCATTTACAGTGTGTTAAAAAACACATGGGTAAGTAGACCTGAAAAGGTGTCTGTAAAAGTAGACAGTGGTGATGTTAAAGAAAAGTATAAGAACTACAAAGAAAGAATTGAAGTAGTTCTACAAGACAATGAATTAGACGTAGCCAAGGCCGCATGGGATGATCTTAAAAGAATGCGTAAAGCAGGATTAGAAAAGAACGGCGAGTTTAGCACAGAGAATATTGTTTATAAAATGCTACGCAACCAAGGTTGGATCGAACGTTTACAAGATCATATTACCAACTTACAAGACAACGAACTAAGTATAGAACAGAGGGCAACTTTATGAAGATTTTAGAATTGATGGCTCCGGGAGGAACACCAGAGACTGCACCGGCCGCCGGCGCGGGGACCACTGCTATGGGTGCTCAAACTGGAGTGAGTCCGCAACAACAGTTGGCTATGGCTCAAAAGCAGAAGATGGATCAAAAGAAAGAGATAAATGATCAGATAGCCGAACTAATGAAACAGATTGCAGATCTTAGAAAACAACTAGCACAAGTACAATGAAACTCAACGAATTAGTTAGAAACATTCCTACATGGGTCAGTAACGAAGAACAATGTGTTCTAGAAAAGATCAACGGCTTGCAACCTGCCGCTATGTTTGACGACAGAGAAAAACAGATCATTGAAGGGCTAATTCGTAAAAGTTTGGTTATTTGCATAACCGACAAAGGACACACTTATCTTTACCCAAATGTTTAATATACAAGAGACCGCACATGAACTAGAAGGCATGTTAAAAGACATCGCCTTAAAATCCGGTATCTTCGTTCCTATCAGCAAGGACTTGATCAAGTACAAGAAATATAGTATAATTAGATTGTCGGATGGTTCTTGGGGTGTATTTTACAACGATGACAAAAAGCGTCACATAGCCAGCACATTCCTAAAAGTCAGTGCCCTAACTGTGTGTAAAATGCACGAAAAGCATCAAACAGCAAGAATACAAGAAGTAGAACGCAACGACAGAATTTTTGAAAAGAATTACACAGATAGCCTAATTTATAAAAATACCTATAAAAAGACTGCTGATACAGTAATAAAAGACACAGCACTATGGAGATATGAACTTGCCCACGCAAAAGCCAAGCATGCCAAGCAAATCATAGATAGTGCGTTCTATACGACAATTACATAAATATTATATCAAATCTTAGGAAGAGATCATGCGAATCACAGAATTTCACAAACCAGTAACAGCCCAGGCATTAAATGAAAATGCTATGAAAACTTTTGGGCAGAAACTTAACTTAGAAAGTTTCACACTAGAACAACTAGAAGATGCACGTAATAAACTACGTACCAAGATCTATCAGTTCGAAAGCAATGCAGGCTTTAATGCTGTCTACGAAGACGAGAGCCACACTAAGAATAAAATGTTCTTAGATGTGCTTAATCGTGCTATTGAAGAAAGAGCAACAGCGCCTGGTGTTTTAGAATTTACAGAAATGGAACGCCTAGTACTTGCAAAAGTAGATGAAGGCTCAATTGACTTTGAATCTCTTCCAGAAGAATTACAGGCCAAAGTTAGACACGTACAAGAAAGCCAACAAGCCGCAGAGCAAATGTTAGCAGAAGGCGAAGAAGAAAAAGCAGAATTCATTATGTCTGCACGTGACATGGTCGATCGCATCACTGGTTGGATGGAAGACACTGCAAACATGCAGGCTGAAAACATGTTGAAATTAGTTGACTCTATAAGAGACGAATTAGGCAGTGATGTAGCAATGGAGTTTGAAAGCATTATCAAACCAGCATTGGCTACAGTTTACACAGCATTAGAAAGTTCACGTCAACAACTTACACAAGGCGTAACTCTATTAACAGGTGAAGGCGGTGCTGAAGACATGATGGGTGCAGAACCTGCTATGGACGCTGGCACAGAAGAAGTACCGGGAGAAGAAGGCGAAGCAACAGCCTCTGACTTTGAAGCAGAACCAACAGACGAGTTCGGAGCAGCCGCTCCAGCCGCTGGCGGTGAAGAAGAAGCAGGTCGTGCAAAGCGTGAGTCAATTGACTACAGCCGCAGACTAGCAAGCATCTTAGCACCAAAAAAAAAGTAACAGAGTCTGATCAAAAACTAAACTTAGTTTTAAAGCAACTTATCGGCAGGGCAGATCAAAAAAATCGTCCTGCCGTTTTCACCTGGGATGAATTAAACAGGTTCATGCAGAATATGGGCATGGAAGATTTCAGTTATGATTCTTTCAAACTAGCCTATGACAACGATCCTGTTATCCAAGCACTGACATTCCGTTTCGATCAAAACGGTGTTGAACTACAAACCAAAGCACAGAAGGATCAAGCGACTCGTGCTGTAGAGAAAGAAAAGAGTGCTGATGTTGTAAGTCAAATGGCAAAAAGCGCCACAAAGAGGGCCATGGCAGATAGTTGACAGTTAAGTAAAAAACTGTTATACTAAATCATGACCTTACTACAACCAAAATATACCTATACTTCATTAAATCGTGACGAATCCACTGGCAAGCGTTTATATGCTTGTCCAGATGGATTTAAAGTTCCCAGCGTCACAACAATTCTAGACAAGACTAAACCTGCAGAAGCACGTGAAGCCTTGGCTAATTGGAAGAAAGCAGTTGGTGAACAAAAAGCACAACAAATTACCACAGAAGCCGCAAATCGTGGTACTCGTATGCACAAGTACCTTGAAGACTTTATCAAGGGCGAACAGTTAAAAGAAAGTGTAAGTAATCCCTACGCACAACAAAGTCTTGTAATGGCTAAGAAAGTTATTACAGAAGGTTTTGTTAATGTTAAAGAAGTATGGGGATCAGAAGTTCCTTTGTACTTTCCAGAATTATATGCGGGAACTACTGATTGTGTAGGCATACATGACGGCGAAGAAGCAATTCTAGACTTTAAACAAAGTAACAAACCTAAAAAACTAGAGTGGATCGACGACTACTTTTTACAGTTAACAGCCTATGCTCTAGCACACAACGAAGTACACGGAACTAACATTCGCAAGGGTGTTATTATGATGTGTGTACGCCCACCGGAAGTTGCGCCCGGGCAGTGGGGAGAACCGCAATATCAGCAGTTTATTCTAGAACCCAAAGACTTTGATTATTGGACTGAACGCTGGTGCAATAGAGTAAGCGAGTATTACAGACTAGCCTAACAGATAAATATCCTATATAGAGGATATAAAATGGCTGTCGTACAGATATCAAGAATTCAAGTCCGCAGAGGTAGAAGTAGCGGTGGAACAGGAATCCCTCAACTAGCATCCGGTGAACTAGGCTGGGCAGTTGACACGCAAGAACTTTACATAGGTAACGGTTCTGTTAGCGAAGGAGCACCTGCTGTAGGTAATACACGTATTCTTACAGAAGCCACTAACATTTTCGACCTTGTTGAACAGTATCAATACAAGCGTAACGATGCTAGTTACATCACAGGTGTAACTGCTCCTATTCAGCGTACACTACAAGAACGTCTAGACGATACAGTCAGTGTTCGTAGTTTTGGCGCAGAAGGAGATGGCGCCACTGACGACAGAGATGCTATCCAACGTGCCATTGATGCCATCTATATTGACTATACAGCAGAAGATCCTAGCAACCCAGATCCAAAGCGTAGAGTAGAATTGTTAATTGAGCCAGGTGTTTATAATGTATCTGGACCTATCTACCTTTATCCTTTTATCACTATTCGCGGCTCAGGTAAAGAAAAAACTGTTATTCGCGCCACAGGTAACACATCGGCAGTTATTGCTATTAGAGATCCCTACAAGACAGATCCGGGTGACGACTCAACTTTAATCAAATACGAAACAGACATAAACCAATATGGTGCTTTAGATCAACCTAGATATCTTAATGTGTCGGGAATTACATTTGAAACTGCTGCCGTTAACAAGCCTGTGTTCATTGCCAATGCAGTGAAAAGCAGTCAGTTCGTCGATGTTAAATTTAAATCAACATTTGAAATTGGTGATAGCATAAATGGCGATAACGATCTTAACATCGGTATGTTGATGGTTGCTAAGTCGTCAGCAGTCACTTGCCAAGACAACGTATTTGATAATTGCGAATTTGAAAACTGCGCTTATGGTGTTGATTCTACATATGATATTCAACACAACACATTCCGCAGTTGTGTGTTTACTAACCTAGGACACGGTGCCTACCTAGGTTGGGACGTTATTGTTGGCGTTACTGATCCAGAAATTGGTTCAGGCCGACAAGTTGGCCCACGTTGGACCAGATTTGAGAATACCAAGTTCATAGACATTGACCGACAAGGTCTTTACATTGGACGTGGCGTTGGTAACATTAGTACCTCTAACACTTACATCCGTGTAGGTAACGATGGTGGTAATAGTGCCAGTGTTACAAAATATCCAGTTATTGAATTTGAATTCGATACCAACGTATCTGAAAATGATTACTTCGAACGTGCTTATGACCTAGCACCAGCCTCAACTATAGACTTCAGAGACACAGACTATGTTAGTGAAGTTGCAGGCAGTGCCATAGCCAACCAGAAGTATTTCCCTCCAAAGAGTATCACTGGTACTCCCGAGTCGATTTTGTTGAAACTACCAGGCAGTCAAGACGCCGTTTACAAAATCAATTATTTTTATGTTTGTCCAGATTTGGACTTGATGAGAAGAGGTACCGTTACGTTACTAGCCGACTTATCTAATAATCGTGTACACATCACTGACGACTTTGATGTTACAGGAGATTTGGATGACGGAGAGAACTTAACATTCACTGCTGAATTTTATGATTCAAACGGTGACGAAACTAAAGACTCGATTTTATTGAACTATTCTTCAAACCAGAATGGAACATTGAAATATTGGTATGAAATTCAAAGTTAACTATTGACTTTTAATCTACGTACTGTATAATATAAAATGTTCATATTATGAGTCGGCGCCGATTCATACATACAAAATATTCGTTGAGAAGATTTAGATCAATAAATATCGCATTAAAATAAAAACAGACAGGAGTAGCGGATGTCAAGAAGCATCATGATCGTCAAACGAGACGGTCGCAGGGAACCACTCACCATCGAAAAGTGGCAGGCACAGGTAGCCAAAGTGTGTAGTGGCATTGCTGACGTAAGTCAGTCAATGATTGAAATTAAAGCACAACCTCATTTCTATGATGGTATGACTACCAAAGAAATTGATGAGGTAACACTAAGGGCTATTGTTGATCTGATCGACGTAGAAAATAATCCAGACGTAGGTCACGTGAATTATCAATATGTCGCAGGCAAGCAACGTTTATCAATGTTGCGAAAAGATGTCTATGGAGATTATCAACCTCCTAGACTCTATGAGATTGTAAAAAAGAATGTTCTAGTAGGATTGTACACACCAGAATTGCTTCAATGGTATAGTGAAGACGACTGGAACAAAATGGATGATATCATCGACCATGAGAAAGACGAACAGTATGGTTATGCCGCCATCGAACAGTTGATTGAAAAGTATTTGGTACGTAACAGAGCAACGAAAGAGATTTATGAAACTCCTCAAGTTCGATACATGGTTGCGGCCGCAACTGTGTTCCATAAAGAAGAACCTAACTCAGCACGTATACGATTTATCAAAGAGTATTACCAAGCCGCCAGTGATGGTCTTTTTACTCTTGCTACTCCTGTACTCGCTGGCCTTGGTACTCCTACCAAACAGTTTAGTTCCTGTGTTCTTATTCGTAGCGATGATGATCTCGACTCTATTTTTGCCTCTGGGGAAATGATGGCCAAGTATGCCAGCAAGCGAGCAGGCATTGGTTTAGAGATTGGTCGTCTACGTCCACTGGGTAGTCCTATCCGTGGCGGAGAGATTATGCACACAGGCATGATCCCATTCCTTAAGAAATGGTTCGGCGACCTTCGTAGTTGCAGTCAAGGAGGTATTCGTAATGCTAGTGCTACAGTTTTCTATCCAATTTGGCATCATCAGTTTGATGATCTTATTGTTCTTAAAAATAACCAAGGTACTGAAGAAACTCGTGTTCGACACATGGACTACGGGGTTGTCTTGTCCGCTTTCTTCTGGCGCAGATTTAAAAATAAGGAAAACATCACCTTTTTCGACCCAAATGAAGTGCCTGACTTGTATGAAGCGTTCTACAAAGACACCGCCTTGTTCGAACAACTATATGTAAAATATGAAAAGCAACCTAACCTACGTAAAAAGGTTATGAGTGCTGAAGAAGTTTTCAAGAGTGGTATACTGAAAGAACGCACAGATACAGGGCGAATATATCTAGTATTCATTGATAATGTAATGAACCAAGGTCCGTTTGATCCGGAATATCATACGATTTATCAAAGTAACTTGTGCTGTGAGATCCTACTACCCACACGTCCGTTTAAGAGACTTGACGACGATAGTGGACGTATAGCGTTGTGTACACTGGGATCTATCAACTGGGGTGCGTTCCGAAACCCAGAGGACATGCGTAGAGCCTGTCGTATTCTACAGCGTAGCCTGTGTAACATTCTTGACTATCAAGACTTCTTGTCAATACAGAGCAAACTAAGCAATGATGAAATCCAGCCACTAGGTATTGGTGTTACTAACCTTGCTTACTGGCATGCCAAGCGTGGACTCAAGTATGGCGAGAAGGATGCTCTAGCAGATGTTAAATCATGGATGGAGCATCAAGCATACTATCTAACAGAAGCAACTATCGAGTTGGCTAAGGAGCGTGGACGTTGTGTAGACAGCGACAAGACACGTTACGGTCAAGGCGAGTTTCCTTGGGAACTACGTGCCGCAGGTGTTAACGAACTCACAGACTTTACACCTGAACTAGACTGGGAAACACTACGTGGTGAAATGTTAGAGCATGGTGTTCGTAATGCAACACTAATGGCTATTGCGCCTGTTGAAAGTTCCAGCGTTGTTATTAACAGTACCAACGGTATTGAAATGCCAATGAGCCTAATCAGTACTAAAGAGTCTAAGGCAGGATCATTCACACAGGTTGTACCAGAGTATCACAAGTTGAAGAACAAGTATCAACTGATGTGGGAACAAACAGACTGTGCTGGTTACTTGAAGACTGCGGCAGTGCTACAGGCTTATGTGGATCAAAGTATTTCAACAAATACATTCTACAATCCAGCACACTTTGCGGATCGTAAAGTTCCAACTACACTGATTGCCAAGAATCTAATGTTGGCACATCACTGGGGCGTTAAGACTTTCTATTACAGTCTAATCAACAAAGCAGGTGCTAAAGCCAAAGAAGAAGAACTAGTTCAAACTATCGCACAGAACTATGTTGAAAATAGTTTTGACGATGCAGACTGCGAGGCATGTAAGTTATAATGTTAGAAACTATCTGTGACATAATGACTGACGCTTACAAGCGTAACTGGATTACAAGTCGTGATGGCAACGTTTCAATTCGTCATCACGACCGTGATCACTTTTACATTACACCAAGTGGTGTAAGAAAGCAAACACTACAGCCTGATCAATTTAAAAAGATCAAGATTCATCGTAGTATTCACAGTGGTTATGGTACAGCGGCATTCAACTATAGTTGGGAAGATATTCCTTACACAGACATCAGTGCTAACCTAAAGCCTAGCGGAGAGATTCCATTACACTTTGGACTGCAACGTGAAATGGGTCAGCACAAAGATGATGTCCGTGTAGTAGTTCACGTACACCCAACATACTGTGTTGCCGCAATGCATGCCGGAATTGATCTTAGCACAATAGTAGATAGTTTTCCAGAACTAAGTCGATATACTAAGGTTGCTCCTAACGTAGGAGATGTCCCTCCGATCAGTCAAGAACTTGCTGACCAATGTCATAAGAATTTAAAATTAGATCGTGACGGAAACATTGCCTATGACATAGTAGGAATTAAAGGACACGGAGTTGTTGCTATAGATACTAGCCCATGGCGTGCCTATGAACACATAGAAAGATTAGAACATATTTGCAAGATTGTTCTTGCATCAGGAAATTATTAAAATGTCAAAACAACAATACACACTAACAACAAAGACAGACTACCTTAATCGTAAAATGTTCTTGGATCCAGCAGGTCCAGTTACCATTCAACGATTTGAAGAAGTAAAATACAATAAGATTGTAGACTTTGAAAAGACTGCCCGTGGTTTCTTTTGGGTGCCAGAAGAAATTAGTCTAAGCAAAGATGCAAATGATTTTAAGGATGCATCAGATGCAGTTAAACATATCTTCACTAGTAACCTGCTTAGGCAAACTGCTCTTGACAGTCTGCAAGGTCGCGGCCCAAGTCAAATCTTTACTCCGGTCGTGAGTCTCCCAGAACTCGAAAGTCTAGTCTATAACTGGAGTTTCTTTGAAACTAACATTCACAGCCGCAGTTACAGTCATATCATTCGTAACATCTACAATGTGCCTAAGGAAGTGTTTAACACTATCCATGACACTAAAGAAATTGTAGATATGGCAAGTAGTGTAGGCCTTTACTATGATGCATTACATCAAATCAACTGTCAAGTAGAAGTCGGTAGAAAAGTCTCTGAAGAAGAACACGTTAAAGCAATCTATCTAGCATTACACGCAAGTTATGCCTTAGAAGCATTCCGCTTTATGGTTTCATTTGCTACAAGTCTAGCAATGGTAGAGAACAAGATCTTTATTGGTAACGGCAACATTATCGGACTAATCCTACAAGACGAACTACTACACAAGGGTTGGACTGCTTTCTTGATCAATCAAGTAGTCAAAGAAGACCAACGTTTTGCTCGTGTTGCAAAAGAATGCGAAGCCGAAGTAATTCAAATTTACAAAGATGTAATTGCAGAAGAAAAGGGATGGGCTGATTACTTGTTCCAAAAAGGACCTGTTATTGGTCTTAACGCAAACATTCTCAAAGACTTTGTTGACTACACAGCAGTGGGCGCATTAAAGGATATCGGTATTAAGTATTGGAACCCTGCTCCAAAGACAACACCTATTCCTTGGTTCAACAAGCACAGTGACACTTCGAAGAAGCAAACTGCCTTGCAAGAGAACGAATCAACTAATTATGTTATCGGAGTTATGAGCGATGCTATTAACTACGATGAACTACCAGCACTATAAAAGGATATAAAATGAAAGCAATCGTTTGGAGCAAATACAACTGTCCCTTCTGTGACCAGGCTAAGGCCTTGTTAAAACAAAAGGGTATTGAGTTTGAAGAGCGTAAAATTGGCGATGGATACACAAAGGAAGACTTGTTAGAAGCAGTGCCAACAGCACGTACAGTTCCACAAATCTTTTTAGACGAAGAACTTGTTGGCGGCTTTACTGAACTTAGAGCAAGACTAACAGAGGTAAAACAATGAACATAGTATTATGGACAAGAGAGAATGATGCCTATTGCCAAGAGGCAGTACAGCATCTACAAAAAGCCGGCAAGACATTTACAGAAAAACGTCTTGGTAACGGATATACTGTTGACCAGTTAATTGCCGCAGATCCTAACGCTACATCAGAAATGCCTGCATTATTCATTGATGGAAAATATGTAGGTGGTCTAAGAGAAGTTCACGGCTTAATTAGAAACTCATGAAAATATTAGTTATAGGCGGAACTTCTGGCCTCGGCGCCGCATTAGTTAAACGTTTAGGTGCAGACCAAATTAGTGCAAGTACGGGATTTCCAATTCCTGAAGCAATCAACGAAGCCGTTGAACATAGTTTAAACTATGATGTTGTTATTAACTGTTTAGTAGATTCTAACCAAAATAAGTTACTAACAGCAATGTATAATACGCATCATGATCAAGGCTTAAAAACTTATTTTATTACCATAGGCAGTATGAGTTGGAGATTCAACCAACCAGGTCATAGTAAGAGAGATTTATTTGATTGGAACGAAAAGATTTTGATTCGCCCGACAACACTGAAGCATACATTAGTGAATCCTGCTTATCTGTGGAACAGTAAAGATGAAGGCCCAGTGGAAAAAATAAGTGAAGAAGAAATAGTAGAAACTATTGACTTTTTAGTAAAACAAGGCTATAATAGTAAGAGTGTAATCTCACTATTAGAAATTAAAGGACCATTTAAATGTTAATCGATAAAGGCGTAAGTTCTGGAGAAGTTGTAACTATTAAACTTACTTCAGGAGAAGAACTAGTTGCACGACTAGACACAGAAACGGATACGTTCGTAAAACTTACCAAAACCATGGTGCTTACAGCAGGACCTAACGGACTTGCTATGGTTCCATACTTGTTTACTGTAGAACAAGATAAGGTAATCTCTTTGAACAAGAGTACCATTACAGTTATTGCACCTACAATGAAGCCAGCGGCTGATCAATACTTGGAATCTACTTCCAGTATTAAAATTGTAAGTTAAGCAGTAGGTGGCTTATCCTTGTCTGGGTTTGCTTTGGCAAACTCAGCATAAGACTTATATGATTCACCGATATAACTCTTCCATTCGTTGGGCAGAGAACCCATTACAGCAGATTCAACAGACGGTGGCAAATCTCCAAATGTTTTGCTGGCCATAAATGCTTCACGCAAGATACCATATTGATTATTAATTTCTCTAAGTCGACTACTAGACCATTGGTACCTTTTAAACAGTTCATCATAGGCTTCTGCTATTCCTCTATAATAATTTCGTTGTTTAACAATAAGTTTTTCTTCGGCTGTACGTGTTGACTCGTCTGGCTTTTCTTCCGTAATTCTTTTGTATTCGGTCTTGATTTTATTATAGTCGGCAGCATCTCCTACCCATGCAGTTACACTAGAGGCTAGAACTTGCTTTTCTAATTGCGTTCTATCTATGTCCCAAAGAGTTAAAATTTTATAATACTCTTTGACAAACGGATTATAGATTTTTTCATCTAACTCTTTATCAAACACTGCTTTCTTTTTAGTAGTGGTTGCTTTGGTTGTAGTAACAGCCTCGGGATCAACTATTTTAGGATTCTTAACAACTGTTTCAGGATCCTTAGGAGGTGTAGGACCTGCAGGTACTAATGGTGGCTCCGGAGGTCTTGGACTACCAATAGCCGCCAATCCAGGCAAACTTCTACGCTCTCGTTCGGCATTGACTCGGTCCCATACTAGACCATCGTCGCCTTTGTATGTTAAGTCTTCGTCTTTAGTTTTCTTGTAAAGACTAGTGTCGATACTTGGACCTAGTTTACTAGCACCGGCAAAAGTCTTTGATATTGACGTAGGATCAAATGCATCTTTGTTTAGTGTAAAATCTTGTATTGATGCTTTAAATCCTGTTGCTGGTTGGCTTAACTGTGCGGCAAAGGCAAATGCTTTTAACTCAGCCATTCCACCTGTAACTGCCGCAGCCTGCTTTTCTTCTATAGCGCCGAACTTTGACATCATATCGGCGGCAGCATCGTTCATCTTTGTAGTTACTTCTGTCAACTTAGTTAATTTTGCGGCATTAGCAGGATTTGCGGCAAATGTTGCATACGCAGGATTAGGAATTGGCGGTCCAGATGGGTTACTAGGATCAGGAATAGTTTGACTAGGAACACCTATAGCAAACTCACTGATCTTTGCACCAGCAGCCTTGGCAAGGTCTGTAACTTTACCGATACCTGCTTTGGTAAAATCCCCTGCCGCCGACAAACCTTTGTTCAATGCGGCACCAAAGTCTGTACCGGCTTGTGCTACTGCTTTACTAATTTCGGCGGCTTTTGATTCTAATAGTTTAGGACCGTCTTGGAAAATCGTTAGTGCTCCTTGTGCGGCTTTTACTTCTGCTTCTGTAGGTGGCTTTCCTGTTTCTGCAATTTTTTTCTTTGTAAGTATATCTACATTAGACTGTGCCATGGCCAACAACTTAGGAAGTTGTGCCTGTGCCGCTGCCATCTTTGCGGCAATTTCTGCTTTGGCTGCTTCAAGTTGACTGCTTGCTCCTGCTGGCAAACTACCAGAGACTTCACCAATCTTACTTAGGTTAGCAGTAACATCGGCGTTGATACTTCCGTCTTTGATCTTTGATATTGTTTCGGATAAGTTAGGAGGACTATCAGCAGTTGTTCCGCTAAGTGCATTAAAGAATTTTAAACTTCCAGCACTGACTGATCCGTTGACACTCTTACTGCGATTCTTCATAGAATCAGCAGTTTGATATAAAGGATCACCTGGCTCGGCAATTGGTTTACCATCTGGAGCATTTCTAATATTATACAGACGTGCTTCTTCTGCCCATGTACGACCAGTTGCCGCACATACATCTTCACTGAGGGATGCCTTGTCTACAAGAACAGTAGTAGGACCATTGGCTGTACTCTTAGTTACATAAGCCTGTCCTTCTGGAGGATCTGGTAGTTTAAATATCATAGTTTATCCTGCATATACATCCGGACTGCCGGTTGCTGTATCATAGGTATCTCCGGCACCGCCCTCGCCAATATCGCCAATTCTGTGAATGGCTAGATCTTCTACAAAGACTGTAGCCGAACCCGTCATTGCCGCACCTGTGTGTCCGCAAGTTTGATCAGCCACACTGGTAATTGTGGTTATAGCCATATTATTGGCAAAAACTGTAGCGGCTCCTGTAACATAGGTAGCCGTGTATTTTTTATGGTTGTTTCCTGGAGCCGCGCATTCTTCGCCCTCTCCAATATCTCCAACTCTTGTAACTGGTATGCTCATATCAATATTTATCGCTTGACAAACAGCCAAAAACTGTGCTACAATTACAGTATGAAAAAAATCATCCTTACAGACGCAGACGGAGTTATTTTGGATTGGGAGTACGCATTTGACGTCTGGATGCAACAACATGGCTTCCAAAAACAAGATGGCGGACAATTTGTCTATAACATAGGCAAACGCTACGGCATTGACGCAGATCAGGGCAAGAAACTGATCAAGATCTTTAATGAAAGTGCTTCAATTGGCTTTCTACCACCCTTGCGTGATGCTATGTATTACATCAAACGCCTACATGAAGAACACGGCTATGTTTTTCATTGTATTACTAGCCTAAGCAAAGACGAAAATGCACAAGAACTACGCACGATGAATCTGCGTAAGTTGTTTGGCACAACAGCATTTGAAAAGTTCATTTACCTAGATACTGGTGCAGACAAAGACGAAGTACTAGAAAAATATCGTGGCAAAGGATACTACTGGGTAGAAGATAAGATAACTAATGCTAAAGCCGGAGCAAAAGTAGGACTGAAGAGTCTGCTTATGGAACACGGACACAACATGGACTTCGTCGGTGATGATGTCCAACTCGTAAAGAACTGGAAAGAGATTTACGAAATCGTTACAAACACAAAGGATTAAAAATATGCGGGTAGCAGTAGTAGGTGCAGGCATTGCTGGAGTGACAGCCGCTTACTTTTTAGCCAAGCAGGGGTTCGAAGTTACTGTCTTTGAAAAAGAACGATACCCTGCCATGCGTACCAGTTATGCTAATGGTGGACAGATTAGTGTAAGCAACAGCGAAGTATGGACCACTTGGAAGAACGTTAAAAAAGGTGTCAAGTGGATGTTTACCAAAGACGCACCTTTGCTGATTAGGCCCACACTAGAATGGCGCAAAGTTAAATGGATGACTAAGTTTCTCTTGCACACATTTGCAGGAGACTATGGTCGTAATACTGCTGACACTATTCGCCTAGGTATTCAAAGTAGAGAACTGTTGAAACAAATTGCCAAAGACGAAAAGTTAAAGTTTGATCAAAGCGACTGCGGTATTCTACATTTTTATAAAGACGGTTCTTATTTCAACGATGCTGTCTCTGTAAAAGAACTTTACAATGCCAACGGCTGTGAATGGGACATTGTTAATCAATCTAAGATTGTAAACATTGAACCTACATTGTATCAAGCAGAAGGCATTGTAGGCGGTGCTTGGACTCCTAGTGATTGGACTGGAGACATACACAAGTTCTGTAGGGAACTAGTTGATGTCATGGAAAAGAAATACAAAGTTAAATTCTTTTATGGACACGACATTAAACACATTGAAGATGTATCGTACTTTGACAAAGTTGTCATTGCCAACGGCGTTGACTGCTACCATCTAGCAAAGACTGTGGGAGATAGACTACCAGTGTACCCTGTTAAAGGTTACAGCATTACAATCAACTTAGACAAGGAAAGTGCTAAACATGCTCCTATGGTAAGTTTGCTCGACGACCAAGCAAAGATTGTAACAGCAAGACTAGGAGATAGACTACGCATTGCAGGTACTGCTGAACTTGCTGGCGAAAACTGGGACATTCGCAAAGACAGGATTGAACCTTTGTTACGCTGGGTCAATGTTAATTTCCCTAAAGTTGACACTAGCAATTATGTGAGTTGGGCATGTCTACGTCCTATGACTCCAAACATGATGCCTATTGTAGAACAGAGCAAAAAGAATCCAAAAGTGTTTTATCATGTAGGACATGGACACTTAGGTTGGACCCTTGCGGCCGCAACTGCTGAAAACCTTTCGAAACTGGTAATAAATAGTTAATATGGAACCAATTACTATAACAGAATCAGCCATTGTGAAGATCGCAGACCTTCTGGCAGAAGAAAACAACCCAAAGTTGTGCCTGCGCACCTTTGTTCAAGGTGGTGGATGCAGTGGATTCCAATATGGATTCACCTTCGACGAAGAACAGAACGAAGATGATTTTGTGATAGAACGTGATAATGTAAAAATTTTAGTAGATTCTATGAGTTATCAATATCTTGTAGGCGCTGAAATTGATTACAAAGAAGACTTAATGGGCAGTAGTTTTAGTATTAAAAACCCTAACGCACAAACAACCTGTGGGTGCGGCAGTAGTTTTTCAGTATAAGGAACAAACATGGCATACAGCAATCAAGTTATTGATCATTATGAAAATCCTCGCAATGTAGGTTCGTTTGATAAAAATGAAACTGATGTTGGAACAGGTATGGTCGGTGCTCCTGCTTGCGGTGATGTTATGAAATTACAAATAAAGGTGGACAATGCTACAGGTATTATTACAGATGCGAAATTTAAAACGTATGGCTGCGGTTCGGCTATCGCGAGTTCAAGTCTCGTCACAGAGTGGCTTAAAGGAAAGACACTTGACGAAGCAGGAACAATTAAAAACAAACAAATCGCA
>JACCDX011454504.1_pt1 | contig 15155 bp, 15 predicted proteins | sample 7449681 | NCBI WGS metagenome assembly JACCDX01 (sample SAMN15323450, study PRJNA562643) | freshwater metagenome | isolation source: river surface water | place: USA:Blue River Watershed | collected 2017-08-18
GGTGGGTGTCACCGTGGTGTGCCCGGGCATGATCAACACGCCGATCGCCCGCAACCGCAACGCCACCTCGCCGGTGATCCCGCCCGAGCAGCTCGACCGGCTGGAGGCGCACTGGCGCGTGCATGGCGCGCACCCGGCCTCGGTGGCGCGGCGCATCGTCGAGGCCGTGCAGGATGGCGAAGACCTCGTGCTGGCGGGCCCGCTGGCGCATGCGATGTTCCTGATCAAGCGGCTGTCTCGCCGCCTCACACGGCGGCTGACGCTGATCGCTTCGCGCAACCGTGGGGTGTGGCGCGACTACCCGCTGGCCGAGCGCGTGCCGGCGCTGCGGCGCCAACGGGTGATGGGTGGAGAATCGGTGTACTGACACCGACTCACCCCACCACCATGCAACGCAGAGACTTCCACCGCCAGGTTGGCACCAGCTTCATCGCCCTGATCACGGCTGCCGCCTGGCAACGCGCCCAGGCCTTGTCGCTGGACGACCTGAGCACCACCGACCTCAACAAGGCGCTGGCCGCCACGCTCGAGAAGGGCGCCACCTCGGCGGTGGCCCTGCTGGGCAAGCCCGGCGGCTTCTTGGACAACCCGGCGGTGCGCATCCCGCTGCCACCCACGCTGGACAAGGCCGCCAAATGGCTGAGCATGATGGGCAAGGGCAAGCAGGTCGACGAGGTGGTGACCTCGATGAACCGCGCGGCCGAGGCCGCCGTGCCCCTGGGCCAGCAGGCGCTGGTGCAAGCCGTCAAGACAATGACGGTGGACGACGCGCGCGGCATCTTGGGTGGGGGCGACAACGCCGTCACCACCTTCTTCAGCAACAAAACGCGCACGCCGCTGACCGAGGCCTTCTTGCCCGTGGTGGCCAAGACCACCGACCAGGTGGGCGCCGCCAAAGCCTACAACCGCGTGGCCACCAAGGCCTCGTCGATGGGCCTGAGTGGGGTGGAGACCGTGCAGCAGTACGTCACCAACAAAACGCTGGACGGCCTGTTCACCGTGATCGGCGACGAAGAGCGCAAGCTGCGTCAAGACCCGGCCAAAGCGGGCAGCGAGCTGCTCAAGAAGGTGTTTGGCGCGATCAAGGGCTGAAGGGCTGAACGCCCGCTGCCCTGGGGCAGCTAGCGCCGCCGCCAGGCCTCGGCCACGCGCGGGTGCGTGGGGTGGCGATCCAGCCAAGCGATCAAGACCAGCGTGCCCAACAGGCCGAGCACAGCCCCCGATCCAAATGCGGTGGGCAGGCCCAGGCGATCGCCCAGCCAGCCACCCAGCACGTGGCCCAGGCTGCTGACCACCACCACCACGCTGGCCAGCAAGGTGTAGTCGGTGCCGGCGTGGTCGGGGTCGGCAGCGTCCATCATCAGGGTGAACAGGGCCACGGTGGCCACCGTGCCCATCACGCCTTCGAGCACCGTCAGGCCCCACAGCATCGGCATCCCACCCCAGCCGCTGGCCGCCAGCGCGTACAGCGCCATGCACCCTGCTTGGCCCGCACCACCCACCAGCATCGCGGTGCGGCGGCCCACACGCCAGGCCAGCCAGCCGCCCAAGGCCGCGCCCGCCAGGCTGCTGGCCGAGCCCAGGGTGCCTTTCATCAGGGCGATGTCGGCGGCGCCGAGCTTCAGGTCGATCAGCATTGGGGTGATGAGGGCGGTGGCGAGTTGCTCGCCCAGGCGACACACCACGATCAGCAAAGCGAAGGTCAGCAGGCCCGGGGTGAGGGCGCGGTGCAGCCAGCCCAAGGCCAGCGCCGGGATGGCGCGCCCCCGCGCATCGTGCGCCGTGGTGTGGGGCACGTTGCGGGCCGCGGGCTGGGCCAGCTCGCCACGCACCCACCTCCACACGGGCAGTGCCGACAGCAGCAGCAAGGCCGCCATGCCCAGGAAGGTGACGCGCCAACCACTGTGCGCGAACACCCACAGCAGCAGGCCACCTCCCAGCACCATGCCCAGCCGGTAGGCGCCCACTTGCAGGCCATTGGCCAGGCCGCGCTGGCGGGCGTCGAGCAGGCGCACGGCCAGCCCATCGGTGATCACGTCTTGCGAGGCGGCCACCAGGTTGAACAGGCACACGCCGATGAACAGCGGCAGGCTGGCGCCCTGCAGGTCGAGCGCAGCCAGCACCAGGCACAGCACGATGGCCGCACCCTGCAGGCCCAGCAGCCAGTGACGGCGCGAGCCCACGTGGTCCAACCAGGGGGCCCACAGGAACTTCAAGGCCCAGGGAAGCGCCAGGTACTGCAAGGTGCTGATGGCCACCAGCGACCAGCCGGCTTGGCGCAGCAGCACTGGCAAGGCCAGCGTGAAAAAGCCAAAGGGCAAGCCCTGGGCGGCATACAGCGCGCCCAGCAGGACCATCACGCGGCGCGGCCCGATGGCCGCTGCACATGCGGCGTCAGGAGGGGGCAAGGCACTCATGGGGCTGCATTGTGCGCCCCCCCGGGTGACTCAAGGCTTGGCGTTGAGGCGCACGTAGCTGGCTTGGCCATTGCTGGCGCGCATCACCGCCAGGATGGTGCCCTGGTCGTTGATGTCATAGGCATCGGTCAGCACACTGCCCGTGGGCAGCTTCAGACCCTTGCCAGCCACCCAGGCGTTGAGGTCGGTGGTGACGCCATCGCGCCAGATGATGGCGCGGCTGTTGATGTCGTCGGCCATGACCCCGGCTCGCGGCGATGGCGTGAGGTAAGCATTGGGCGAGCGAGCACCGCTGCGGCCCACCACCGTGCCGCTGGCGTTCATCGCCTGGGCGTTGACGATGTGACCGGTTTGCAGGGGCTGCACGGCGAGCTCCTGGCCGTCCGGCTGCCTCACCCACTGCTGCCAGTTGGTGTAGCTGTAGTAGCGGTAGGTGGTGGTTGCGTCGATGTCGGTGCTGCCCTCGGTGGCAGTCATCGTGGCCATGAGCACCTGGCCAGCTTCGTTGCCACGCAAGGCCACACTGCCGCGCCCCGGTCGCTGGTCGAGCACGGTGAGCTGGCCCTGGCGCCACAAGGCCGCGCGCTGCAGCTGGGGCGTGCCTTCACCGATGCCGCCCACCACGGTGCTGGCGTTGACCAAAGCTCGGCCCGTGGGGGCGAGCTCCAGTGCAGACAGGGCCTTGCCGCCCAGGGGGCCGCCTTGCCACAGGCCTGCGCCGTTTTGCAGGCCCAGGCTGTAGTCGAACAGCACGGTGCCGTCATTGGCGATGGTGTGGGGTGCGACCGTCCTCAGGGTGTCGATCGATGCGTTGCCCGCCTGGCCCAGCCGGGTGTAATCGACCAGCACCTGGCCCTTGCTGCCGTCCAGCAACCGGTTGGCCACCATCACGAGCTTGCCATCGGGGCTGGCGGCCGTCAGGTAGCCGGTGAAGGTGCCGATGCGCTTGGGGGTGACGCTGGCGGTGGTGCCTGCGGCCCAGCGGGACGGCGCGTGGTCGTAGATCATGCCGAAGCCACCGAACAGGGGAATGCCCGACGCGCCAAAGGCCAGCAGGCCGATGTTGTTGTAGTACCGCGCGGTGCCCAGCACATTGCCCTGCTCATCAAGCTGCGTCGGCAGGATCGCCAGGCTGTTGCTGGCCTTGATGGTGGTGAGGGTGTAGCTGGATTGGGCCTGGGCGGCGGTGGCGCCCAGGGTCAGCAGGCCGGCCAAGGCGAGCACATGGGCGGGATGGGTGACAGGCGCGGCAAAGCGGTGCATGGGGGTCTCCTGGGTTGTGGTGGGGGATGGGCAATGTGATGTGGTCGGTCAAATTTGAGATGATGTCGGGCCTCGTCCGAATTCCGTCAACCTTGGGCTTTGCCAGCGCCTACGATGTCCGTCACCCCGGTCCGCCCTGATCAACGACCCGATGCCACGCACGCGCGGGCACAACCCCACAGCGTCTGGCTCACCTGGTGGATGACCACGCTCTGGGCGGGCGGTGTGCTCAACGCCGTGACCTGGCACGACCGTTCGCAAGCCGTGTGGCGCCCCATGGCCGCGCCCTGGCCATGGCTGGGCCCTTTGGCCGAGGCCTTGCTGGTGCTGGGTTGCACCGGCGCCTTGCTGTTGGGCGTGATGTGGACCGGGCGCCGGAGCAGCCAAATCCTGGGTGCGCTGATGCTGCTGCTGACCGCAGCGTCGGCGTACTACATGGTGCGCTACCGCGTGGTGATCGGCTATGGGGTGCTCAACGCCGTCTTCACCACGGACCACGACCTCTCGGGCGAGGTGGCCGGCTGGTGGTTGATGCTGTGGATGCTGGGGGTGGGCGTGCTGCCATCGTTGTGGTGGTGGCGACGCCAGGCGCGGCCCTGCGGCTGGAGCCTGTGGCCCGGTCTGACTGACGCCCGCTGGTGGCGGCACAGCCTGCCGCTGCTGCTGGTCACCTTGGCCATGCTGGTGGGGGGGCAGCGGGTGCTGGCCCGGGCCCGCCATGTCGTGGCCGGCCCTGACGGCGCCGATGTGAACCTCGCGGGCGTGGCGGCACACAGCTACCTGCCCAGCAACTGGCTGGTGGGCAGTGCCATGGTGGGGGCCAACCGCTTGCGGCAGGTGGGCGATGACGCCCGGCTGCGCCACCCTGCACACCAGCACCGCTTCGTGCCCCAGGCGGCGCTGGACGATGCCGTGGTCGTGATGGTGATCGGCGAGACCACCCGCAGTGACCGCATGGCCGTGCTGGGTCATCAGCAAGCAACCACGCCTCACCTGTCGGCCAATCCGCATGTGGCGGCGTTTGCAGGCTGGTCGTGCGACACCGCCACCAAGTTGTCGCTGGCGTGCATGTTCGTGCGACCGCAGGGCCTGGAGCCTGGCCGCGATGGCGCGCCCGACCGCATCCTCGAACACAACGTGTTTGCCGTGCTCAAGGACCAGGGCTTCAGCAGCGAGCTGTTCGCGATGCAAAGCGAGGCGGGCTTCTACCTGAAGGTGAAGGCCGATGGCATCAAGCTGCGCGAGGTGTTGGTGGCACAACCCGAGAATGCCGGCCGGGCGCCCAACGACCTGATGCTGGTGCCCGAGGTGAGCGGCTCGCTGGCGCGACACCCCGCGGGGCGCGGGCCCCACCTGATCGTGCTGCACACCAAGGGCTCGCATGCGATGTACAGCCAGCGCTACCCCCGAGGGTTCGCGCGCTGGACACCCGAGTGCATGAACTCGGATCAGTTCTGCGACGTGCAGTCGCTGCTCAATGCCTTCGACAACTCGGTGCTGTTCGTTGACCATGTCCTCGACCAGCTCATGCGCCAGCTCGCCGGGCGCAAGGCCTTGCTGGTCTACAGCTCGGACCACGGTGAGTCCATCAACGAGAACCAGCACTTCCATGCCACACCGCGCCACATCGCGCCACCCGAGCAACGGCGCGTGCCGCTGATCTTTTGGGCCAGCGATCACTGGCGCGCCGACCCGGTGCTGGGGGCGCGCTATGCCCGGCTGCAGGCGCGCGCCGAGCAGGCCCGCCAGCGCCCGCTGGACGACACCAGCATCGGGCACCACAACCTGTTCGCCACCTTGCTGGGTTGTGCCGGCTTCGATTCGCCCGATGGCGGCATCCCGGCCGAGCTGGACCTGTGCCACTGAGCGGGCGCACGCGCGGGCAGGGGCAAGCGCAAGGGCGGCAGGCACGCAAGACTCCTATATTCATGGGATGCCTGCGGAGTCTAGGTGCTCGTTTTTGACCGAAGCTCCGGGTTTCTCAGCCCAGCGCGGGGATTTGTCCTGCTTTCACCCCTGGGCGGGCGGCGTGGGTGCGGGGTACTTGAGCGCGTTGAGGCGCATCTTCTCGCGGGCGGTGGCCAGCAGGTCCACATCGAGCTGCGTGGCCAGCTGCACCAGGTAAAGCAGCACATCGGCCATCTCGTGGGCGACCTCGGCCTTCTTCTCGGGCGACAGCGCGCAGCTTTGCGCCTCGGTCAGCCACTGGAAGTGCTCCAGCAGCTCGGCGGCCTCCACGCTCAGGGCGCAGGCCAGGTTCTTGGGTGCATGAAAAGGGCCCCACGCGCGTTCATCGGCGAAGCGCTGCAGGGCCCGGGCCAGGCTGGCCAGATCGTCAAGCTCGTTCATGCGGCCATGATGCCGCATGGCACGGGGCTCAGCCGCGCGCGGCGCGGTCGGCCAGCGGCTTCCAGTGCAGGAAGCCGAACAGCAGCGTCAGCACGGCGCTGACGGCAAACGGGCCGTTGTAGAGCGCCACCTGCTTGCGGAACACCAGCACCTCCAGGGCGTGGGCACCGAACAGGGCCACCACGCCGACGCGCGCCCAGTGCAGGGCCTCGGGCGACAGGGGCAGGGTGATGAAGTAGCTGGCGGCAACCACGGCGTAGAACGCGAGGGCGATGGCCTTGCTGAGGGTGTTCATGGGTGATGTCTCCGGTGTTGTTGTTGACAACAGATCATGTCACATTTACACGCTGCAGGCCGTCAGAACAGCGCCATGCTGGCGCCGTAAGCCACGGCGGCCACGAAGGCGGCTGCGGGGATGGTCAGCACCCAGGCCCAGACGATGTTGCCCGCCACGCCCCAGCGCACGGCCGACGCCCGCTGCACCGAGCCCACGCCCACGATGGCGCCGGTGATGGTGTGCGTGGTCGACACCGGCACGCCGATGGCGGTGGCGATGAACAGCGTCATGGCGCCACCGGTTTCGGCGCAGAAGCCGCCCACCGGCTTGAGCTTGGTGATTTTCTGGCCCATGGTCTTGACGATGCGCCAGCCACCGAACATCGTGCCCGCGCCGATGGCGGCGTAGCAGGCCACGATCGTCCAGGTGGGCGGGCTCTTGTCGCCAGCGGCGGCGTAGCCCGTGGCGATCAGCAGCATCCAGATGATGCCGATCGTCTTTTGCGCGTCGTTGCCACCGTGGCCCAGGCTGTAGGCCCCGGCGCTCACCAGCTGCAGCCGGCGGAACCAGCGGTCCACCTTCGAGGGCGGCGTGCGGCGGCAGATCCAGGCCACCAGCACCATCATCAGCGAGCCCAGCGTGAAACCCAGCAGCGGCGACACGAAGATGAACGTGACGGTGCGCAAGATGCCCGTGCCGATCAGCGCCGAGGTGCCCGCCTTGGCCATCACCGCGCCCACGATGCCACCGATCAGCGCGTGCGACGAGCTGCTGGGGATGCCGTAGTACCAGGTGATCACGTTCCAGGTGATGGCGCCCACCAGGGCCCCGAACACGACGTGCACATCGACCACCCCGGGCTGGGCGATGCCCTTGCCCACGGTCGCGGCCACGCTGAGGTGGAACACGAAGATGGCGACGAAGTTGAAGAAGGCCGCGAACACCACCGCCTGGGTGGGGCGCAGCACGCCGGTGGACACGACGGTGGCGATGGAGTTCGCCGCGTCGTGGAAACCGTTCATGAAGTCGAATGCCAGGGCCAGGGCCACCAGCAGCACGATGACCCAGAGCGCCACCTGGGTGGCCTGTGCGGCGTCCATCGCTGTCTCCGTCTCAGGAGTTCTCGAGGATGATGCCCTCGATCACGTTGGCCACGTCCTCGCAGCGGTCGGTCACGGTCTCGAGCAGTTCGTATACCGCCTTGAGCTTGAGGACCTCGCGCACGTCGGGCTCCTCGCGGAACAGCTTGCTCATGGCGCTGCGCATCACGCGGTCGGCATCGGACTCGAGGCGGTCGATCTCCTCGCAGGTCTTGAGGGCGGCCTCGGCCATGGCCGGGTCGGCCAGCTTGCCGATGAGAGCGACGGCGTCCTTGACCCGCTCGCAGCACTTGACCGACAGGTCGGACAGGCGGGTGATCTCCTCGTTGACCGAGCGCAGGTCGTACAGCGCCATGGTTTCGGCGGAATCCTGGATCAGGTCCGCCACGTCGTCCATGGTGTTGATCAGGGTGTGGATCTGGTCGCGGTCCAGCGGGGTGATGAAGGTGCGATGCAGCAGGCGGTTGACGTCCTGCGTGACGCGGTCGGCGGAGCGCTCGGCGTTGTCGACGTCGCGGTTGAACTGCTCGCGCAGGTGGGGGTCGCTATAGTGCGCCACCAGCTGCGAGAACGCGCGGGCCGCCTCGACGATGCGGTCGGCGTGCTGGTTGAACAGATCGAAGAAATTGCCCTCACGGGGCAGCAGCTTGCCGAACAGCATGCGGAGACTCTTTCCGGGAATGTCGCGTGACACTCCGATGACGATGGGATGACAGCCGCGAGTTTACCTTCCGACCCCGCCGGCGCCGTCGGCGTACCGCTCCTGCACCTGGACGAGGCCTGCGTGGTGGTGGACAAGCCCGCCGGGCTCCTGTCGGTGCCGGGTCGCGGGCCGGACAAGCAGGACTGCGCCGCGCGCCGGGTGCAGGCGGGGGTGCCCGATGCGCTCGTGGTGCACCGGCTGGACATGGCCACCTCCGGGCTGTGGCTCATGGCGCGCGGCCTGCCGATGCAGCGCGCGTTCAGCCGCGCCTTCGAGCAGCGCGACGCCGACAAGCGCTACGTGGCGGTGGTGGCCGGCCGGCTGGCCGCGCCCGACACCGCCGACGGCTGGGGCGAGATTGACCTGCCCCTGGCCGCCGACTGGCCGCGCCGCCCGCTGCAGAAGGTGGACGCCGAACACGGCCGCCCCAGCCGCACCCGCTGGCGCGTGCTGGCGCACGAGGGCGATAACACCCGGCTGGAGCTGGCGCCGCTCACCGGCCGCTCCCACCAGCTGCGGGTGCATCTGCTGGCCCTGGGCCATCCGATCCTGGGCGATGCCCTGTACGCGCCGCCCGAGGTGCAGGCACGTTCGCCGCGGCTGCTGCTGCACGCCTGCCGGCTGTCGCTGCCCGACCCGCTCGGCGGGCCGGTGAGGACCTGGGCCTGCGAGCCGCCGTTCTGACACGGCGCCCGCGCTACGATGGCTGCATGACCACCCGCCCCCTCACCCTCCTCACCGGCGCCTCGCGCGGCATGGGCCAGGCCATGGCCCGCCAGCTGGTGGCCGCTGGCCATGACCTCCTGTGCATTTCCCGCCGCAGCGATCCGGCGCTGGCCGACCAGGCCCGCGCCGCCGGCGTGCTGTGCGAGCAGTGGACGGAGGACCTCGCCGCCCCCGAGGCGGTGGCCCGCCGCCTGCGGGACTGGCTGGCCGCCCGGCCCGAGCCGACCTCGGCGACCCTGATCAACAACGCCGGCGTCATTCCGGCCATCGCGCCGATCGGCGAGGTGCCGGCGGCCGAACTGGCCAGCGCACTGCGCGTGGGCCTGGAGGCGCCGATGCTCCTGACCGGCGCCTTCCTGCGCGCCACCGAGGGCTGGCGCGGTCCGCGCAAGGTGCTGAACATCTCCTCCGGCCTGGGCCGGCGCGCCATGGCCTCGCAGGCCGGCTACTGCGCCGCCAAGGCCGGCATGGACCACTTCACCCGCTGCGTGGCGCTGGAGGAAGCGCTCAAGCCCCATGGCGCCAAGGTGTGCTCGCTGGCCCCGGGCGTGATCGACACCGACATGCAGGTGCAGCTGCGCGGGGCCGACCCGGCGCGCTTCCCGGACCAGGCGGGCTTCGCGGGACTGAAGGACAACGGCATGCTCACCGCGCCCGAGGATGCGGCCGCCCGCGTGCTGGCCTGGCTGGACCGCCCCGACTTCGGCGCCAACCCGGTCGCCGACGTGCGCGAGGCCTGAGGCCCGGGACTAAACCGGGTCCTGGAAGCTGCCCCGGCGCAGCGTCACCACCAGGGTGTCGCGGTGCGCGCCCTCGGCCGCCAGCGGCTGGATGGGGGTGCTTTCGTGGATCACCCGCTCGTCGTCCAGCAGCAGCACGCTCCAGGGCTCGGTGAGGGTGAAGCGCACGCCAGCCGGGCCGTCGGCCTCGAACACCCGCGTCTCGCCGCCCTTGATGCCCACGCGCGCCACCAGGAACACCGCCACCAGGTCCACCCCGTCGCGGTGCGCGCCCTCGGGCGTGGGCCGGCCGATGCCGTCGGTGGTGTCGATGCGGAACTGGTGCGCCTCCGCATACCAGGGCTGCGCCCCCCGCAGGCCCGAGGCGACGCGGCCCAGGCCCGCCATCAGGCGCAGCCACGCCGGGTCCTGCGTGACCGCCTCCTGCATCGGGTCGAACCAGCGCTCCATGCCGCCGTGCAGGGCGTTGTAGGAGACCGGCTGCCAGTGGGCGCGGTGCGGCGCCAGGGTGCAGCGCTCGCCCTCGATCACGAAGCTCGCGTGCCGGCGGCGGCGGTAGCGGCCGCCATCGCGCAGGTGGCGGTCGGGCGGCAGGTCGTCCCAGCCCGGGCCGAAGGCCTCCAGGGCGGGCAGCGGCACGTCGCACCAGCGGGCGATGTCGGCCGCCGAGAGCACGGCATAGCCCTGCGTGCGCAGGCGTTCGATCAGCTGGTCGGGACGGGTGGCAACGGGCGCGGGTCCGGTCATGGGGCGATTGTCGCCCCAGCGGCCTACCCCGCCGCTTGACCCAGGTCAGGCCGCCTCGGCCAGCACCGCCTCGCGCAGCCAGCTGCGCACGGTTTCGAGGTGTTGCGCCTCGGTCTCCTGCACCGCCGCGAAGCGCTGGGCCATATCGGACTGGCCGGCCTCCTGCGCCAGTTCGGTCAGCAGGTCCCAGCCCGCGCCATCGCCCAGCTCGATCAGCAGCACCGCGTTGAGCGCCTGGGCCAGCGTGGTGCGCGGGTCGCTCACCACCTGCAGCGGGCCCATCGCCACCACGCCGCTGGTGTCCGCACACGGCGTCACCGCGGTCGGATCCGCGCCGAGCGTCACCAGGCACTGCGCCAGCAGGTGGAAGTGCGACTCCTCGTCGTCGCGGATGCGCGCGATGCGGTCGATCTCCACCTGCGGTCCGCTGCGGGCGGCGCGGGCCTTGACCTCCAGCGCCTCGTACAGGCGCACGCCGGTGCGCTCGTAGGCCAGGCGCTCGCCGAGCTTGTCGATCAGGACCGAGGCGCGGTGGCCCTTGAGCGCCTCCATCGCCGCGGTGGCCAGGCCGCGCATCTTCATGGGCACCGGCACCGAGCCGACCGGGTCGGCGTCCAGCGCGAACTCGCGCCGTGCCTGCGCCAGCGCCTGCCCGCCGGCCTGGGCCTCGGCGGGCGCGGCGGCATGGGCGAAGCGGACCATGTCGTCCTTGCTGAGGGGGGCCATGTCCAGGCCGGTGCGGTTCAGGCCGGTTTCGACAGTGTTGTGCATGCTGCGTTCCTCCACGGGGTCGGTGCGTTCAGACGGTGGCGCTGGTGCCGGCACGGGCCAGCGCGCCATTGAGTTCGCCGCCGGGCGTCCACTGGTAGCCGGCCGAGACGGTCTGCGAGGGCGAGCCCTGCGCGTTCATGTGGTTGCGCAACGCGAGCGAGCGGACCGACTCGGCCTCCTCCGGCACGAAACGGGTGCCGTCCTTGCGCAGGCCGACCTCGTCGGCCAGCACCTGGCGCACGAACTCGCGCTGGCTGCGGAAGGCGATGCCCGGGGGCACCCGGCCATCACCGAGCAGCTGCGCGGCGTCGCGGCGCTCGATGTCCTGCAACAGGCCGATGGCCACCTGCAGGTGGCCCAGCTCGTAGTCGAGGAAGCGCTCCCACAGCGCGCGCAGGCGTGGCTCGTTCTCCTGCTGCGCGCAGGCCTGGTAGTTCCACGCCTCGGCGGCCTGCTGCAGCACCAGCTTCTCCAGCGGCGTCTCCTCGGGATTGAGCATGCTGCCGTAGTGGGTGATGTGCTGGCTCTCCACGGAGGCGATCTCGGCGTACAGCTGGCGCGCCACCGGGTCGGCGAACTGGGGGCCGACGGTCATGTAGTAATCGTGCGTCTGGTATTCGCCGCCCACCAGCGTCACCGCATGCAGCTTGGTGGCCAGCGGCGCGTCGGAGGGATAGGGCTCCATCAGGTCGTCCTCGGGCGCGCGGTGGTGCGCCATCGTCGGCCGGCCGGGAACGATGTCGGTGTATCCCTGCAGGATGGTGTTGGCGTCCTTGCCCTCCAGGCGATCCAGCAGGGCGGCATAGCGATAGAGGTGATCGAAGTCCTCCAGCAGGCCGAAGCGGTAGCCCTGCGCCATCGCGGGGTCGGGCTCCAGCTGCGCCACCGAGGCGGTGACCTCGATCGCCACCTGCTCGTAGGCGATGGTGGTCTCCAGCGGCGAGTGGTCGGCCGAGAGCATCCAGTTGATCGCCGTGGCCTGGTGCTGCTCGACGCGCATCAGGCCGGCGACGGCCGGGCGCGCCGCGCGGTGCATCCGCAGCAAGGCTTGCTGCTGGCGCAGCGCGTCAAGCTCGACGCCGTTCATCAGGATCAGGCGCACGCGGCTGAAGGCATCGTCGTCCAGCTTGGAAAGGGGCTTGCCCGCCAGCTCCTTCCACGTGAAGCGCTGGCGCTCCAGCGGAATGCCGGTGTCGGTCAGGAGGTTGATGGCCATGGGGTCCTCGGTCGTCCTCTGGGTGAAAGGGGCCGAGGATGGACAGGCCCGCCCGTGCGCCGTGCAGGCGCAGGCCGCATGCGTGTGTGGGGCGCGGGGGCAGGTGCCGCTAGACAGCGGCAGGAGCCGGGGCAAGGCCGAAGGCCTGCGCCAGCAGCTCGCAGGAGCGGCGTTGCGCCGCCGGGTCCCAGGTCCAGGTGATGACCACGACCTCGTCGGCGCCTGTCTCGTCGGCCAGCGCCAGCAGGCCGTCCCGCACCTGGGCGCCGGTGCCCACGAACGAGCGTCCGCGCAGTTGCTGCGCGTGGGCTTCCTCCGACGGGGAGTAGGGCCGCGCCGCCTGGTCCGGCGGCAGCAGCGCGCCGAAGCGGCCGGTCAGGCGGTCGACGCGTGCGCGCTCGCGGCTGCGGAACTGGAACCAGGCCTCTTCCTCGGTGTCGGCCGCAAGCGCCCAGACGCACAGCGCGGCGTAGGGCCGCTGGGTGAGGCCGGGGCGGAACTGGCTGCGGTACATGGCCAGCGCCTCTTCGGCGCCCGCGCCGTCGGTGATGAACCAGGCGAAGGCGTAGGGAAGGCCATAGTGCGCCGCCAGCTGCGCGCCGTAGCCGGAGCTTCCGAGCATCCACAGCGCGGGCGTGGACGGCCCGGTGGGGAAGGCCTGGATGCCCTCGCCGGGATGGCCCGGCGGCATCGGCTGGCCCGACACCCAGGCCTGCAGCTCCAGCACCTGGCGCGGGAAGTCGTCGGCGCTGCCCGCATGCGGATTGAGCAGGCGCGCGGTGCGCATGTCGCCGCCGGGCGCGCGGCCCACGCCCAGGTCGATGCGGCCGGGGGCCAGCGCCTCCAGCACGCGGAACTGCTCGGCGACCTTGAAGGCGCTGTAGTGCGGCAGCATGACGCCGGCGCTGCCGATGCGGATGCGGCAGGTGCGCGCGGCGATGGCGGCCATGAGCACCTCGGGGGCGCTGCCCACCACGGTGGCGAGGTTGTGGTGCTCGCTGACCCAGAAGCGGTGGAAGCCCAGGGCGTCGCAGTGCGCCGCCAGTTCGAGGGTCTGGCGGATGGCGTCGTCCTGCGGCACGCCGGCGCGGCCCACCGACTGGTCGAGGATGGAGAGTTTCACGTCGCGCATAGCCCGCAAGGGTGTCACGTCCGCAGGACGAGCGCTGCCAACCCGGCGACACTGCCGGCGGCCACCAGCGCCCCTGCCACGGCCAGCCGGATCGGCAGCTGCGCCAGCCGGCGCAGGCGCGGCACCTCGCCGGCGGGGATGAAGGCGGCCACCGCCCGCGGCGCGTGGCCCAGGAGCCGGGTGAAGTCGTCGGCCGGCGCGGCGTTGCCGCGAAGCAGCATGCCGGCGGTTTCGGCGTCGAGCACGCTGCCCGGTACGAAGGCGGCCAGGCGCGCGCCGGCGAGGAAGGCCCAGGTGGGCATCCACAGTACCGGCAGGCGGCCACCGATGCCCAGCGCCGCGCGCAGGCCCCGCAGGTAGTCGGCCATGGCCAGCGGCTGCGGGCCGACGAAGGCCACGGTGGCGACGGCCGCGGGCGGTGCCGCCAGCAGGCGCAGGATGCCGTCGACCACGTCGTCCACGTGCACCGGCTGCATCGGCATTGAACCGGCCTGGGGCATCAGCAGCAGGGGCGCGGCGGCCATCGTGTTGAACAGGGCGGCCGCGTCGCTGCCGGGGCCGTAGACGGCCGAAGGCTGCACCACCGCGCCGGCGACAGGCAGCCCGCGAAGCGCGTCGTCGGCCTGCTTCTTGGTGCGGTGGTAGCGGCTTTGCGCGGAGGCGTCGGCGCCGAGCGCCGAGACCTGGATGACGGTGCGCACGCCGGCCTGCGCGCTGGCCTCGAACAGGGCGGCAGGGGCGCGCGCATGCAGGGCGTCGAAGGTCTGGCCGGCGGTCTCTCGCAGGATGCCCACCGCATTGACCACCGCGTCGATGCCCGCCAGGTGCGGCCGCCACCAGGCGGCGTCGGGCACACCGGCCAGGTCGGCCTGCAGGGCCCGCCATCTGCCAGGGCCAGGGCTGGGGCCCAGGTCGAGCCGTGCCGGGTCCCGCACCGCGCAGACCAGTTCATGGCCCTGGGCGAGCAGGGCGCGGGCGAGGTGCCCGCCGATGAAGCCGGTGGCCCCGGTCATGAGAACGCGCACGAAAGGACTCCTTTGGAGGCGAGGGGTGGAGGGACTGGCCGACGCCGGGGACGCCGGGGACGCCGGTCGGAGACCAGTCTAGCCCCGGCGCGAAGGCCCTGCGGCGGGTTCGGGATGGCCGGTGCTGAGGAAATTTGGCCCTCCGGGCAAATTCTTTCAAAGGGTTGGGGGCCCGGCCCGGCTAGGATTGCGCCCATTCGAGGAGACAAGCCGTGCCCGTGATCACCAACATCGAGGACCTGCGCGTCCTGGCCCAGAAGCGCGTGCCGCGCATGTTCTACGACTACGCCGACTCCGGTTCGTGGACCGAGGGCACCTACCGCGCCAATTCGTCGGACTTCGCCAAGATCCTGCTGCGCCAGCGCGTGGCGGTGAACATGGAAGGCCGCAGCACCCGCACCACCATGGTCGGTCAGGACGTGGCCATGCCGGTGGCCATCGCCCCCACGGGCCTGACCGGCATGCAGCACGCCGACGGCGAGATCCTCGCGGCGCGGGCGGCCAAGAAGTTCGGCGTTCCCTTCACCCTCTCGACCATGAGCATCTGCTCCATCGAGGACGTGGCCGCCGGCACCGGCGGGCACCCCTTCTGGTTCCAGCTGTACGTGATGAAGGACCGCGGCTTCATCGAGAGCCTGATCGACCGGGCCAAGGCGGCCGGCTGCTCGGCGCTGGTGCTGACGCTGGAC
>JACCDX011019619.1_pt1 | contig 15154 bp, 13 predicted proteins | sample 7449681 | NCBI WGS metagenome assembly JACCDX01 (sample SAMN15323450, study PRJNA562643) | freshwater metagenome | isolation source: river surface water | place: USA:Blue River Watershed | collected 2017-08-18
ACCCTGTTCAGCTAGGTATACCCCGACAGCCTGCGAGCCCTGAGCCGCTTGGGGGTGCCACCCCCTACAATAGAGCCATGAACGAAACAAGCACTGATAGCACCGAAGAGTCCCCACGCAAGCCGCGCAAAGGCATCTATGTGTTGCCCAACCTGTTCACGCTGGCGGCCCTGTTTGGTGGCTTTTACGCCATCGTCATGGCCATGAATGAACGTTACGATTTGGCCGCCATCGGCGTGTTTTGCGCCATGGTGCTTGACAGCCTCGATGGGCGCGTGGCCCGCATGACCAACACCCAAAGTGCGTTTGGTGAACAGATGGATTCGCTGTCCGACATGGTTTCATTCGGGGCTGCCCCCGCCCTGATTGCCTACGAGTGGGCCTTGCGGGGTCTGGGGCGCTGGGGCTGGATCGCCGCCTTTGTCTACTGCGCCTGCGCGGCCCTGAGATTGGCCCGTTTCAACGTCAACACCGCGGTTGTCGACAAGCGGTATTTCCAAGGTCTGCCCTCTCCGGCCGCCGCCGCATTGGTCATGGGCCTGGTCTGGCTGATGACCGATCTGGAGGTGCCACCGCAGGATGTGCGCTGGTTTGTGTTCGGGCTGTGCCTGGCCAGTGGGTTGACCATGGTCACCAATGTCCCGTTTTACAGTTTCAAAGACTTTTCGATGAAAAAGAGCGTGCCCTTCGCCTTCATCGTCGCCATCGCCCTGGTCATTGCCGTCATCAACATCCACCCGCCCGTTGTTCTGTTCTCGCTTTTTGTCATCTACGGTTTGAGCGGGTATGCCGTCTATGGCTGGCGTCGGGCCAAGGGCTTGCAGACCAGCGTCATCAGCACCTCGACCGATGAGCCTGACGAACAGGGGTTGCACAAATGACACAGTTCACGCCCAGCTTGGGAAATTGTGCTAAATTACCGGATATGAATTTCTCGCTGGCGCTACTACTGCTGTCCCAACCCGGGCTGATGTAGTCGCACGCGCGAACCTCTCCATGAAGCCCGTCTGCAAACGCAACGGGCTTTTTGTTTTTCAGACCACCCAATCGCCTCACCAGGGCAACGATCACGGAGATCCACATGGCCGACAAGCTGATCATTTTTGACACCACCTTGCGCGACGGCGAGCAATCCCCCGGCGCCTCCATGACCAAGGACGAAAAGCTGCGCATCGCCCGTCAACTCGAACGCTTGAAGGTGGACGTGATCGAGGCTGGTTTCGCCGCCAGCTCCAACGGCGACTTCGAGTCGATTCAGACCATCGCCAAAGCAATCAAAGATTCGACGGTGTGCTCGCTGTCGCGTGCCAACGACCGCGACATCGCCCGTGCTGCCGAAGCCCTCAAGGGGGCGAACCGGGCTCGCATCCACACCTTCATCGCCACCTCGCCGCTGCACATGGAAAAAAAGCTGCGCATGGCGCCCGAGGAAGTGCTGGAGCAGGCCCGCCAGGCGGTGCGCTTCGCTCGCAACTTGTGCGGTGACATCGAGTTCAGCGCCGAGGACGGCTACCGCAGCGAGCTCGACTTTTTGGCGCGGGTGGTCGAGGCGGTGATCGCCGAGGGAGCGACGACCATCAACATCCCCGATACCGTGGGGTACGCGATCCCCGAGTTGTACGGCGAGTACATCCGCAAGTTGCGCGAGAAGGTGCCCAACAGCGACAAGGCGGTGTGGTCGGTGCATTGCCACAACGACTTGGGCATGGCCGTGGCCAACTCGCTGTCTGGCGTCAAGGTCGGCGGCGCTCGCCAGATCGAGTGCACCATCAACGGCCTGGGTGAGCGGGCGGGAAACTGTTCGCTGGAAGAGGTGGTGATGGCGATCAAAACCCGACGCGATTACTTTGGGCTCGATGTGGGCATCGACACCCAGCACATCGTCGCTGCCAGCCGCATGGTCAGCCAGACCACCGGCTTCGTGGTTCAGCCCAACAAGGCGGTGGTCGGCGCCAACGCCTTCGCCCATGCATCGGGCATCCACCAAGACGGCGTGCTCAAGGCGCGCGACACCTATGAGATCATGCGCGCCGAGGACGTGGGTTGGAGCGCCAACAAGATCGTGCTGGGCAAACTCTCGGGCCGCAATGCCTTCAAGCAACGTCTGATCGACTTGGGCGTCGAGATGCAGTCCGAGGCCGACATCAACAGCGCCTTTGCCCGGTTCAAGGAATTGGCCGACCGCAAGAGCGAGATTTTTGACGAGGACATCCTGGCCCTGGTGAGCGAGGAAAGCGTGACCCATGACCACGAGCAATTTGGCTTCATCTCCTTGAGCCAGCACAGCGAGACGGGCGAGAAACCGCAGGCCACCATCGTCTTTACCGTCAATGGCCAGGAGGTCAAAAGCTCCTCGGATGGCAACGGTCCGGTCGATGCTTCTCTCAAGGCGATCGAGAGCCATGTGAACAGCGGGGCGGAGATGGTCCTGTACTCGGTCAACGCCATCAGTGGCTCGACCGAAAGTCAGGGCGAGGTGACGGTGCGCCTGCAAAACAGCGGCCGGGTGGTCAATGGGGTCGGGGCCGATCCTGACATCATTGTGGCTTCGGCCAAGGCCTATCTGAGCGCCCTGAACAAGTTGCACAGCAAGGCGGAACGGGTGGCGGCCCAGGGTTGACCTGAAGAAAATCACGCAAGTCTTTGTTCTTGCGTGATTTTTGTCGGCTTGTTATACTGCGCGACATCGAACACCTTCGCACAGGACGTCGCGCTTTGAAACGACCCATATTCCTTTGTTCCGCTGTCGTGTTGGCACTCGCCCTGGCCAGCCCAGCTTGGGCCCAGTCCGACGCCCAGCGCGGCAAGGCCAGCACCACAGCCAAAACCAAATCCAAGCCGAAATCGGCCCAACCCATCCGCAAGGTGGCGGCCAAGACCCTGCAGACCCCGGTCAAAGCCCGCAAGGTCAGTCACGAGGTGGCGCCACGCCCTTCTTTTGGTCAGTTGGCTGGTTTGCATGCGGTGTCCGATGAGCTGGCCTTGAAGTCCAGCGTGGCTTATGTGATCGACCAGGACACCCAAGAGGTGCTCTTGAGCAAGAACGACCACGCCGTCCTGCCCATCGCCTCGATCACCAAGCTCATGACCGGCTTGATCGTGAGCGAGGCCAAGCTGGACCTGGATGAGCCGATCACCATCACCCAGGACGATGTGGACACCGAAAAGGGCAGTTCGTCGCGACTCAAGGTCGGTGCCACCCTGAGCCGGGGCGAGATGTTGCATCTGGCGCTGATGTCGAGCGAGAACCGCGCCGCCCATGCCCTGGGGCGTACCTATCCCGGAGGGATGTCGACCTTCGTGCGGTTGATGAACGCCAAGGCCGTGCAGTTGGGGATGAAAGACACCCGCTATGTCGAGCCCACGGGGCTGTCCAGCCAGAACCAGTCCAGCGCCAGAGACCTGGCGGTGCTGGTTTCGACCGCGTACAACGACCCTTTGCTGCGTGATTTTTCCACCTCGACTGGGCATGTCGTCGAAGTGGGTCGACAGACCTTGCAATACCGCTCGACCAACCGGCTGATCAGCAACCCGCATTGGGACATCGGACTGCAAAAGACAGGGTACATCTCGGAGGCGGGCCAGTGCCTGGTCATGCAGGCCCGCATCGCCGGACGCAAGCTGATCATGGTTTTTCTGGATTCGGCGGGCAAGCTCAGCCGAGTGGCCGACGCTGAACGGGTGCGTCGCTGGATTGAAGCCCGGCACGCCATGGGCCACGTGACCGCATCGGCAACACCCCCACGCACCTAAGGGAACGCAGGCTGGACCCGACGAGACGCGATCGGGTCGACACGGACATTCAGGTGTGGGGGGGGTGCGCCGGGAACCCCAATGAACGTGAGATTTCGCTGGCCGTGGCCTGTAGACGCGGCAGCCAGCCTTCATCGAGCCGATCCGCGGGGGCCGAGATCGACAGACCCGCGATGAGCCGTTTCTGGTCGTCGTAGATGCCGGCGGCCATGCATCGCACCCCGAGTTCCAATTCTTCGTTGTCACGGGCCGTCTGCAACTGGCGGACCCGGGACAATTCGCGCTCCAGTGTCGGGAGCTGGGTCAGGCTGTTCTTGGTGTTACCCGCAAGACCCGTGCGGGTGGCGTAGGCGCGCAGTCGGGCCGGTTCTTCCATGGCCAGGAAGAGTTTACCCACCGAGGTCAGGTGCAAGGGCGCACGTCCCCCGATGGCACGCACCACCTGCATGCCCGAGCGTTCGCTGTAGGCGCGCTCGATGTAGACGATTTCGTCCCCCTGGCGCACGCTCAAGTTGACCGGTTGCTGGATTTGGCGGTGCAACTCGCGCATGGGAGCCAAAGCGGCATCGCGGACATTGAGCCTGGCCTTGACCAGGTTACCGAGTTCAAGCAGTCGCATGCCGAGCCGGTAACTGCCCGCCTCGGGGCGGTCGACAAAGCGGCCCAGCGCGAGGTCGTTCAGGATGCGATGGGCCGTCGAGGGGTGCAGGCCGGTTTTTTCGCTGATTTCCTTCAGGCTGACCGGCTCTTCACGCGAGGCCAGCACGTCGATCAGACCGAACATGCGCTCGATCACCTGGATCGCGGGGGCCTGGGCGGAGGGGGCTTCTTTTTTTCGCATGGCGGTATCTTATCTCGCCAAAGCTGTTTGCGGGCTGACGCCTCCTTTGGGTGGCTGCCACCGTCCATCAACCAGGATCTGATGCGGTTGGAAGCGGCTTTTGTAATTCATTTTGGGGCTCTGGGCGATCCAGTAGCCCAGGTACAGCCATGGCAGGCCCAGTTGCTTGGCCTGTTCGATTTGCCACACCACGCCATAGGTGCCGTAGCTGGCGCCCGCCTCGGGTTCATAAAAGGTGTAAACCGCCGACAAACCGTCGTTGAGGACATCGAGGATGGAGACCATCTTGAGCGGGCCGGGCTGGCCATCGACACCGGGCGATCTGAACTCGACCAGGCGGGAGTTGACCCGGCTTTGGAGCAAAAACTGCGTGTATTGGTCGATGCTGTCCTGATCCATGCCGCCGCCGGCATGGCGACCGTTCTGATACCGAAGGTAGAGCTGGTAGTGTTCCGGGACATAGCCCAGTCGAAGCACGCGGGCTTGCAGATCCTGGTGCTGCTGCACACTGCGACGCTGGCTGCGGTTGGGTTTGAAGTGGTTGACATCGACACGCAGGGGCACGCAAGCGCGGCAGCCATCGCAATACGGTCGATAGGTGAACATGCCACTGCGGCGAAACCCCATGCCCACCAACTCGGAGTAGGTGTCGTTTTGGATCAGGTGACTGGGGGTGGCGACCTGTGAGCGGGCCTGACGGTCGTCCAAGTAACTGCAGGGGTAAGGCGCAGTTGCATAAAACTGCAGGGACTGCAGGGGAAGGTCATGCAGGTGGGTCAAGGTCGTGCTCAGCGAAGGTTTCCCAGAATATAGGGGAAAACTGCCAACTTGGCTTGGGCGCTTGCAGCAGGGGTTTGAGCTCGTCGAGAAAGGCCGCTCGCGGCATGGGGCGGGCCCCCAAGGCATGCAGGTGCCGCGTTTCCTGCTGGCAGTCGATCATGGGCAGTTGGTGGTGACGGGCCCAGGCCACCAGGGCAGCCAACGCGAGCTTGGAGCCGTCTTCGCGGTCGGTAAACATGGATTCACCGTAGACCATGCGACCGAGCGTGACCGCGTACAACCCCCCCGCGAGCGCACCGTCGATCCAGGCGGTGATGCAGCCTGCATGACCCATCTGGTGCAGTCGCGTGTAGGCCTGAATCATGTCAGGGCCAATCCAGGTGCCCCGTTGTCCCACTCGGGGGGCGCTGGCGCAGCGGCGCATGACGTCGGGAAAGTCGTGGTCGAAGCGGATCTCCAAGCGTTGCTCGCGCCGCCACCGACGCCATTTTTTGCGCAGGGCGTGGTGCATGTCAAATTGCTGCGGGCGCAGCACCATGCGCGGATCGGTGCTGAACCACAAAATGGGTTGTCCCTGGCTGAACCAAGGAAAGATGCCTTGGGCGTAGGCATCGATCAAACGCCAAGGGCTCAGGTCGGCACCGGCGGCGAGCAAACCAGGCGCCTCACTGTCGCTGGGCCAGGCTTGCTCGACGCAGGGGAAGGGATCGCTTGCGTCAAGCCAAGGCAGATCTGCTGGTGCGCTCATGACCGCATTGTAAAATGGAGGGTGACTTGAAACGGGCCTCTTTGGCCTTCACCCGAGGTGAACCATGTCCAGCACTCCCCACACGCAGTTGGATCGACCCATGCCCGGCGTGGCCAGGGTGACCCTGGCCCGTCCTGATTCACTCAACGCTTTGTCCAGCGAGATGATGACCGAGTTGTTGGCGCGCCTGGAGGAGGTCGGGCGCGACGCCCAATGTCGTGCGCTGGTGATCGCCGCTCAAGGCAAGGCCTTTAGTGCCGGACATGACCTGCGCGAAATGCGCGCGCACCCGGAACTGGGCTTCTATCAGGACCTGTTCGCCCAATGCAGCCGACTCATGTTGGCGATCCAGAAGTTGCCCCAACCCGTCATCGCCCAGGTGCAAGGCATCGCCACCGCTGCCGGTTGCCAGTTGGTCGCCATGTCCGACCTGGCGTACGCCGCCGACAGCGCCCGCTTCGCTGTCTCTGGCATCCAGTATGGTTTGTTTTGCGCCACCCCCAGCGTGGCCCTGGGCCGAAACGTGGGTCGCAAAAAAGCCATGGAAATGTTGCTCACGGGCGATTTCATCGACGCCCCCGACGCCGAGCGCCAGGGGCTGATCAACCGCAGTGTCCCCGCCGATCAGTTGGAACAGTCGGTGGCTCAGGTGTGTGCCAGGATCGTGGCCAAACCCACTGTGTCGGTGCGCATGGGCAAGGCGCTGTTTTACCAGCAGTTGGAAATGGGCATCGCGGCCGCCTATCAATTGGCGGGTCAAACCATGGCCTGCAACATGATGCAAGACGAGGCCCAAGAGGGTTTTCAGGCTTTCATCGAGAAGCGACAGCCGCGTTGGCGTGCGCCAGCGTGAGGCCCGCGCAAGCGGCACCTGGAGTGATCATGGGCCTGTTTGGCGCGGCACTTTGGTGCGCGGCCCCGGCGGGCGTAAAAAGTCAAAGTCCGCACCTTGGTCGGCTTGGTTGACCGACTGCAAATACAGTTTGCGATAGCCCCGTTCGGCGCTGGGCGGTGTCACGGGCTGCGCCGCCTGGCGGCGCGCCAATTCGGCGTCGCTGACCTGCCATTGCAGGCGGCGCTCGGACACCGACAATCGGATGCGATCCCCGGTCTGAACCCAGGCCAGCGGACCACCCATGGCCGATTCAGGGGTGACGTGCAACACGATGGTGCCAAAGGCAGTGCCGCTCATGCGGCCATCGGAGATGCGCACGATGTCCTTGACGCCGGCGCGCGCGAGCTTGCGTGGGATGGGCATGTAGCCCGCCTCGGGCATGCCAGGCGCCCCTTTGGGACCGATGTTCTTGAGCACCAGAATGTCATCCGCCGTCACGTCCAGGTCATCGCGATCGATGCGCTCGGCCAGGTCCTGCAGGTTTTCGAACACCACGGCCCGTCCTTCGTGTTCCATCAATCGGGGGTCGGCGGCCGAGGCCTTGATGATGGCCCCCCCAGGAGCCAAGTTACCTTGTAAAACCGCCAGGCCCCCCTGGGGATAGATCGGACGGTTCAGGGGTCGCACCACGTCTTGGGCAAAACCGGGGCCGGCTCGTTCGATTTCCTCGCCCAGTGTGCGGCCCGTGACGGTCAGCGCGTCGAGGTGCAACAAAGGCTTGAGTTCGCGCAACAGGGTGGCCATGCCGCCTGCGGCGTGGAAGTCCTCCATGTAGTGGTCGCCCGAAGGCTTGAGGTCAAGCAGCACCGGGGTTTCGCGGCCCATGCGATCGAGCGCTTGCAGGTCAAGCTCGAAACCGAGTCGCCCGGCGATGGCCGCCAGGTGCACGATGGCGTTGGTCGACCCCCCAATGGCAAGCAGCACGCGCATGCCGTTTTCCAGCGCCCGCTCGTCCAGGATCCGGGTGATGTTGAGCCGTTCGCGCGCCAGCCACACCGCTTGCTGGCCCGTTTGCTCGGCCACCCGCATGCGGTCGGCGGTGACGGCTGGCGGCGATGCCCCGCCGGGGACGGTCAGGCCCATTGCTTCGGCCAGGCAGGCCATGGTGCTGGCGGTGCCCATCACGCTACAGGTGCCCACGCTGGCCACCAACTGGTTGTTGACGTCAGCAATTTCCTGCTCATCAATGGCTTCCGATCGGAACATGGCCCAATAGCGCCGGCAGTCGGTGCAGGCGCCCACGCGTTGGCTGCGGTGTGACCCCGTGAGCATGGAGCCGGTGATGAGTTGAATGGCCGGTAGATCGGCCGATGCCGCACCCATGAGCTGGGCGGGCACGGTTTTGTCACAACCACCGATCAGCACCACCGCGTCCATGGGCTGGGCCTTGAGCATCTCCTCGGTGTCGATCGACATCAGGTTGCGCAGGAACATGCTGGTGGGCGAGGCAAAACTTTCGTGCAGCGAGATCGTCGGAAAGGGCATGGGCAGGCCGCCGGCGAGTTGGATGCCGCGTTGCACGGCTTCCAACAACTGGGGCATGTTGCCGTGACAGGGGTTGTAGGCGCTGCCCGTGCTGGCGATGCCGATCACCGGACGATCCAGGGCGTCGTCGGTGTAGCCGGCCCCCTTGATGAAGGCTTTGCGTAAAAACAGCGAAAAGCCGCTGTCGCCGTACTGGGTCAGACCCTTTTTAAATCCGCTCGGGGGTTGGGACGTGCTCATGGGGAGGTGGGTGTTGAAACGGTGCTGTATTGTCCCGAATTCGGGCCGGTGCTGCAAAAAGGACTTCGGGTCTTGCCCATTTTCGGTGCGTTCGCCCTTAAATGGTGCCATGATGGGGCCCAGGGGCTGGCACAGGGCTTGCAGAGCAAGGGCAAAGAGAGGGTAGACATGATCAGGCTGGATGAAATGCACGACATCCCCCCGGATGGGGGGCAGGGACCGATACGGGCGCATTACCGCTCGTACCACGCCTGGTTGTCGCGCCAATCGCATCAGCTCATGGCCGATCGGCAGCAAGAGGCCGAGATGGTGTTTCGCCGTGTGGGCATCACCTTTGCCGTCTACGGTGACAAGGATGCCGACGGGGCGGGGACCGAGCGTCTGATCCCCTTTGACCTGATCCCCCGCATCATTCCCGCCCAAGAATGGCGCGAGCTTGAGATGGGTCTGGTGCAGCGGGTCACGGCCCTGAATCGTTTCATCCACGACATCTATCACGAGCAAGACATCTTGCGCGCGGGATTGATCCCCAGTGACATGGTGTTGGGCAATGCGCAGTTCAGACCGCAGATGCAGGGTTTGGCGGTACCCGGGGACGTGTACTCTCACATCAGCGGCATTGACATCGTGCGCGCACCTGATGAGGCCGGACAAGCCCGGTATTTCGTGCTGGAAGACAACTTGCGGGTGCCCAGCGGGGTCAGCTACATGCTGGAAGACCGCAAGATGATGATGCGTCTCTTCCCCGAGTTGTTCAGTTCGCACGCGGTCTCACCCGTGGCCCATTACCCCGATCTTTTGCTCGAAACCCTGCGCGCCAGCGCACCGGGCACGACAGCCGATCCCACCGTGGTGGTGCTGACCCCAGGCATGTACAACAGCGCTTATTTTGAGCACGCATTTCTGGCTCAGCAGATGGGGGTCGAGCTGGTTGAGGGGCAGGATTTGTTCGTCAAGGACGATTTCGTCTACATGCGAACCACCCAGGGCCCCAAGCGCGTCGATGTGATTTATCGTCGCGTTGACGACGACTATCTCGATCCCACGGTGTTCAGACCCCAATCGACGCTGGGTTGTTCGGGTTTGTTGCGTGCCTACCGCGCGGGCCACGTCAACATCTGCAACGCGATCGGCACGGGCATTGCGGACGACAAGTCGATTTACCCCTATGTGCCCCGCATGATCGAGTTCTACTTGGGCGAAAAGCCCCTGCTGGCCAACGTGCCCACGCGCATCTGCCGCGACCCCGAGGACTTGCAATACACCCTGGATCATTTGTCCGAACTGGTGGTCAAAGAGGTTCACGGGGCAGGGGGTTACGGCATGTTGGTGGGGCCGGCAGCGAGTCGCGCCGAGATCGAGGCCTTTCGCGCGGCCCTGCTGGCTGACCCAGCCCGCTACATTGCGCAGCCCACCCTGTCGCTGTCGACTTGTCCCACTTACGTCGAAGAGGGCATCGCGCCGCGTCACATCGATTTGAGGCCCTTTGTGCTGTGTGGCAAGACGGTGCAGATGGTGCCCGGGGGCTTGACCCGCGTGGCGCTGAAAAAAGACTCTCTGGTGGTCAATTCGTCGCAAGGCGGAGGCACCAAAGACACCTGGGTGTTGGAGGACTGAGCATGTTGTCACGCACCGCCGATCATTTGTTTTGGATGTCGCGCTACACCGAGCGCGCGGAAAACACCGCTCGCATGCTCGACGTCAACGTGCAGACGGGCTTGTTGCCTCAATCGGCGGTGGTGGCCGAGATCGGGTGGCAGGGCCTGTTGTCGATCAGCGAGCTCAAGGAGGCCTATCTGGCCCTGTATGGTGACATTCGCGCCGACAAGGTGTTGGCCTTTATGGTCAGCGACGATGACAATCCGTCGTCGATCGTGTCGTGTCTGCGTGCGGCACGTGAGAATGCGCGCGCCGTGCGTGGGACCCTGACCACCGAGGTTTGGGAGACGCACAACCAGACCTGGCTGGAGCTGCAGCAGCGCTTGATCCAGCGCGACCATGAGCGCGACCCCATGCGCTTTTTTGAATGGGTCAAATACCGTTCGCACCTCTCGCGTGGGGTCACGGTGGGCACCATGCTCATGGATGAGTCCTTGCACTTCATGCGGTTGGGTACTTTTTTGGAGCGGGCCGACAACACCGCGCGTTTGCTTGACGTGAAATTCCATGCCATCGAGACCGATGACTTGGGCATGCCAGAGCAGCGGGGCCAGGACCCGGACTTCTACCACTGGAGCGCGATTTTGCGCAGCGTCTCGGGCTTCGAGATCTACCGCCGGGTGTATCGGGACGTGATCCGACCCGAGCGGGTGGCGGAGTTGTTGGTGTTGCGCGCCGACATGCCGCGCTCGCTGCACGCCAGCATGAACGAGGTGGTCACCAACCTGCGACTGGTCGCCAATGCCGATTCGTTCGAGACCGAGCGACTGGCGGGTAAATTGCTGTCCGAGCTCAAATACGGGTCGATACACGACATCCTGGCCAGCGGTCTGCACGCCTACCTGACCCGTTTCCTGGACCAGGTCAACGTGCTGGGTGGTCGCATCAGTCGGGATTTCTTGCTGCCCGCCTGACGGACTCAATGTTTGCAGGTTCGGGCCGATACAGAAGGTGCTTGCGTCTTTTCGGAGTTCCCGATGTTGGTCCCCGCAGCCCGCGTGCTGTTTGCCTTGGTGTTCTTTTTTGGCTGCGGCTTGGGCTGGGCGGGGCAATTTCGCCTCCAGGTCGGTCAGGTCAATCGGGTGCCGGTGGGCATCGAGGTGCGCAACGCCGAAACCCTGTGCAACGTCGAGATCAGCATCGAGGGCGGCCCGACCTTTGAGCAACGCGTGAGCGCGCCCGATTTCATGGCTTGGCTGACCCTGACCCCGACCCAGGCCGGACCGGTCAAGGTGTCTTGGCGTGGGGTCTTTCATCGCAATGAGAAAGACGAGTTGTTCAACGCCTGTCCCACCATGGGCCAAACGCGTCTGATGGCCACCACGGGCAATGCCGACCTGCGGCTCGATTGGCAGACACACTGGCTGGAGGTGGGACCCGCCATGGCCCAGTGCGTGCAAACCGCCCTGCGCTTGCAGGGCTTGAGCACGGACTGGTATGACCGTCGGGACGCCATGGGCAGCGTGATGGATCGGGTGATCGCGCGCAGCGAGCGTCAATGCGAGCGCTTCGTGCAGATCAAGACCCCATGGGGCTCTGAACCGATGGCGCAGCACGCCTGCCAATGGGGGGGGCTGAAAACCCGTTGCGAGGGCTACTACCTGGCCGACGGCAAGGGGCCCCGGCTGAACCACGAACAGGCCTTGGCCCAGCACATGTCGGGCATGCGGGTCACGGCGCACCATGCCGAGAGCCGCGCAGCCCAGCAGGCTCGGGCCAAGGCCGCTCAACGGGCCAAGGAGAAGGCCGAAGCCGAAGAGGCCGCCCGGGTTGAGGCCTTCAAGCGCGCCTTGGCAGAACAGAACAAGCGCGAAGAGGCCGAGCAAGAGGCCAAGCGACTCGAGGCCGAAGCCGAGCGTCAGCGACAGGTCAAGGCGGCGGAGCAGCGCGAGCGCGAATGGTTGGAGAATCGCCCCTGGCTGGTACGCAAGCTGTCTCGGATTCAGCCCAAGCCGCTGGACGACGAGGAAGCCGCGAAGGACGACACCGGCAAGAAATGAGGGCTGGGCCTGGGCTCAGCCCCGCGGGGACGAGGGGTTGCGGACCCAGGCCAGTGCCATGGCTTGGGCCTGACCGGCGTGGGTCGTCGCCCCATCGGCGCCGACTTCCAGGGCCAGGTGAGGGCGTAGAAAGGCCTGCGGTCCGCCGACCATGACGCGCAGGTTCTGGTTGCGACTTTTCTCGCGGCACAAGGCGATCGTTTGATGGACCGCTTCGATGTCGCGGTCATCGGCGACCGACAGGCCCAAGATGTCCACCCATTCGTCGTGCATCAACTCGTGCAAACGGGTGTGGTCCAGGGTGGGGCCAGCCAGCACGTTCCAGCCGTGCCAATGGAAAATCTCGCCCGTCACCGCCAGTCCCAGCGTGTGGCGGCTCCCGCTGCTCAGGGAAAGGACGATTTTGTGTGGCTTGCTGGGCCCGTGTCCCATGCGCAAACGCTCGTCGGCGATGTCATAGACCAATTCCAACAAGCGCTCGGACCCCAATTCGACCGAGCGATAGTTGAGTCGATCGCTGGCCCACCAATCGCCGAGCACCACGGCAGCGCCGGTGATGGCCTCGACCAGAAATTGCTCCGCATCGATGCACTGGCGCAGCATTTTTTCGGTCTGGCGCAAAAAGCGTCCCGGGTCCATTTCAAAGGACTCCAGCGCCATGGTCTCGATCTGAGCTGGGTCAAACGCCGGGTAAATGCGCGACGCAGGGAAATGCGACCGATAGTGATCGGGATCGACAAAACCCCTCAGGGCTTGGCGGAGGGTGACCGTAAACTGGGTGCGATGATCCATGGCAGACTCTGTTGACCCACTTTAGGTGGGAAAACCTGAAATGTCAATCTAAATTGACAATCTAAAATGTTAATCAAATTTGACAAATCGCACCCTCGTCGTTCCGCACTGCGGCTGATCCTTGGGGGCGGGGGCTTGGCTGCTGACGCGTGGTTGCCCTGGTCATGGGCGGCGTCCACCTGGGAGGAGCCCTTGACCGACGCCATGCGTGGGGTGCTGGGCGCCCGCGTTCGCGCACCGCTGGGCACGGGCCCAGCGGGTGCCGAAGCCTTGGACTGGCAGGGCCAGGTGTGGAGCGCGTTGGGGCGCTGGCTGCCCGAGCCCGCGTTGCGTCAAGAATTGAGCGCGCACCTGTGGTACGAGGCCCGCCGTGCGGGACTGTCGCTGTCGCTGGTGCTGGGCCTGATCGAGACCGAGAGCGGATTTAGAAAACACGCCATCTCGCCCGCCGGAGCCATGGGCTATGCCCAAGTGATGCCGTTTTGGACCCGCCTGATCGGCGATGGCGACGCTTCCGCCTTGTTTCGCACGCAACCCAACCTGCGCTACGGATGCGTGATCCTGCGCCACTATTTGGATCAGGAAAAAGGCGATCTGACGCTGGCTTTGGGGCGCTACAACGGCACGCGTGGTCAGTGGTCTTACCCGCAGCGGGTGCTTGAGGCCGCACGGCGCTGGCGCATGTCGCACGATTGATGGGGACTGGCCCATGGGTTCTGCCTGCCCCCTAAAATGAATTTTTTCCTCGCAGGAGCACCCCCATGGAACTCACCCCCAACACCTTCAAGCAAGCCCTGGCCAAGGGACAGGTCCAGATCGGTCTGTGGAGCTCGCTGTCGAGCAACTACAGCGCCGAAATCGTGGCCGGTTCCGGCTACGACTGGATTTTGCTGGACATGGAGCATTCGCCCAATGACCTGCGCGGGGTGCTGAGCCAATTGCAGGCCATCGCCCCCTACCATGCCGAGCCCTTGGTGCGCTTGTACAAATTTGACAAAGACCTGGTGAAACTCTATTTGGACATGGGCGTGCGTGGCTTCGTCTTTGCCAATGTCGAGAGCGCCGAGCAGGCGCGCGAGATCGTCGCCTCGACGCGTTACCCGGCGCAGGGGGGTGTGCGCGGCGTGGCCGGGCAACAGCGGGGCAACCGCTGGGGACGCGTGCATGGGTATGCCCAGCACGCCCATGAGCAACTTTGCCTGATGTTGCAGGTCGAGTCCTTGCCTGGTGTCGAACACGCCCATGCGATCGCCAGCGTGGAGGGGGTCGATGGGATTTTTGTGGGTCCCAATGACTTGGCGGCCTGTCTGGGGCACATGGGCCATTCCAACCACCCCGAGGTGCAAAAGGTGATTCACCAGGTGCTCGACACCATCCGGTCGGCGGGCAAGGCCCCTGGCATCTTGGCGGTGGTCGAGGAGGATGCCAAGCGTTACATCGAGTGGGGCTACACCATGGTGGGCATCGGCTCGGATCAGGGCCTGCTGATCAAGGCCAGCGACACGCTGGTGGCGCGCTTTCGCGAGCACTTGGCCAAGCGCTGAGTCAGGACTCGGGGTCGAGTCCCCGGGTTGACGAAAGGGGATGCCCTTATATAATAAGCATACTTATTAATTGGCCCAAGGAGACGACATGAGCACAGCATCCTCCCTTCCCGTGCTGGTGGCCGGTGGCGGCATTGGTGGTTTGGCCGCGGCCTTGGCCCTGGTGCGCCAGGGGCATCGCGTCAAGGTTCTGGAGCAGGCCCCGGAGTTGGGCGAGATCGGAGCCGGGATTCAGCTTGGGCCGAACGCCTTTCATGCGTTTGACGCTTTGGGGATCGGTCCGCAGGCGCGCGCCCGTGCCGTGTACACCGATGAAATGGTGATGCACGATGCCATCGACGAATACCTGGTCGGCAAAATCCCTACCGGCGAGGCCTTTCGGGCCCGTTTCGGCAATCCCTACGCGGTGATCCACCG
>JACCDX011248770.1_pt1 | contig 15152 bp, 16 predicted proteins | sample 7449681 | NCBI WGS metagenome assembly JACCDX01 (sample SAMN15323450, study PRJNA562643) | freshwater metagenome | isolation source: river surface water | place: USA:Blue River Watershed | collected 2017-08-18
ATCGTAAAACAGTAAATAAAAATATGTCGCACGTTGTATCACCCATAAGAGAGAAACTAGTTACTGGTGGAAAATCTTATTCCGATGTTACCCACGATATCTGCAAACAAGTAGAAGGAGAGCCTACCAAAGAATGGAAAATTGCATTCGGTATCTCTTGTCTTGTATTCATTTATGGTGCTTATTGCCTATTCTACACTTGGTGGCAAGGTATTGGCGTTTGGGGATTAAATAAAACCGTTGGTTGGGCTTGGGATATCACAAACTTCGTTTGGTGGGTTGGTATCGGTCACGCGGGAACCCTGATCTCCGCCGTGTTATTATTATTCCGTCAAAAGTGGAGAACATCCATTAACCGTTCTGCAGAAGCGATGACGATCTTTGCCGTTCTTTGCGCAGCATCGTTTATCCTGGCGCACATGGGCCGTCCTTGGTTAGCTCACTGGGCTTTACCATTGCCAAATGCCTTCGGTTCTTTATGGGTTAACTTTAACTCTCCGTTAGTTTGGGACGTATTCGCGATCTCGACATATTTATCCGTTTCATTATTGTTTTGGTATATGGGTTTGGTGCCAGATTTGGCAACGATTCGTGACCGTGCGACAACAAAGGGTCGTAAGTTTTGGTATGGCTTTTTCAGCTTAGGTTGGACTGGATCTTCAAAGACTTGGGCACGTTATGAATACATGTCATTAATCTTAGCAGGTATCTCTACACCACTTGTACTTTCGGTACACACGATTGTATCGATGGACTTTGCAACATCTGTTATACCAGGATGGCATACAACAATCTTCCCTCCATACTTTGTGGCTGGAGCGATTTTCTCTGGATTTGCGATGGTACAAACTTTGTTGTTAATCACACGTGTGGTTTTCAAATTAGAAGATTATATCACGATTGAGCATATCGAAATGATGAATATTGTTATCACGGTAACGGGTTCAGTCGTAGGTATCGCTTATTTAACTGAGTTCTTTATTGCTTGGTATTCAGGTGTGGAATATGAAAGCTATGCATTCATTAACCGTGCAACGGGTCCATACTGGTGGGCTTACTGGATGATGATGACGTGTAACGTAATCTCTCCACAGTTATTCTGGTCGAAAGCGATCCGTACGAATTTGATGGTTTCATTCTTCTTATCGATCGTAGTAAACGTAGGTATGTGGTTTGAGCGTTTCGTCATTATTGTGACGTCATTACACCGTGATTATATTCCTTCATCATGGGCGATGTTCTCCCCTACGATGTATGATATTGGTGATTATATCTTCTCATTCGGTTTATTCTTTACACTGTTCTTCTTATTCGCGAAATATTTACCAGTTGTCAATATGGCTGAGGTGAAGTCGGTCATGAAAGGTGTTTCTACGGAATTTACGATTAAGCGTATTAAGCCAACAAAAAAAACTGAAGAGTAATTCTATTTAGCAAATTCGAAATTAAAATAATATGAGTTCGACAACTAATTACATTTTAGGAGTTTACGACGATGAAGATGAGGTTTTACATGCAGTATCTGCCGTAAAAGCCAAAGGAATCAAAGTTGAGGATGTGTATTCTCCCTTCCCTATTCACGGATTAGACGTTGCTGTGGGCCATGCACGTACACGTTTGCCAATCGCGGCTTTCATGTTTGGTTCATTAGGATTAGTCAGTGCCTTATCATTAATCAGCTATACCATGGTTTTTGATTGGCCTATTAACATTGGAGGTAAAGACTTTTTTGCTTTGCCAAACTGGATTCCAGTAACTTTTGAAGGAACGGTGTTATTCACGGCTTTTGGCCTGGTGTCAACGTTCTGTATCTCAAATGATTTATGGCCAGGTAACAAAACCCTACCATTAGATATCCGTACTACAGATGATAAATTTGTGATGGCTATCAATGTAGACAAAAACAAAATAAGTGTAGCAGATATCAAGAAAGCCTTGAAAGAGTCTGGTGCAGTGGAAGTAAATGTTAAATAATTAATCAGAACAATAGTTCACGAAGAAGCATAACAACATGTTTAATCCAAGAATAAAATTCATTTTCGTAGCCAGTATAGTAGCAGGATTGATGTCTTGTGGATCTGACCCAAATGATACAGGAACTGAATTCGCTCCAAATATGTATCATTCAGTTGGATACGAACCCATGAGCCAAACAGCAGGCGACTCAAATACCGTTAACCCTTTAGGCATGAATATGCGTTTGCCAGTTAAAGGTACAGTTTCACGTAAGTCTTATACGGGTTCAGATAGCCTAAAGCAAGCCTTTTTAACGCAAGAGCTTATTGCCAAAGCAATTCCTACGGATAGCATCTCATATTCTGAGAAGTCACTTTTTAATCCAATTGCCGCGACACCTGAAAACATTGAGGCAGGTAAATTACAGTACGAGCGTTTTTGCCAGCATTGTCATGGTGAGACTGGTAAAGGAGATGGATTAGTTGCCAAAGCTTACAAAGGTGTTCCAGTCTATTCAAGTGATGCCTTAAAGACCATGAATGATGGACATATCTACCACGTAATTACGCACGGAAAAGGTAGAATGTGGGCACATGGATCACAAATATCTTCTGAAAACAGATGGAAAATCGTGTTGTATGTACACGAATTACAAAAACAATAATTCAATCAATTAAAATTAAATAGAGATCAAGATGGCGGGACATTCACATTTTTCCCCAGCAAACGTTGAAGAGCATTTTGAATTCAGTTCTGAAGGCAAAAAAAGAATTATTTATGCTTTCATCGCTGGATTAGCAGCTTTACTAGTAGGTATCTACCTTTTATCTAAAGGAGAGTCTGGCGGACATGAAGTAGCCAATGCAGGACACGAAGCAGTAAAAGCAGGACATGAAGCTGCCTCAGAGCATGTTTCGGGTGGAGCAGTTTCACACCAAGCATCTGCAGAAGAGCATTATGATTGGACTAATCGTATTTGGGCCAACGTATGGTTGAATGCCGTATTCTTTACTGGTATTGCAGTAGTAGGTATGTTCTTTGTTTCTTTACAATACTTAACAAAATCAGGTTGGTCTTCTGTGATGAAGCGTGTACCTGAAGCATTCCCTAAGTTCTTATATATCACATTGCCAATTTTGATCGCAGTATTCTTCTTTAAAGGAGATGTAATCTTCCACTGGATGCATCACGGTGTAACGGAAGTAGGAAGTGAAAACTATGACAAAATCATTGCTGGTAAATCGGGCTATTTGAATAAGAATTTCTTCTTAATTCGCTTAGTTGTTTTTGGTGGATTATGGATTCTTCTTTGGAATATGTTACGTAAAAAATCGTTAGAAGAGGATTTGAATGGCGGAACAGAATATTTCAATCAGTTGGTGAAAATTGGTACTGCCTTCATCGTGATCTTCGGTGCATCTAGTTCGATTTTTGCTTGGGACTGGGTAATGTCGATTGATACGCACTGGTTCTCTACGATGTTTGGATGGTACATGTTCGCTTCATGGCATGTAACAACGTATGCTGTCATTGTATTAGCTATCTTATACTTGAAGGACAAGGGCTTAATGGCCTACGTAAATGAAAACCATTTACATGATTTGGGTAAGTTTATGTTCGCATTTTCAATCTTCTGGACCTATGTATGGTTTGAGCAATTTTTATTGATTTACTATGCAAACTTACCTGAGGAAACAATCTACTTTATTGAGCGTTGGGAAGGACACAATAAAATTTACAAAACTTCAGAAATTTTAATGGTTTTGCTAAACTTCTTCTTCCCTTTCTTAGTTCTAATGACACGTGATGCGAAACGTACGCGCTTGTTCTTAAAAATAGCAGCATTCATGATTATTGTGGGTCATTACATTGACTTTTATCAAATGATTATGCCGGGTGTTGTTGGCAAACATGGCGGTTACGGTTTAGTTGAATTTGGAATGGTTACGGTGTTTGCCTCGGCATTCATTTATATGATTTCAGATGAGCTAACAAAAGCTTCTTTAGTTGCGAAGAATCACCCATTCTTACCAGAAGCATTACATCACGATATTTAATATTTGGCATACGACTTAACTTAATTTGATATGAATTACCTAATTGGTCTTTTATCCATCGTTTTCTTCATCCTTGCAATCTCAGTGATTGTGAAAAGTATGAAGATTAACAAAAACCTTTCTGCATCAGAAGATCCTAATTCTGCGGCAGATTCGTCTAACAACATCAATGCATATGGTATGCTTGCATTTTGGTTCTTGGGAACAATTGCCGGTGTATGGTCATTTAATGCAAGTGCGCCAGATTTCTTACCTGAAGCAGCTTCTGCACACGGGGTGACAACAGATAAAATGTTCTGGATCTCTATGTCAGTAGTTACGCTAGCATTTTTTATAACCAACACGTTATTGTTGTTCTTTGCATACAGATATCGGTACAATAAGAATAGAAAAGCTACCTTCTATCCTGTTAATCATAAGTTAGAATTAATTTGGACGGTCATTCCAGCTGTAGTTATGGCAATCTTAGTATTCTCTGGCTGGAGAACATGGCGTGATATTACGTCTCAAGCTCCAAGTGATGCGGTAGTCATTGAAATTACAGGTCATCAGTTTGGCTGGTATGTACGTTACGGTGGAACGGATGATAATCAACTGGGTAATTACAACTACAAGTTGATCGACGAGACAAATAACATTGGTATTGATTTCACAGATAAGCATTCTTTTGATGACTTTACTGCTACTGAACTACACCTACCAAAAGGTAAGCCAGTACTATTAAAGATTCACGCGCAAGATGTATTACACTCTGTTTACTTGCCGTTTCACCGAGTTAAAATGGACGCGGTTCCAGGAATGCCCACTAAATTTTGGTTTACTCCTACCATTTCTACAGATGAAATGCGTGCCAAACTGGGTAAAAAAGATTTCAACTTTAAGTTGAACTGTACGGAAGTATGTGGACGTGGTCACTTCGGCATGGCGATTACTGTCTTTGTAGATGAGCCTGCTGATTACAAAAAATGGTGTGCTGAGCAAAAACCATTTTTGGCAACAAACCCTGCTTACCTAGCTAAGGTCCCTGAGAATTTAAAAGCGAAAGCGGCTAAATATATTCCTGCTGAACCTATTTCAGTAGATTCAACAGCTACAGAAGCTGTAAGTGTAAACTAATTAATCGAACAGAAGAAAGAAAAAATAATTCCTATGTCAACTGCAATTTCACACGCTGAAGAAGTTCACACACATGCACATGATCACGAGCACGAGCATCATGAGCCAAATTTCATCCAGAAGTACATCTTCTCGGAAGACCATAAAACAATTGCTAAGCAGTACCTCATTATGGGTATTCTGTGGGCGTTCATTGGGGGCTCTCTTTCAATCATGTTCCGTTTGCAATTGGGTTTCCCTGAAATGCAATTGGAGTGGTTGCGTCCTATTTTAGGTTCTTGGATCGACGAATCGGGTAAAATTGACAAAGAATTTTATTTAGCTCTTGTGACCATGCATGGTACCATCATGGTATTCTTTGTATTGACAGCAGGTCTTTCTGGAACATTCTCTAACTTTTTGATTCCATTGCAAATTGGTGCACGTGATATGGCCTCAGGATTCATTAATATGTTATCCTTCTGGTTCTTCTTCTTGTCATCTGCCATCATGTTTTCATCATTATTTATTGAAACAGGTCCTGCATCAGGTGGATGGGTAATTTATCCTCCATTAAGTGCATTGCCACAAGCCATGCCAGGATCAGGTTTAGGTATGACTTTATGGTTGACATCGATGGCATTTTTCATCGTATCATCGTTGATGGGTGGAATTAACTATATCTGTACCATCATCAACTTGCGTACACGTGGTATGACATTTACGAAAATGCCTTTAACGATTTGGTCATTCTTCTTTACGGCAATTTTAGGATTATTATCATTCCCAGTATTGTTGTCAGCTGCATTGTTATTGATTTTCGACCGTAGCTTTGGTACTTCATTCTACTTATCTGAAATCTATATTCAGGGACAAGCATTACCAAATGTGGGTGGTTCAGCAATTTTATATCAGCACTTATTTTGGTTCTTAGGACACCCAGAGGTATATATCGTATTACTTCCTGCTTTGGGTATGACTTCAGAAATTATTGCTACAAACGCACGCAAGCCTATCTTTGGATACCGTGCGATGATTGGATCATTAATGGGTATTACCGTGCTTGCGTTTATCGTATGGGCTCACCACATGTTCGTAACAGGTATGAATCCATTCTTAGGATCTGTATTTATGTTCTTAACATTGATTATTGCCGTTCCTTCCGCAGTAAAAGCGTTTAACTACATTACGACACTTTGGAAAGGTAACTTGATCTTTACGCCAGCGATGTTGTTCTCCATCGGTCTAGTATCATTGTTTATTTCAGGTGGTGTAACGGGTATTATCTTAGGAAACTCTGCGTTAGACATCAACTTACATGATACATATTTCGTTGTGGCTCACTTCCACTTGGTTATGGGTTCAGCTTCATTCTTTGGATTGATGGCAGGTGTCTATCACTGGTTCCCTAAAATGTTTGGTCGTATGATGAATAATACACTAGGATATATACACTTCTGGGCTACGTTCGTAGGTGTATATGCGGTATTCTTCCCAATGCACTATACAGGTATTGCAGGTTTCCCTCGTCGGTATTATTCATTTACGGCGCTAGGAAATGATGGACAAAATGCATTTACAGATTTGAATCAGTTCATTACTGTTGCTGCGATTTTAACCTTCTCATCACAAGCTATTTTCTTCTTCAACTTTGTTTATTCAATATTTAAAGGGAAAAAAGCGACTGAAAATCCATGGAATTCAAATACACTTGAGTGGACAACTCCAGTAAATCCAGGACACGGTAACTGGCCAGGCGAAATTCCAGCGGTTTACCGTTGGCCTTACGATTACTCAAAGCCAGGTGCAGCATCTGATTTCATTCCGCAGCATATTCCTTTCTCGGCTACACCGGAATCAAATCTACCGGAAGAGAATGAGGAAATTGCCAAAGAAAAAGCAATCGAAAGTTTATTAGCTGCTCAGAACGAGAGTTATAACCGATAGAAAAACCAAATAAAGGGGATGCATCGAAATGAGTTTCATTTGGATGCATCCTTTTTTTAGCTCCACACATGACATTTCAGCGATTCGGCTACATCACACTTTTCTGCCTCTACCTATTGGTATTAGCTGGTGGAATCGTACGAAGTACAGGGTCTGGAATGGGATGTCCGGATTGGCCACGTTGTTTTGGTCAATGGGTTCCACCTACACATGCTTCTGAACTACCCTTGAATTACCAGGAAATTTACCAGGAAAAGTTGCATGGTGAAATCGAATTCAATGCGACAAAAACATGGATTGAATATCTAAACAGGCTTCTTGGTGCATTAACTGGCTTATTCATGGCGATCACTACATTGTTGGCATGGAAAGTAGGTAAACGCACATTTCTCTACACCTTGGCAGCTTTCGCATTAGTCATGGCAAATGCCATCCTAGGCAAATATGTGGTTGATTCATTCCTGTTACCGGGTGTTGTTACGGCGCACATGTTACTAACCACAGGAGTTCTATTTTTCCTACTTAAAGCCTTAAACAATTCGGCTAAAATCCATGTTTTACCTGCAAAGGTTCGTGCATGGATTCTAATTAATGCATGCATCATTTTTGTTCAAATTCTATTAGGTACACAGGTAAGAGAGAACATGGATCATGTGATTGTTAACCTAGGTTATGGTGCTAAAAATTTATGGATAGATCAGTTAGATACGATCTATATTATTCACCGCACCTTTTCATGGCTTATTTTGTTTAGTCATCTATATCTATGGAAACTAATACCTGTGGTAGAATCTGATTTTATGCAATACAAAAAAGGATTTGTTGGCTTAATCAGTCTTTCCCTCTTGTCAGGCGTCATCATGGCCTATATCGCGCTTCCGTTGGGAAGTCAGCCGATACACTTGGCTAGCTCACTCTTGTTGTTGGGATTGCATATTCACGCGTGGCAACGAACTGAAAGAGCATGATGCAGGTAAGACCTTATATTGACCTATTGAAATCGAGACTTTCAATTACCGTTGCTTTTTCGGGAACGTTCGGCTATGTTTTATCCCCTGGAAAACATGCATGGTGGGGTATTTTGCTGATTACTTTGGGTGGGTTTTTATTAACGGGTGCTGCCAATATTGTCAATCAACTAAAGGAAATAGAATTTGACAAATTAATGAAGCGGACGGCCAAACGTCCCTTACCTACACAGACGCTCACGCCCAAACAAGCCAATATCTATGGTCTAGTGGTGGCCGTTGCCTCCTTGTTGATTCTTTTAAGTTTTAATTGGAAGGCTGCAGCTTTAGGTTTACTTTCCTATTTTTTATACGGCTATGTGTATACTCCCTTAAAGCGCGTTGGCCCCATTTCCGTATTCGTAGGTGCCTTCCCGGGTGCATTTCCGCCGATGATTGGTTGGGTCGCAGCAACAGGGCATTTCGGTTGGGAACCTGGAATCTTATTTGCTATCCAATTTTTTTGGCAATTTCCACATTTCTGGGCGATTGCATGGGTGGCGGATGCTGATTACAAGAAAGCTGGATTTAAGATGTTGCCAAATGATGGCAAAAAGGATTTAAAAACAGCATTTACGATCATGATCTATACGTTGTTCTTGATTCCATTAGGATTCTTACCCTACCTAATGCAGATGACGGGAATTACGTCGACAATTATTGCCGTGACAGCAGGAATTTTATTTTTAAGTCAAACGTTTTATTTGATGATGAATCCCACCGACAAGGCTGCACGGTGGATGATGTTCGGATCATTTATATATTTGTTAGTAGTCCAAATTGCCTTTTTATTTGATAAAGCATAAATCATGAAAACAGAACAAGAATTACTTGAAGCGCAAACGCCTCGATCCGTGAATCCTAAAATTTTCACGATGTGGTTATTTATTGTTTCCATCGTAATGCTATTTGCAGCCTTTACGAGTGCCTATTTAGTGCGTAAAGCAGAGGGAAACTGGGTTGAATTTAACCTACCGGACTTATTTTATTACAGTACAGGCGTATTGATTGCCAGCAGTGTCTCCATGCACGCTGCATTAATTGCTGCAAAAAAAGACCAATTTAATGCCCTTAGATTAAGTATTTCTATTACTTTTGTGCTCGGATTGCTCTTTTTAGTAATGCAATATTACGGGTGGTCTCAATTAGTTGAGATGAACGTTTATTTCGTGGGTAATCCGTCTGGTTCTTTTGTCTATGTATTTTCAGGTCTGCACGGACTACACCTAATCTCCGGATTAGTTGTTTTATTAGTTGCCTTAGTTGCTGCATTCCGATTGAAAATTAATGCGAAGGCATTGACACAGATTAAAATTTGTTCCACTTATTGGCATTTTTTAGATGCTTTGTGGGTTTATTTATTTTTATTTTTATTGATTAACAATTAAGCTTATACCTATGTCAGTAGCACACGCTGCCCCAGCGGTTCCAGAAAATTTAACATGGCAAGGAGGTTCTGAACCTCTAAAAGCAAGTTACGGTAAATTGATGATGTGGTTTTTCCTTCTTTCGGATACATTCACATTCTCCGCACTTTTGATTACCTATGGAATGATCCGTTTTAGCCAACCAGCTTGGCAAGGAACACCGGATGATTTTTATTTTTCGACGACACATTGGCCTATTCCAGAGAAAGTTTTCGAAGCTGTTCCATTTTTACATGGTATCTCTTTACCATTAGTATTCGTTGGAATCATGACATTTATTTTGATTGCATCATCTGTAACCATGGTATTAGCTGTGGAAGCTGGTCACCGTGGTGATCGCAAGGATGTGGAGAAATGGATGCTTTGGACAATTGTAGGTGGATTTACCTTTTTAGGATCTCAAGCTTGGGAATGGACACACTTTATTCATGGTCCCGAAGATTTATCTTTAGCTGCTAAGCAAGTAATCGATGGGGTCGTAACGCCTATCGAAGGAGCTAATTTGGTTCGTAACCCGTATGGCCCTCCAGCTTTTGCAGACTTATTTTTCTTCATTACTGGATTCCACGGAACACACGTATTCTCAGGTGTAATTTTAAATATCCTTATTTTCTTTAATGCCGCTACAGGAGTTTATGAGCGTAGAGGCCATTATGAAATGGTGGAGAAAGTAGGCCTTTACTGGCACTTTGTTGACCTTGTTTGGGTATTCGTATTTACCTTCTTCTATTTAGTTTAATCTTAACATTGAATTGTATATGGCTTCGCACGTAGCTCACGAAACCTCTGAAAAGGAAATTCCGGCACCCAATACTGGTGCTATTTGGAAAACATTTTGGATCTTATTGATCTTAACGGCAATCGAATTCGTTATTGCCTTCACCATGCCAGCAAACACATTACGTGTAGCAATCTTTTGTGGTATGACTATCGTAAAAGCATTCTATATCGTAGGTGAATTCATGCACTTAAAGCATGAGGTTAAATCTCTTATTTGGGCGGTACTTATCCCGACCATCTTCGTCGTTTGGCTTTTGATCGCATTGATTTACGAAGGCGGCAACATGTATTAATGGGATAACTCCTAGCACACAATGAATAAAAAGACAGGCATTTTATTAATGACATTAATAGTGCCTGTCTTTATCTATTTGGGCCTAAAGCTTTTTGGCCAAAATCATTACAGCCTTCCGCGCTACATTCCAGCCATTGACTCCACGACCGGCGAAATCAAAATGGCCAAGCGACTTCATCAACGCTGGAATGAATCTGAATTAGACACCGTTTTCCAAACAATCCCACCATTCAACTTAACGGATGAACAGGGCAAGGCATTTAGCTCGGAAAATCTGAAAGGGAAAATATATGTGGCTAATTTCTTCTTTACCCGTTGTGGGACGATTTGTCCAAAAATAACCTCGCAGGTTAGTCGGGCTACTGATACTTTCATCAAAGATCAAGACATTCGCTTTATTTCCATTTCAGTTGACCCTAAATTCGATGCGCCTGAGAAATTAGCCGCCTACGCCCAACGATTTGATGCAGACAGCTCACGCTGGTCATTTTTAACGGGAGATAAAAAAATCATTTATCCTTTAATTTTGAAAGGCTTTCATGTTCCTTTGGCGGATGCCTCTGAATATGACGCTGCCATTAAGAATCCAGATGAAACATTTATCCATTCAGAACGTTTAGTATTGGTAGATAAAGCTGGAGTCATTCGTGGTTTTTACGATGGGACGGATAAAAAAGAGGTAGACCGACTGATCGTCGAGATTAAGGTCTTAAAAAGTATATATTCAACTGAAAATTAACATGCGTACGATTTCTCAAAACCCACAAAACGATAAGCTAATCAATATTGTTTCGATAGCTATCCCATTGGCAGTTGCGGCACTGATCGGCATACAAATCAAACTTCCGTTGGGGGAATGGACTAAAGTATTACCCCATGTGATTGGGTTTTTAAATACCACTACAGCCATTTGTTTAATCTTTGGATTCATTGCAATTAAATCAAAAAATATCAGCGGTCATGAGACCGCGATGAAGTTGGCCTTTGCCCAAGGTGGATTATTTTTGGTGCTCTATATTTTATATCACATCTCAAATCCATCTACTCCCTATGGAGGTACTGGTTGGACCAGACCCGTGTATTACTTCTTTCTGATAACGCATATTGTATTATCGATTGGCGTAGTACGTTTAGTCTTGTATGCGATTTATCAAGCCTTAACAAATCAAATTGAAGCGCATAAAAAAACAGTTAAATGGGCTTTCCCCATCTGGCTGTATGTTTCGCTTACAGGTGTGATTGTTTACCTTATGATTTCTCCTTTTTATGTGTAAGCGCATTGCATTTTTCTTAATCGTTTTTTTGCTTTTCCAAATGGATGGCTTGGCGCAATGTGCGATGTGCCGGACGACCGTGGAAAGTACAATTTCAAATGGTCGATCAAATGTTGCGACAGGATTAAATACGGGTATTTTGTATTTATTAGCTGCACCCTACTTGCTCGTGGGCGCTATCGCATGGATGTGGTTTCGTCAGAGTAAAAAAGAACAGTTGGCCCGTATCTCCAAATGGCAATTACGCCAAAAGGTGTCCCAGCTATTAAGTAAGCAAGCTTAATCCCAGATTGGATATTGCGTTAATTTGATTGCCTCCCCAAAAAACTGTTTGGTTGACTGCTCGAAAGATTCTGTGTAATCAGATACGTAGAATTGCCGACTACCTGTGGGTCCTGCCGCCAATAAATCTTTTTCAGTCAGCATCTGTTTGATGGCTTCCGCTACGATGATAGATGTGTCGATGACTGAGATGCTCCCTTGGTAATAATCTTCTATTTGCTTTTTGATCAACGGATAGTGTGTGCATCCTAAAATCAATCCATCGATACCGCTGAGCGTTGGATTAGCTAAATACGCTTGAATAATTTGCTCTGAAATCCGATTGTTGAAAAACCCTTCTTCAATCATGGGCGCTAATAGCGGAGTCGCCAGCGACTGCACATGAATATTTTTATCAAGCTCTGCTGCCTTGCGCGGATAAATTCCCGAGTTCACGGTTTGTTTGGTCCCAATAAGTCCTAGCTTTTTGTTTGACCAGTCCTGATCCAGGTATTGAATGACTGGGTCGATGACATTGACAACGATGGCTTTCGTTCCTACGTAAGCCTTCACTAAATCATAGGCCGCTGCGGAAGCTGAATTGCAGGCAATTAAAATCAGTTTACAGTTTTTTTCTAGAAGTAAATTGCAAATCTTAACGGAATATGCTTGGATTGCTGTGGCTGATTTATCGCCATAAGGTAAGTGCGCCGTGTCCCCAAAATAGATGATGGGTTCATTGGGCATGAGTTCGGTTATGGCATGAGCTAAGGTAAGTCCCCCAATTCCACTATCAAAAATTCCGATGGGTGCAGCGTTTGGCATAAGTCTAAAGTAGAATGTAAATAACGGGAATTTGGTATTCTTTTCAAACCCACGCAACCATTTAGACATTTTTACCATCTTTGCGGTCAGATTCATTAATTCACCAACATTGACAGACGTTTTACCTTCCCAAGCAAAAGAAATCGAATGGGTTCGATTATGCCAAAAGCAGGATCGAAAGGGTCAGTATGCTGTTTATCAGCATTATGCAGGTAGAATGATGGCGGTCTGCAGGCGCTATTTAGGCCAAAGCCCTGATGCCGAAGACGCATTGCAAGAAGGATTTATGAAAGTGTTTACGAAGATTGATCAGTTTACGGAGGGAAAAAGTTTTGAAGGGTGGATTCGCCGAATTATGGTCAATGAATCGCTGATGAAAATAAGAAAGAATGGAGCAATTTATTTAAAAGATATTGATGAGTCATGGGATGTAGGTCAGCCAGCAGATGCATTCATGCATTTGACGACACAAGAAATTGAAATGTTAATTGCCGATATGCCAGATGGGTATCGCACCATATTTAATTTATATGCGATAGAAGGATATAGTCATGCAGAAATTAGTCAAATGTTACATATATCTGAGGGGACCTCGAAATCGCAATTATCACGCGCAAGAGCATTACTTCAAACCAAAATGAAAAACGTAGCGGTATGAAAGACAAAAACAAAATTACCTGGGAACACGTGGAAGCCCAATGGCGTGGCCAAATGGCGCAGCTAGAAGAGCCTGCGCCAGCCTTTAATTGGGATCAATTAGATGCAACTAACTCACGGCCAATTATACCGTTATGGCGTAGGGTTACTCAGAGTCCATGGGCTTGGGCGGCGGTACTTGGTTTGTCGATTGGCTTGAATTGGCAAAATGTAGAAACTGCTCAAACTGTGTTACCAACGGTTACTGTCACTCAAAAGCAGATGGAAGAACCTTCTGAGCAGTTGGTTTCGAAACAAGATGCCCCTAAAGTACGCGTGCAAATGATCAAGCCTATTGGTATAGCCACTCAACCTGCTGACATCTCACCCGTAGCCGAAGAAGAAATTACCGTGGCGAAAGTGGTGGATTTATCACAAGCAGTTGAAACAAAAAATGAAGAAGAAGTCATACTGGTACGCATAGACATTGATCCTATTGAAGAAAGGAAGACCATGCAAGTAGCAGAGACCGTTGAAAAGCCCGTGAAAAGAAAGCGAAATTTACTAGGGCAAATTTTCCGTCAAGTAATTTCGGGCGAACCTGGTGGCTGGCGTGAGATAGCCAATTCAAACGATAAATTAAGTGATGGTATTCACCTAGTGGCGAATACCGTAATTAGAACAGAACAATCCGTAAAACAAACATTACAATTTCAATAAATAAAATATGAAAAACCTACTACTAATGACATGCCTACTAGTTAGCCAAGGGCTTTGGGCAAAAAACACAAATGATAGCTTATTACTTAAGATTGATAAGCGAGATCAAAAAATTATCGGTGCGAAAGCAGATTCGAAAAAGACCTTACGGGAAGAACTTGAAGGTGTCTTTGAGAAAAAGGGCTTAGTGCTGACGGATAGTTTATGGCAGCAAATTAGAACAGTTATTCGAACTGATTCGGAGGGCGATAGCAGCTTGACGATGCAAATCGGAAATAGTAAAGTTAAAATTGGTGTTATAAAATCTGGCGCGACCTATAATGGTCCACAAAAAACTTTTAAGATGACGTATCCGGAAGATCAAAAAACCTTCGCGGTGAAAAAAGACAGCTTAGGTAAGTCGATTGTTATCAAAAGTGATGGCAAAGAAGAAGTGCGTGTGGGTTGGAATGGGATTCATGTGAAAGATGGAAAGGAAGAGGTCCACGTGGATTGGAATGGTGTACATGTGAAGGAACCCAATGGGGAAGAAACAAAAGTGATTTGGGGGAGAGATTCGACCAAAACACAATCAAAAGATAAAAAATCCAATTTGTATGAACGAAAGGGATTTAATATCTACATAGGACTCAATGGCCTAACGGGTAAAATGCCTGAGAATGTAATTGCCATTTATCCTAGTCCCTACTTAAATTCTGATCCAGAATTAAAGCCACTAGGTTCAAGATTTGTGAGTTTAGATTTTTCACATGCGGCAACGATAGCTCGCGGCAAAAAAAGTGCGTTTAAATTGGGCTATGGTTTTTCATTTGATTGGTACAACTTCATGTTTGATCACAATCGGGTAGTTACCAAGGCAACATCCGCTACAA
>JACCDX011448983.1_pt1 | contig 15147 bp, 10 predicted proteins | sample 7449681 | NCBI WGS metagenome assembly JACCDX01 (sample SAMN15323450, study PRJNA562643) | freshwater metagenome | isolation source: river surface water | place: USA:Blue River Watershed | collected 2017-08-18
ATAAGAGCAAATTCAATTTCTTTGATATCATTGCTCATTCGCGAAATTAAATCTCCCTTTCTCTCATTGTTAAAATATGCAATTGGCAGATTTAAACACTTCTCATAAATATCTAAACGCATTTTACGTATGCTGCGGTTTCGAATCAAAACCATGTAATTCATTGCTGTGAAACGCGAAGCATTTTTTAATAGCGTAACAATAACCAATCCAATACTCAAATAGGCCAAAGCTCTGTAAGGATCGCCTTCAGCAATTTTTGCAAACCAATCAATAAAAGATTGATAAACACTCGCAAACCATTCACCTACATCTTTTTGATTGACACCTAATTCAGAAATTTTCCTGTCCTTACTAAATAAAAATTTAAGAACAGGCATGATCAATAACAATGTTATTAGATTAAAAATGATATAGAGCAGGTTAAAAAAGAAATTGCCAAAAATCAATCCCTTATAATCTGCAGCATACTTCAGAAATTTAAATACAGCTTTCAAATTGACACAAAATTAAGCAATTATCTATGAATACCCTTGCAACATGACAACACAAAAAAAGGCCTCAGATAACTGAGGCCTTTTTTCTCTATTTAAAAATATTATTTAACTACAAATCGTTCTACATAAGATTGTCCTTGTTCGTCTGTAATTCTCACAAAAACAAATCCATGAATTCCTTGAACATTTAAGGTTTGAATGTCTTGAGTTGCATTCACTTTTTCAGACTTAAGAAGACGTCCCGACATATCGATCAATTCGATCTTTGCAATATTTTTAGCATTGGTAAAGAATATTTGATCAATTGCTGGATTTGGATAGGCGTTAAAGTTACCTTGAGCAAAAGATTTCACCAAACTTGGTTCATTGTCTTTAATTGTCAAAATAATAATGGAATCCTTACCAATTGATCCAGGACCCTGAATATTACGAATTGCAAATGATGTTAATTTGTCACCATCGCTATCCAAATCATCAGTAATATTTGCTTTCACTGAGAAATAATTATTGTTCTTGGTAACTTGAATGGTTTTCGTTGAGAAATCATAATCTGCTGGTGTTAGCGCCGTTCCACCTAATGAAACCACATCGAATGTAAAGTTCTCATCTGATGGGAAAACTGAAATATCAATTTTAAATGAATCCGCCAACTCGAAAACAAAATCAGTGGTTTTCATGAAGTTTACAACTGGCAAACTAGCAGGTGAAAAATCATTCAATGACCTTGGTGCTAAATAGTATTTTGAAGTGTATGGTGATGAATTATCAAACTGAACACCCAATCCAATAACATTGAAATAACCTGAAGGAGCTGAAGTTCCATCAATGTCTGTTTCAGAGTCTATGTTCAATGTATCCACACCTCCTGAGGTATTCATCACTCTCACATAACTAAATTTATTAACTGCTAATGCAGTAGTAGGCCACTCAGCGGCATCAACCAATTTAACTCTTTCAAGTTTAACTAAATTTGATTCTGTAGATTCGTTGATGATTGTCACCAATTTAGGTTGAACTAAAGGACGATTGTTGGCAATTTTTATGATTGTATCAATTCTATCTAGTTGAACAGTACCTTGAAATTGGCCTACTGCACCTTGAATCATGATTGAATCACCTTCCTTTACACTATATGCATACGTTTTTGCACCTGAATAAACTCCTATTCCACCTGTGTTATCTCGGATTGTAAATCCTAATCCTGATGAACGGGTGTTCACGCCATAAACTACACAATATACCCTACATTTTACGTTCAATGAATCTGCTGTTTTTGCAGCGTTGGTTTGTTTATTGATTGTTCCAATTTTATAAATTGGATAGTCATCATCCTGAATTGTAACCTTCAACGTGTCTGAAAGAATGATTATGTTACTGAGGTTAGCCATTCCAAATTTAACAACCTCAGATCTCTCGTTGATGTCGTCGTTTACAACTGGAACGTTCACAACAATTGTATCAGGACTAGAAGAGGTTACAAAAATCTGCTTAGAAGAAGGATTGAATTTTATATCTGATGGATTCTCTGCAGAACTTTCATTGGTGAAAAATCTTAATGTAAAATCTCCACCTGCCGATTTTCTATTAACCAATCTAATTTTCACGTCAAAAGAACCAGCAGATTCTCCTACTGTAAAGTTACCACCAACAAATTGCACACCAGTTGGACCGTCATTATCTTCAATCACAATTGTTGCAATTGAATCTTTCAAAAATGCTGACCCCGAAACTACTCGGATAACCAATTCTATAGAATCACTCTTATCCAACATGATGTCGTCAAAAATTTTCGTATTGATGGTTATTGAATCAGGACCATTAGCATTACCTAGGTTGAAACTTGTATCGTTATTGTTACTGCTGATGTAGAACTCACTCGGCATATAAGTACTGTCTGATTTGTATTTAACCATCATTTTCAACTTCACTGCATTCGTTACTGCTTTGTCAATTTTAAAAGAAACACCCACGTTTTTGTTTGCTTCAACAACTCTTATTTTAGGCGTTTTGATGATGATGTTGGCAACGTCATTATCTGTAACAGATACTGTATGGGCCACTTCAGTTCCAATGATACAATTTGTGGGTTGATCTAAACGCAGAACTATGGTTTCGGTTCCTTCAGAAATTACATCTTCGTTGATCGTAATTTCAGTTGTATCGCTTGCCGCAACACCAGGATTAAATTTAATAGTTTTTGGTTCTGTAAGAGTAAAATCAGCACTAGCTCCCTTTGTTGCAGTTCCACCAACCAGATATAAACGCACAGACTGAGCTTCTGAATTGCTATATTTACGGGTAACATAAACTTTGAATTTTCCAACCCCTTCGTCTGTTGTAGATGAACGTGTCCAAAATTCAACCTTAGGAGAAATCAATGGTGCATCATCTTGATCCAAAGCAATAGGTGTTGAAGATCCACCACCAGGGTTTACCGTAGATTTATTACTTGGACCCCAAATACCATTAGTGTCTTTATTCGCATATATTGAATAACCCGTATTAAATGATAAATTATCAATTCTTTTTATCCCTGTCGCCAGCGAATTTGGTAATATTGTACCCCAAGTTCCATTTTGCTTGTAAACATTGGTATTATAAAAACCAACCAAGCTTGAAAAGGCTGCACCTGAATAGCTACCGCTCTCAACATTAGTCAAGGAAATTGGTCTACCAAAGCCACTTTCATTGTCGTATAAAGCAACCATACTTTTGGCTGCAGCATAACTTTTACCATAAATACCAGTTCCGTTATTTCCTCCAGCTGTTGCAGACCAAGCCAATACTTTAATAGAATCTTCGCAATAATATCTGAATGTATCTGTATTGTTTATTCCCAACATTGTTACAGCAAAATATACATAGTTACCTGCAGTAAATCTGGCGTTTCCAGTATGCATCATACCAAACCAACCTTCATACATTCCCATCATATTGGTGGTTAATGTATCACAGTTTCCTGCACTTGTAAAATCTGTGGTTGTTGCATATCGATAATTTCCTTGAGAATCAATGTAAATATTGGTTCCTGCACCTGCACTCGTTAAACTTGTATTCGAAAAATCTGTATATCGAATGGCTCTAACAATATATTTATAAGATGTATTAGGTGTCAAACCATCCATTCTTAATCTTGCAAATACTGGTATTCTCGTTGAAGTACCCGATGCCATGTATTGCGGCACAATCACACCAATGGTGTTCATCGACTTATATTGAGCTTTTGCAAAGCCCAAGTTTAAAGCCAATAATACAAATAATAATTTCTTCATTTCTTTTTCTTTGGATTGTACAAATTTAATTAACTATTCGGTAAAAACAACTCTGCACTTTTTGAATGCTAAAACCAGTTATTGTGTGAATCCTAGGGCTAAAACACTCACTTTCACATCAATATTTTTATGAATCTCTCGAATACACGCCTCGATGGTTGCGCCCGTTGTAATCACATCATCTACCAACACTATGTGTTTTAAATGATTCGCAATTTCACCGAAAGAATACTGTTCTACAGTATTTTCCCACCTCGAATACCGATTTTTATGTGTTTGACTTTCAGCATATTTATCTCTTAACAACACACCATTTTGAATCGGTATTCCCAAACTTTTTGAAATTCCTTTAGCAATCTCTTCCGACTGGTTGTAGCCTCGCTTTACAAGTTTCTTTTTATGCAATGGTATAGGCACCAAGCAATCAAAATCCACGTTTTCAGCGCCATTCAACTTAACCCAATTTCCAAACAAATATCCCAAATCATGTGCCAATATCACACCATCGTCATATTTTATACTTTTGATCAAATTTGAATACTGTGAATCACTTCTGTAACGAATGTATGCGCTAGCCGACTCTACATTGCATCGACCCCAAAAAGTGCGCTCTACAGGATTCGATGTCTTCAATGAATAATAACCCAATGGCATTTCAGATTCGCAATACGTACACATGTACTTTTCATGATCATAGATGTTCACATCACAAATCAAACAGTAGCGAGGAAACATTACATCTAACAATTTATTTATCATTTCCTTTTTTACTTTTATCGATTATCTCAGAATGTAAAACAACTTTTTTTTTCCAAACCCCCATTTCACAAAAGAAAAGAACGAAATTTGCCTTCCATGGCTGCCAGTAGATTTGAAAATCGAGACATTCCTAAATCCAAAATAAATTTAACATCCCTAAAAAAGTCGTTGAAATTATTCAACTATATGACTACAACCAACAAGTGGCTATTTTTACTTGGAACTATTTTTTTGGGTATCACCGCCGCCGCTTCAATTTTATTTCCAAAACTTTTGGGTGATATGATGGACGGTGTTTTTGTTTACAAAAATGGTGGCGTGTCAACGGCTCCGTCTATTGACAAATTAACCAAAGTAGCAGAGTATTTCGTTTACCTTTTTATTGTTCAAGCAGTCTTTAGTTTTCTCCGAATAGCAATTTATGTAAGGGTTACTGAAAATATGACATTCGGATTAAGAACCGATCTCTTCAAATCAGTAATTTCACAGAATATGGAATTTCATGCTAAAAATAGAGTGGGTGAACTCATTAGCAGATTTAGTTCAGATATTTCTCAAATTCAAGACACTTTCACCACCAATATTGCCATGTTTATTCGGCAGTTGCTTGTTATGATTGGTGGTATTGTGCTTATTTTCATGACTTCAAGCAAACTCGCCGTTTACATGCTATTTTCCGTTCCCATTATTGTAATTATTGCACTTTTTTTTGGGAAATTTATTCGCAAAATATCCAAAGAAGTTCAAGATTTAACTGCGCAAAACAATATCATTGTTGAAGAGTCTATCTCAGGAATTGTGAATGTAAAGGCTTACACAAATGAAAATTTCGAACTCAATCGTTATTCTAAAAATGCGAGTACTCTGCAAAAAGAAAGTATCATTCGAGGATATTGGAGAGGTGCATTCAGCTCCTTTATTATTGTGTGTTTGTTTGGAAGCATTGTTTGGCTCATTTATAAGGGTTTAGGACTAGTACAAACCGGCGATTTAGCAATCGGAGAATTATTCAATTTTATGTTTCTCACGGCCTTTGTTGGTGGAAGTATTGGTGGAATGGCAGAGCAATTTGTTCAAATCCAAAAAACTTTGGGTGCCATTGAACGTGTTTTTGATATCATTGAAACACCTTCCGAAACAAATAATAGTGTGCTGAACCCAAATTTAAATGCCTCTATAAAATTTCAAAACGTTCAATTTGCCTATCCATCAAGACCCGATAATTTAGTACTGAAAGATATTTCTTTTGAACTTCATCAAGGAAAATCCATTGCATTGGTTGGACCCAGCGGAAGTGGAAAAAGTACCATCGCTTCACTCATTTATCAGTTTTATCAACCTTCTGCAGGTTCTATCCTTTTAGATAACCAACCCATCCATGAATTAAACCTTCAAGAATATCGGAATAATTTCGCCTATGTGCCGCAAGAAGTAGTGCTCTTTGGTGGATCAATCTTCGACAATATTCTTTACGGTAACCCGAAGGCTTCAAAAGAAAATGTGATCGAAGCTGCGAAAAAGGCAAATGCCTTCAATTTTATCGATGACTTTCCCGAAAAATTTGAAACACTCGTGGGTGATAGAGGCATGAAACTGTCGGGAGGACAAAAACAGCGAATTGCCATTGCAAGAGCCATCCTAAGAGACCCTAAAGTATTGATACTCGATGAAGCTACCTCAGCTCTCGATTCCGAAAGTGAATTTGAAGTACAAAAAGCCTTGTCTGAACTTATGAAAAACCGTACCTCTATTGTAATTGCACACAGATTGAGCACAATCAGACATTCAGACAATATCTTGGTTCTCAAACAAGGAAAAATTATTGAGTCAGGCAATCACACAGAATTAATGAAAATTGATCAAGGTATCTATAAAAATATGATTGAAAGACAAATAGACCCTTCTGATTATTTTAGCAATATCTAACATTTGAAACAACTCGCTTTATATATCGCTTCTCTATTGATATCCAATCTTACTTTGGCTCAAAGTAAATCTGAATTGGCAAATTCATTGTTTGAACAAAATGAATTTGATAAAGCTACCATACTCTATGAGGAGTTGAATGAAGAAAATGTGAATCAATCGTTTTTTTATGATCGATATGTTCAATGTTTGGTAAAAACCAATAACCAAAAAAAAGCAGTAAAAATCATTCGAAAAAAAGCCAAGAAATCTCAAGACCCTCTGCCGCTTATGATCGACGAATGCTGGGTTTTGAGCACCGATGAAAAAACAATAAAAGAAGCCGATAACCTATTTGAGTTTATCCTTGGAAAAGTAAGTAATGATATTGAAGTTTCAATTTTTACCGCAGAGTTATTTGAACGTCGGAACCTCAATCATTACGCCATAAAAATTCTTCAAACCGCCGAAAATAACTTTGGCGAAAATACTGAAATCTCAAATTCTCTTGCTGATTTATATATTGCCAATGGTCAAAGAATTCAGGCAATGGAAAGATATATGACCCTCATGATTCGTTCTAATTTAGATTTTGAACAATTTAAACAGGTCTTTGAATCCAATATCACAGATAGCACAGATATTGTGGCTCTGCAACAATTACTATTGACCAAAATACAAGAAAATCCCCATGTTACTTCTCTCTCTGAATGGTTAAAATGGTCTTTTGTAAAACTACAAGATTGGAAAAATGCTTTTATCTATACAAAATCTATCGACATTCGTCTGAAAGAAGATGGAAAACGTGTTTATGAACTTGGATTGCTCTGTAAATCAAACAATGAACTCAATATTGCATTAAAGTGTTTTGAATACTGTTTCAAAAAAGGCGACAACTGTTTCGATGAAACTGAATCTCTTTCAAAATATTTAGAAACTAAATACCTCATTTACAATCAAACGAATCCAAATGATAATGACTGGAAATTATTGATTATTGAACTCCAAAATTTTGAATTGAAAAATGGACCCAGTATTGTTACACTACCAGTGGCTGAAACAATTGCTCAGATTTTTATAGAACAAAACCATCCAGATTCAGCAGTTTTATTGTTAGACAAATACACGGAGAATCCTTACATCCAAAAAAAGAACTTAGCAGCCGCAAAAATTGCGCTAGCAAAAGCACACATTGCAAATGGAGAAATGTGGAAAAGTGAACTTCTATTTGCTCAAGTTGAAAAAGATTTTAGTGAAGAAGCTTTGGGTCAAACGGCAAAATATAATCGGGCTGAATTGAGTTTTTTTCGCGGCGATTATGACTGGGCCGCCATGCAGTTAGATGTATTAAAAGATGCTACAACCCAACTCATTTCAAACGAAGCAATGGAATTAGCCATGTGCATCGCAGACAATGTGGCCTCTGATTCAAACTATTTACCACTTCAAACTTACTCAAAAGCCTTGTTGTTTTTCCGACAACATCGATTCGATAGTGCAATGTTTTATGCAAATAAAGTCAAAACCGATTTCCCAGGTCATAGCCTTACCGATGATGTTCTTCTATTAAAGGCAAAAATTTTTGAACAACAAAAACTATACGAAAAAGCAGCCGATACTTATGAAACCCTTGCAATCGCATTTGAGCATGACATATTAACCGATAACGCTCTTTTTGCTGCAGCCAATCTTTACCAATTCAAACTTAATAATCCTGAAAAGGCCATGAAATCCTATCAGAAAATTATTGAAAACTTTTCGAACAGCATTTTTATAGTAGACTCGAGAAGAGAATTTCGTAAACTTCGCGGTTTTTAATTACTTTGCATCATGAAATCGGCCTTCAAATTCCTTTTTTTAACCCTGTTTTTTATTTTTGAGGGACATCCAGCCGTATTTGCTCAACTCGATAATCTTGCCTTGAAAAAACCGTTTTATGATCAAAAATCCCATTTGTTTCAATCCTTTGACCAAGACACCCTTTACTACGCCACTCCCAGCGATACAAATAATATTGACTCACTGAAACCATTTCCCCCTATTAAACCTAAAAAAAAATTCATCGACGTTTACAATAGTGGTTTGTCTTTTGGCAACCAATTTTATTGTAAAAATAACGAATTCGGGGAAAATAATAACCCAGGAAAAACACTATTTGGAAATCAACTTTGGTTCGGTGGAAAATACTATTTTAACCAACAACTTTCAGCAAGTTTAGGGTATTTTTTGCAATACGACTTTGGTGACAATAACACACCAAGTTTTCATTTGCCAATTTTCAACCTTGAATATAATTCCCAAAAATCAAGAATCGTCATTGGTAGCATACAAGGAAATACAAACCATAATCTAATTGAACCCCTTTACAATTACGAAAATACCTTTACAAAACCCATTGAGTACGGCATACAATTTTTCCATTTTAATAAAATATTCTCTTATCAATCATGGTTAGATTGGAGACAACTTGCCAAAGTCAATAACTCACAACAAGAAATTATTTCATTCGGACAAACTGCAATCATCAATTTAATAGACAGTTCAAAGTTTCCTTTAAATATTTCAATACCAAGTTCATTCTTGGTGTACCATCAAGGAGGAGAAGCCCTGAATATCCCTCAAAAAATACAAACTTGTTTTAATGGCAGCTCTGGATTTAGAATTAGCAACAAAGCCAATCGAATGAGATTCGAAACTTTTTGGCTGTTCTCGAATGATGTTTCCCCTAGCCTTAATCATGCATTCAAAAATGGTCATGCATATATGTCAAATTTAACATTCTTTGGCAAACAAAATTTTGGTGAAAATTCAATTTCTCTTCAAAGAATCGTGGCCACATATTACAAAGCTGTTGAACTCTATACACCATTAGGAGCTCCATTGTTTGCGAGCGAACTAATTGGCAAACCGTATTTAAACGCGCGGAAAAGAGAGTTTATCATGCTTCGATACCAATATGAAAGAACATTGTCTTTCATGAAAAATGAATCTGTGATTTTAGATTTGCGCGTAGAACCAATATACCATATCCATGATAAACTATTCGCGTTTTCTACGGGTGTTTACCTAAAAGTGCAAATTGGTAGAAATTTCATTCATTAATGGTGTAGGAAATTCCAAATTCAGCAAAATCGGCTGTTGTTTTATTCGCCTTTAAACGGATAACAGCCTTGTAGAAGTCATTGATTTGATACGACACCCCAATTGCTTCATAATAGGGGGTTTTTTTTCTAAAATCGGGCTTATACGCATAAATTCCTAAATCAACCATGATACCCCATCTTAGAAAACGTGTTTCATATCCTACAGATAATGTTACCTCAGAACATTGATCGATTTGATATTTTGGCAAAGACTCAAATTTCTTGTATTGATAGGTTCGATCATGATAATATCCCAACGAATATCGGAAGTTGCTAAATTGATTACGAAATTGTTCCAAACTAAACTCCATCATGCCATTGATAAATGGCCTGGAATCATCTAAATCTACCTCTTTTTTACCAATTCTCATGGCTACAGTTTTCCTCCAAGTATGAAATTTTTCATCTTTCAAACCTCTAGAACCGTTGATTTGATGCGATGACTGTAACTTGTATTGAACGCAGGTCTGTAGATAAGGTAAATTAATACCCAAGTTTGGATACTTCCAACTTGCATTTGAAAAATGCGACATTCCAGTGGATATATTGATTCCTAATCCAGAGTTGGTTGTACCCTCTATCAAAATTCCCAATTGCATATAACCATTCAAATGACTACCGATTGCACGATTCATAGGATTGGTGTTTATATCATATCGCTGAGTTAAATAACCGAATCCTAAGCCAAATTGAAATGCTCCCTTAAATCCGTTTCTTCCTTGTTTCGAATTGAGCTTGTAAATATCAGCCTCCACCAATAAAGCACCAGAAAATGCCTTTCCACTCACTTCAGAACCTAAATCATAATATGAAATGGAGTACCCTACAGATTTATTCAATGGTTTCATTGATTTTGAATATATCCGATACAATGACTGCAATTGAAATCCCTCTATATGTTTGTACATATGTTGCATATCTTCATGATGAGGGATTAAAAATCCTTTAATGTATCCCAAACGGAAATTTCGCTCCAACAATCTCACATCCTCGTGAATAGAATTCACCGAACTATCGGTAAAAGCATAGAGTGACTTTTCCCTCGCGGAAAACACTAAACAAAAAAAAAGGGCGATATGAATCAGCCCTTTTTTCATTAGCTTCTCGTTTTATCTGTGGCCAAGACCATTCGAATACCCAGATTTGCTCCAATCTCCATCACATCTACCATCTGCTGTATTGTCAAAGATTTATCCAGTCTTAACACAACATTCAATCGGTTATCTGGATTTTGAGCATCAAAGAACTTATCTCGTCTCTCAATCAATCGCCTTTCTAACTCATCTAAACTAACGGAGGTTTTCTCATTGTCTATGAAATAAGCAACCGTTGTTTTAGTTGGGTCGTTCTCGTCAAATTTTACCGTGAGCACGAAAGGCTTTGTTTGAACAGTAGAAACTGTTTTTGCCTGTGGTAACATAATTTTAATTACGTTCGGATTTGCCAATGTGCTCGCAATCAAAAAGAATAACAAAAGAAAAAACATGATGTCGTTTAACGACGATGATTCAACTTCGGCTTCTTCTCTTTTGCGCCTTCCTAGTTTCATAAAAAGGAATTATAAGTTAGACTTAGTTAAAATTTCAAGAAGATTCAAGCTTTGTTCCTGTAATCTCTCAGCAAAACGATCAATTTTGCGCATGAACAATTGATATCCTAAAAATGAAATGATACCAACCAATAAGCCAGCAAAACTCGCAACCATTTTGGTATACAAACCGCCAGAAATTGCCCCAATACTCAAATCATTCGTTTGTGAAATCGAATAAAAGATATTAATCACACCCCAAATGGTTCCTACAAACCCTAACATAGGAGCAATTCTTGATATCAAACTTAGATAGGCCAAATTACTTTCCATTGCACTGAGTTCTACATTGGCTTTTGTTTCCATTGCACTCTCAATTTCTCTCATATTGCTTCCAAGAAATCTCAATCCAGTTGAAAACATTTGACCTTGTGCTGTTGGTGTTCGGTCGCAATACGACATAGCCGCATCCATTTGATTTTCTTTGAGCTTGTCTTTAATTACCCCTAACATAGCTTCGTCAACTTTTGAACGATTTTTGATGTAAATCCAGCGTTCTACAATAAAAAAAACAGTTAAAAGCAAGCAAAATGCAAGCAATCCCATCACCACCCCACCCTTGGTCATAATTTCTAAAATTGGTGCCGAAACATGTTCGGTGGTTGGAGTTGCGGCCGCAGGAGCTCCAGCAGCACTTGCTGCAGGTGCAGCATTCGCCGCAGATTGTTGAGCAGCATCTGCTGTCTGTAATAAAATGTTGAATAAAAACATCATAAATGCGAATTAAAGTAGCAACGTCTATATAAACGAATGAATCTTCTAAAAATTATCCCCAAAGAAATACACTATTTCATTTCTGTGACACCACCACTCAAAATAAACTTGGTAACATCTCCAGAATCAACATCTATCTTCTCAATTTTTTCTTTCTTCACAACGAGAATTTCCCCTGATATGGCATAGCTATTCGGAAAATAAACCGCACAAAAATCATCCATACCAAATTCTTCCATAGATTCTTGTGTTAAAAATCCAATTCTGTAGACACTCGGCATGATCTCTACTCTTACGGTCACAGTAAATTTCTTATTTTCACCTACAAATGCTTGAGTCATGTCTTTTGTGGTGCCAAATATCCAATTCAAACCAGGTGCTTTTTCAATAATTCCTTCAAAAAATTCAAGAATTTGCTTCGCCACCACTCCTTCAGTGAATTTACCAATCAAAGTGATTATCACAACACCCAAAACCAGATACAAGACCACCGCACCAAACGATAACTTATCTAAGTACAAGAAAGATCCAATAACTTGCAAAACCCAAATTAAAATACTAATGGTTAACGCAATTGGCAATACCACCAATAAACCCCTTAAGAATAAATTTAATAAATGTCGAGAAGGAGATTTAATCCTTCGTTTCATTTGCATATCAAACTCATTTTCCATAATTCAATAAATCTAATCCTATATCTTTTCGGTTGAATTTTCCTTCAAAAGAAATTTTATCGGCAAGAGTTGTTGAGTCAACTAACGCCTTTTCAATGTTCTCATTCAACGATGTAATTGCCAAAACCCGCCCACCGTTGGTTACCAAATTTCCATCCTTCATTGTTGTGCCTGCATGAAAAATGTACTGATTTTTGCCAACTTCATCGGCATTCGGAATAAGAATCAGCTTCCCTTTTTCAATTTCCCCGGGGTAACCTCCCGAAACCAAGAAAATTGTGGCTGCTTTCAGTGGATCAATCTCCAAATTCACAGAATCTATGTTACCATCTGCAATTCCTTCCAGCAAATCCAACATATCCGTTTTTAACCTCGGGAAAATTGCCTCGGTTTCAGGATCTCCCATCCTTACATTGTATTCTATAACTTTTGGTTGACCTCCTACATTCATCAACCCCAAAAACAAAAACCCTTTAAATGGGTTTCCCTCTAACTCAAGTCCTTTGAAAGTTGGTTTAATAATCTCATTCTCTACCTTCATCATAAAAGAATCATCAGCAAATGGAACTGGACTTATTGCACCCATACCTCCAGTGTTCGGACCCATATCTCCATCAAAGATTCTCTTATAGTCTTTGGCAGAAGCCAAAATCTTGTACGATTTTCCATCTCCTACAGCAAAAACTGAAATCTCAATTCCATTTAAAAATTCCTCAATGACCACAGAACTCGAAGCAGAACCAAACATCCCCCCCAAAATCATGTCGTTGAGTATTTTCAAGGCTTCCTCAAAATCAGATGTAATGATCACACCCTTTCCTGCCGCCAATCCGTCTGCTTTCAATACATATGGTGGCGCTAATTGAGACATGAATTCTGAAGCCTCCGAAATATTGTCTGCTGTAAAAGTTCTGTACATTGCAGTTGGAATTCCATGACGCATCATAAAAGCCTTTGCAAAATCCTTACTACCCTCCAACTGAGAACAATATTGATTTGGTCCTGCAACTTTTATGCAGGTATTGTATTCAATATTCTTGGAATCAATGAAATCAACAATTCCATGAACCAATGGATCCTCGTTCCCTGGTACCAGTAAGTCAATTTGATGATCCATACAAAATTGATAAATGCTATCAAAATCTAATGGATTTAGCTGTACATTGATCGCACATGACTGAGTTCCAGCATTACCTGGCGCAACAAATAAACTCTTAATTCTGTTACTCTGGCTCATCCTCAAAGCAAACGCATGCTCCCTACCGCCAGATCCTAATAATAAAACGTTCACGATATGATTGAATTATGTTAAAATTATTCCCAAGTTTCTGGGTCAACCTTCGAATAATCTGATTGTTTTTTTGGAGCCTTTCTTTTCAATCTTTCAACATAAGCAATTTCTTTTTCTGTTAAAAATCTCCATTTACTCCGTCCTAATTTTAATTTATCAAATTCACCGAATAATACACGATCTAATGCCATAACCTCATATCCAAAATGCTCAAACATCCTCCTTACAATTCTATTTCTTCCACTGTGAATTTCTACACCTAAAACTGTTTCTTCGTCTTCCTCTACCCAACCAACTTGTTCGAAAGACATGTATCCATCTTCTAATTCAACCCCTTCAACCCATGCCAACATATGATCTTTGGATGGCTTTTTGTCCAATGTAACTTTGTAAACTTTCTTAATCTCAAAACTCGGATGAGTTAACTTTTGCGCAAACTCTCCATCATTGGTCAACAACAATACACCAGTTGTATTTCTATCCAATCTTCCTACTGGATAAATTCTCTCCTTTCCAGGTAAATCAATTAAATCTAAAACAGTATCTCTACCCTCTGGATCACTGGTTGTTGTAATATAACCCTTAGGTTTATTCAAAATTATATAAACTGGTTGTTCCGGAACTATTTTTCTACCATCAACTTTTACCTCGTCTCTTGGTCTAACTTTTGATCCAAGTTCGGTAACCACCTCTCCATTTATCTTAACCAATCCTTGAGCAATTAATGAATCTGCTTCCCTTCTTGAACACATTCCACTATTAGCAATGTATCGATTCAATCGAATTTCTTGACTCAATAACTCTTTTCCTAAATTTAATTTATCACCAGCCTGTTTGAACTCTTTTTTACTGCCCTTAAATCCAGTTGTTATTTCAAAATCAAATTGTTTCTTCTTTGACAATTTCTTTACCGGCTTGGGTTCATTGAAATCCTGTTCTTTTTGATTAAAACGAGACCTGCTACCACCTCTGTTAGATCTATCAAAGCCTCCACCTTCTGGACGTGGTCCTCTATTGTAACCTCCGCCTTCTGGTCGTGGACCTCTGTTATAGCCTCCGCCTTCTGGTCGTGGACCTCTGTTGTAACCTCCGCCTTCCGGACGTGGTCCTCTATTATAGCCTCCACCTTCCGGACGTGGACCTCTGTTATAGCCTCCACCTTCTGGACGTGGTCCTCTATTGTAACCCCCACCTTCTGGACGTGGACCTCTGTTATAGCCTCCACCTTCTGGACGTGGTCCTCTATTGTAACCTCCGCCTTCTGGACGTGGTCCTCTATTATAGCCCCCACCTTCTGGACGTGG
>JACCDX011159985.1_pt1 | contig 15143 bp, 11 predicted proteins | sample 7449681 | NCBI WGS metagenome assembly JACCDX01 (sample SAMN15323450, study PRJNA562643) | freshwater metagenome | isolation source: river surface water | place: USA:Blue River Watershed | collected 2017-08-18
CTCTTGTGCCGCTCTGTGCGCTGCCTGCGCAAAATCTTCTGATGCTTGCGGCCTGGCATAAATGATCGCGCGCGAGGAATTGACCATCATGCCCGCGCCCGTCGCAGTCTGCCCTGCCTTCACGGTCGCTTCAATATCGCCACCCTGTGCGCCTATGCCCGGTACCAGAAGCGGCATGTCGCCGACGATCTTGCGCACTTCGGCAAGTTCTTGCGGGAAGGTGGCACCGACGACCAGTCCGCACTGGCCATTCTGGTTCCATTTTTCCGCCACGAGTCTGGCTACATGCTGATACAGCGGCACGCCATCAACCTTCAGGAACTGCAGATCTGATCCACCGGGATTGGAAGTGCGGCACAAAACGATCGCTCCACGGTCTTTCCATTCCAGATAAGGCGCCACCGAATCAAAGCCCATATAGGGATTGACTGTCACTGCATCGGCACGATAGCGCTCAAACGCTTCGCGCGCATATTGTTCTGCCGTCGCGCCTATATCACCGCGCTTGGCATCAAGCACGAGCGGTATCTGTGGATACGTGCTTTTGATGTAATCGCAAATCGCCTGCAACTGATCTTCTGCTGCCAGCGCAGCAAAGTAAGCAATCTGCGGCTTATAGGCGCAGGCCAGACTGGCCGTCGCATCAATCATGCTTTTGCAAAACCGGAAGATCGCATCGCTTTTGCCCTGCAGTTCAGCAGGCATTTTCGCGATGTCAGGATCCAGTCCGACGCACAGCAAAGAGTGATTCAGCACGATTGCCTGATTGAGTTTGGCCGTAAAGTTCACGCAAGTCCCATCCTGTTAAAACAACATCCCCGCATTGTAGCCTGACATGCTATCGTTGCCAGATGAATACCTTAAGCCGCAAAGATCTGTTCCTGCTCGCCCTGTTGACTGTCACATGGGGCATCAACTGGCCCATCATGAAACTGGGTGTGCAGCATTTTCCTCCGCTGACTTTCCGTTCCATCAGCATGGTCGGTGGCATCGTCGTGATCTGGATCGCTGCGCGCATGCAAGGTGCCTCGCTTGCCATACCCAAAGGTCAGATCAAGACCGTGATCCGGCTTGCCATTCCGAATATGCTGGTGTGGCATATATTCATGATCCTCGGCGTAAAAATGCTCTCATCAGGTCGCGCAGCCACGCTCGGCTATACGATGCCGGTATGGGCCGTATTGGCCGGCCTGCTGTTTTATCGCGACCGCATCAGCCCGCGCGCATTATTCGGCATAGCACTCGCATTAACGGGCGCACTGTTATTGATGTCGAGTGAGTTTTCAAACGTATCCGGCAAACCGGTCGGCACCATGCTGGCGCTCATTGCTGCTGCAAGCTGGGGCTATGGCACGGTGATCATGAAACGTACCAGCATTGATATGCCGACTATTTCACTGACCTTCTGGATGCTGTGCTTCACCTCATGCATGATGAGCCTGCTGGCACTGATTGTGGAGCATGAAGCGATTCGTATGCCTGATGCGGTTGAATGGGGCGCGATCCTGTATAACGCGATCATCGTATTCGGCTTTGCGCATGTGGCCTGGTTTCGTCTGGCGCGCATTCTGCCGCCTGTCGCCTCCAGTCTGTCGGTGATGTTCATTCCGGTCTTAGGCGTATTTGCCGGCGCATGGATGCTGCATGAAACACCACACTGGCAGGATTACGTGTCTATCGTGCTGATACTGCTTGCTATGTCGACTGTACTGTTCAAGCCGCGCTGAAACGCGCTTGCTTGAATCTGCCCGCTAAACTTTACAGCATGAATCAACCGTATTCATAAGCCCATTGCAACAGGGCGTCAATTGCGCCGCGCATTTTGTCGGCATTCGCATGATTGATCATGCAGACGATCACCAGCCTTTTCCCTGAACGCGCGGTGACATAGCCGGCGATGCCGGCCACATTCATCAGACTACCGGTCTTGATATGCGCAGTGGCTTTGACGCCCAGATTCTGTACGCGCTTTTGCATGGTGCCATCAACGCCAGCTAACGGCAGCGAGGAAACAAACTCTGGCATGGTCGGACTTTGCCAGACCCATTGCAACAGCCGTGCAAGATCAGCTGCCGCAATGCGTTCCGTGCGCGACAGACCTGAACCGTTCTCGATCACCAGACCGGCAGTGTGCATGCCTTTGGCAGCCAGCCAGTTCTGTACGATACCGGCAGCAGCAGCACTGCTCGCAGGTTGCAGGCCGCGCTCTGCTGCAAGCGTGAGCAACAACTGGCGTGCCATGACGTTATTGCTGTATTTGTTTATGTCGCGAATCACATCGGACAATGGCACAGATTGTGAGGCAACCATCTCGACGGATTGCGTCGGCACTAATGCCTCGCGCGTCACACCACTGATCGTGCCGCCAAGCTCGCTCCAGACCTGACGCAAGGAGGCTGCAAAATATTCTGTATGTGTGTGGCTGTTCGCATGCAGCGGATACTGCTTTTCACCGCAGGCCAGCGCATAACTGCCATCAAAGCGCAAACCTTGCGGCTCAAATGCCAGGCCAAGCCGCTCGCGCCATGCGCCACATTCGCCGGCGACCAATTTCGGCGCCTTTACTTGCATGCCAGCCAGATAGGGCTCGATACGCACCTGCACAAGCTGATTGTGTGCGTCGGGCACAAAGCGCACGATCAGGCTCTTGGTATCAAGCAGCAGCGCATCGGGCAGCGCATTGTATGCACGCTCGGGCTTCGCATCGAATTGCATCGCATCTTCACTGATGGTTTCAAACAGGCTGCGATCCAGCACGATATCGCCCTGAATATGCCGTATGCCCTGCGCGCGCAAGTTATGCAACATGCTCCACAAATCTTTTTGCGACAGGCGCGGATCGCCACTGCCCTTCATGATCAGATCGCCCTGCAGGGTTTCGCCATCGCGCGTGCCATGGATGTAAGCGCGCGTAGTCCAGCGATAGTCCGGCCCCAGCAAGTCCAGTGCGGCTGCCGTGGTCACCAGTTTCATCAGCGAGGCCGGCTGCATCGGTGCGTCTGCATGATGCGACAGCATGGGCCGGCTTGCACCAACTTGTTCGATCTGTATGGCGATTGCATCAGCAGGAATGCCGGCTGCCTGGGCAGCGCGGGCAAAATCGGCCGGCATGGGCGTCGTTCTGACAGCCAGCGAGGAGCAACCGGCGCAGATGACGAGCATCATGAGCAGGCACAGTCGCGACAGGCAGCAAGAGGTTGTGATCGCCATAAGTCCTTGCGCAAAGTGCAGTTGAACGTATCGACAGGATTATCCCATGCGCGCAGCTTGGTTTGACGCGCTTGCCTGAATTGCGTAGTCTGGCACGAACCTCGTTGAACTCACCGATCATGATCCCGTTTTTAGATGCCGCCACGCTCAACAATGCGCTGGCTTATCCGCTACTGGTAGACGCATTGCGCGACGCTTTTTTGCAAGACATCAGCGTGCCGCGCCGGCATGTGCATACGCTTTCTGATTCTGATGCATCGGTGCTGCTATTGATGCCTGTCTGGCAAAGGCAGCAGCAAATGGGCGTCAAACTGGTGACGGTTGCGCCCGCCAATCGCCAACGCTCACTGCCGACGGTGCAGGCCTTGTTTATTTTGCTCGATACCACGACCGGTACGCCACTGGCGCTAATGGATGGCGAAGAATTAACCTTGCGCCGGACTGCCGCTGCATCTGCACTGGCCTCGACATATTTATCACGCAAAGATAGCCAGCATTTGCTCATCATAGGCACTGGCCGGCTTGCGCCTTCCATGGCAGTTGCCCATTGTGCCGTGCGCCCGATTGAGCAGATCACGGTGTGGGGCCGCTCAGAGGAAAAAATCCGGCACACTATTGATCAGATCCGCGCTGCCGGCCTCACCGAGGCCATCCAGCTTGTCGCCGCGGCAGATTTGCGTGCAGCCTGCCTGAATGCCGATATCATCAGTTGCGCGACGACCAGTAAAGTGCCGTTAGTCACAGCCGATGCAGTCAGGCCGGGCACGCATATTGATCTGGTCGGAGGATTTCGTGCAGACATGCGCGAAGCAGATGATGCACTGATGGCCGAATCACGGGTATTTGTGGATACATTTTCCGGTGCGCTGTCAGAAGCCGGCGATCTTCTGCAGCCGATTGCTGCCGGAGTGATGACTGAGCAATCCATACAGGCAGAACTGGCGGGCCTTGCCAGCGGCGCGCATACAGGCCGGCAGAATGCAACAGAGATCACGGTATTTAAGTCAGTCGGATCAGCGCTGGAAGATCTGTGTGCTGCAAATCTGGCGTGGACCAGATATCAGGCAGCCAGTGAAAAATAAAACTTAATCCTTGGTCAGGCCGTCGGGCATCAGCGCATCGGGCAACGGAATAGATTCCGTCTCACCCGGCACGGCCGGAAAACGTTGCTGAACCCAATCGTGCTTTGCCTGCTCAATGCGTTCCGTGCTGCTGGAGACAAAATTCCATACGATATGGCGCGGCCCATCCAGCGGTTCGCCACCAAGCAGCATGAAAGTCGCACCTTGTTCGCCTGCCTGACAAATCACTTCTGCACCCTTGCGCAGTACCAGCAACTGGCCGGCACCAAATACGCCATGGGTATCAAGCGCGATTTCACCTTCAACGATGTACAGCGCCTGTTCCGGATAGTGCGCAGGCATGGCAGTGCGTGCATGCGGCTGTAATTTCATTTGTACATAACACTGCGGCGAACGCACCGGTGCGCTTGAAGTCCGATTGAAAAATTCGCCGGCAATAATGGTTGCCTGCACGCCCTGATCTTCCACAACCGGCAATTCACTGGCCTTGATGTGCGTGAAATCGGGCGCATCTTCTTCATGCTTGACCGGCAGCGCCACCCAGCACTGCAAACCATATAACGCGGTACCGCCGGCACGCTGATCGGAAGGCGTGCGCTCGGAATGCACGATGCCGGAGCCGGCCGTCATCCAGTTGACCTCGCCGGCGCGAATAGTCTGCACATTACCCAGGCTGTCACGATGCAGTATCTCGCCCTGCAATAACCAGGTGACGGTTGCCAGCCCAATATGCGGATGCGGCCGCACATCCAGACCCTGCCCTTTTTTCAGCGCTGCAGGCCCCATCTGGTCCAGGAAGACAAATGGTCCGACCGTGCGCTGCTGGGCAGCAGGCAGTGCACGACGCACTTGCATGCCCTCGTCAAGTTCGCGTGCACGCGGAATGATGATTTTATCGAGCATATTCATCCACTATGTTGGGTTGCGATTACTGCGTGATCAAATAGACCGGCTAAGCCGGCAAATTATCCGGCCAGCGCATGGCCGACCTGATTGTCCCACTGTGCCCCGGCAAACCCAATGATTAAAAATTGCAATTCAGGCAAGGCCCTGCTGCGGTTTTTAAAATTTACATGCGTCGCCTTGAAAAAGGGGGGAACTGACCCTATACTTAGCACTCGACCAGGCAGAGTGCTAACAATTCTGCTTGCAGAACCGTTTTCCCGTCGTGACGACTTTTCGGCAGCCGCCGGAAAAGTCGTCAGATAACACTAACTTATTGTTTTCAAGGAGTTTTTATGAGCCTTCGTCCTTTGCACGACCGCGTAATTGTCGAGCGTCTCGAACACGAAACCAAAACCGCTTCCGGCATTGTGCTCCCAGACGCAGCCGCTGAAAAACCAGACCAGGGCAAAGTCATTGCTGTTGGCAATGGCAAGATCCTCGAGGATGGCAAAGTCCGCCCGCTGGATGTGAAGGTCGGCGACACCGTCCTGTTTGGCAAATATTCCGGTCAGACCGTCAAGATCGACAACAAGGAAGTGTTGGTCATGCGCGAAGAAGACATTATGGCGATCGTTCAGAAATAAATTCGGTCAGCATCTAAGTAAAAATTTCAAGGAGCATTCAACATGGCAGCTAAAGAAGTTATTTTCGGCGATATCGCACGCGCCAAGATGGTCGAGGGTGTCAACATCCTGGCCAATGCAGTCAAAGTCACACTAGGCCCTAAAGGCCGCAACGTCGTTCTGGAGCGCTCGTTCGGCGCCCCAACCGTCACCAAGGACGGTGTCTCCGTTGCTAAAGAAATCGAACTCAAAGACAAGCTCATGAACATGGGCGCGCAAATGGTGAAAGAAGTCGCTTCCAAGACTTCCGACAACGCCGGTGACGGCACCACCACAGCCACCGTGCTCGCACAAGCCATCATCCGCGAAGGCATGAAGTTTGTTGCCGCCGGCATGAACCCGATGGATCTCAAGCGCGGTATCGACAAGGCAGTTTCTGCGACCGTGGAAGAGCTGAAAAAAATCTCCAAGCCATGCACCACATCTAAAGAAATCGCCCAGGTTGGCGCGATCTCCGCTAATTCCGATCACTCGATCGGTGAGCGTATTGCTGAAGCAATGGAAAAAGTCGGCAAGGAAGGCGTAATCACCGTTGAAGACGGCAAGTCACTGAACGACGAGCTCGATATCGTTGAAGGCATGCAGTTTGACCGTGGCTATCTGTCACCATACTTCATCAACAATCCGGACAAGCAGGTTGTACTGCTCGACAATCCGTTCATCCTGTTGTGCGACAAAAAGATCTCGAACATCCGTGATCTGCTGCCGGTACTGGAGCAAGTTGCCAAGGCCGGCCGTCCTCTGCTGATCATCGCAGAAGACATCGAAGGCGAAGCACTGGCAACGCTGGTCGTCAACAACATCCGCGGTATCTTAAAGACCTGCGCGGTAAAGGCACCTGGCTTCGGCGACCGTCGCAAGGCCATGCTGGAAGATATCGCGATCCTGACAGGCGGTCAGGTAGTGGCAGAAGAAGTCGGCATGACGCTCGAAAAAGTCACGCTGGCAGACCTCGGCCAGGCTAAGCGCATCGAAATCGGCAAGGAAAACACCACGCTGATCGACGGTGCCGGACAAGCTGCTGCAATCGAATCACGCGTCAAGCAAATTCGCGTACAGATCGAAGAGGCCACCTCTGACTACGATCGTGAAAAACTGCAAGAGCGCGTAGCCAAACTGGCTGGCGGCGTTGCCGTGATCAAGGTCGGTGCTGCAACAGAAGTAGAAATGAAAGAAAAGAAAGCACGCGTAGAAGATGCCTTGCACGCTACCCGCGCTGCAGTAGAAGAAGGTATCGTCCCTGGCGGCGGTGTCGCTCTGCTGCGTGCACGTGCAAACATCAAGATCAAGGGCGACAATCCTGATCAGGAAGCTGGCATCAAGATCGTTCTGCGCGCAATGGAAGAGCCACTGCGCATGATCGTGGCCAACGCCGGTGAAGAAGCGTCTGTTGTCGTCAACAAGGTCTTAGAAGGCAAAGGTAACTACGGTTACAACGCTGCCAACGGCACTTATGGTGACATGGTTGAGATGGGCGTACTGGATCCTGCCAAGGTTACCCGCTCTGCATTGCAAAATGCAGCGTCGATCGCATCCCTGATGCTGACCACTGATTGCATGGTCGCAGAGCTGAGCGAAGACAAGCCAGCCGGTGGTATGGGTGGCATGGGCGGTATGGGTGGCATGGGCGGTATGGGCGGCATGGACGGCATGATGTAACTGATGCCGGTCAGGCTGAACGCAGGTTCACCTCTCCAACAAAAAAGCCAGTCAGATTTTCTGACTGGCTTTTTTTATTGTGCAGCAAGGCTAGCAAAATCTGGTGCAACAATTTTTAACGCATTGCCTTATAGAGCATATAGGCGGCCAACAGATACAACACCATCGCAAAGACTCTTTTCAGTGATTTGACAGGCAAAGCATGGGCAACGCGCGCGCCCAATGGCGCAGTCAGCACGCTCATAGCGGAAATCACCAGCAATGCGGGCAGATAAATAAAGCCCAGCGAACCTGTCGGCAGATCAGGCTCTTGCAGCCCGAAGTAAATATTCGATAGCGTACCGGCCATCGCAATCGGAAAGCCAAGTGCCGCACTGGTGGCAACCGCATTATGGATCTTGACGTTACACCAGGTCATGAACGGCACAGAGATAAAGCCGCCACCTGCGCCGACTAAGCCCGACAGTATGCCTATTAGCGAACCTGCACCGAGCATACCGGCAGTCTTTGGCAATTCACGCGCAGCCGCAGGTTTTTTATCAAATAGCATTTGTGTCGCAGAGAGGCCGACAAACACTGCAAAGAACATGGCAAGGCCGGAAGAAGGTAATTGCGCACCTATCCACGGACCTATCCATGAGCCGACCAGTATGCCGGGTGCCAGCAATCTGACTACCGGCCACAATACCGCACCCCGCTGATGATGTGCGCGCACGGAAGATAGTGAAGTGAACATGATGGTTGCCAGCGACGTCGCAATCGCCATATGCACGATCAGCTCAGGCGGAAACTGTTTATAAGTGAGCAGCATGGTAATGAATGGCACCAGTAACATGCCACCACCTATACCAAGCAGGCCCGCTGCGAAGCCGGCAAACATGCCTAGCCCCAGAAGTGCCACGATCAGACTGAAATCCATTTTATTATTCCATTCTTATTGCTTATATTGTGTAACTGATGCCGCTTCATCCATGAAGCATGCGCTATCAGGGAAACTGTTCTTTATCTACTTTACTGATGCATCAGTTTTTTGACGATGATGCGCCATTCTGATGGCGTGACCGGCATCACGGAGAGACGGTTGCCCTTTTTGAGCAGGATCATCTCTTCCAGCCCTTCTTGCTGGCGCAATTCAGGCAAGCTGATCAACCTGGTTTTTTTTACCACTTTTACATCGACCAGCATCCAGCGCGGCTCCACTTGCGCAGATTTCGGATCATGATAGGGACTGGATGGATCAAATTGGGTCGGATCCGGATAGGCGGTACTGACGACTTCAGCGATGCCGGCAATGCCCGGTTCGGCGCAGCTTGAATGATAAAAAAATACAGCGTCGCCGATACGCATTGCATCACGCATGAAATTGCGTGCCTGATAATTGCGCACGCCAGTCCATGCGACAGTTTGATCTGGCGCAGCCAGCGCATCATCGATGCTGACTTCATCAGGCTCGGATTTCATCAACCAGTAAGACATGGGGCAGGATGTTTATGTTGAATTCGCTTTAACCGACCAGCCGGCCGCAGGTCAATAGGGCGGATCACAGGCATAAAAAAACGGCTGCATCGGATGCAACCGTCATGAATGAAGACCCGCCAGTGCCGCTGTGCCGGCATCCTGAACCAAAGCGGTCCAAGGCGGCCACAGTAGTTCTATATTGGGATCATCGGACTAGCGATGTTCACGCCTACAGAACGAATCCCGCAGCCAATGCATGTAAATGGTTCAAGGAATATATGGCAATCGCGAACACGGCAGGAAGCTAAAGTCTACTCCAACTCATTCGCTTGTCAAACACTTTACGACGCGTGCAGGATGATTTTTTTCAGGGTGCCGTCACGCGCTCAAAACAGGCGTTCTTGCGGCGCCAGTGCACTATCGAGCAAGGTATGCATGGAGGCGATTTTGTCTCGCACCTCTGAGACGGCCAGTTCGGCAAACGGCCCCTGAGAAGAGCGCGAGGCGAGAAATTCTGCGGCCATGCCCAATGCCGCCATGACCGCGATTCTGTCATTGCCCTTGATCTTACCTGCATCGCGGATCGCGCACATGCGCTCATCCAGATAGGCGACTGCCTGTTTGAGCGCAATCTCCTCACCCTCTTTGCATGCGAGCCGATAGGGCTGGCCCATGATCATCACATCAATTGCGCTGCTCATGCGGCCTCCTGCCTGCTGTCAGCTGGCATAGTTTCCAGCAAAGCGGCGATACGGTCATGCGCCTCGCCCATGCGCGACGTCAATTGCTGATGCTCGGCCGCGAGGCTCGACAGCGACGCGCGCAATTCCGCATTGTCACGGCGCAGCGCATGCGTGACCTCAGCCAGTTGCCTGACTTTTTCCAGAAGAGCAGAGAAATCGGGATTCATCCCAGCACTATAGTCGGCCTCAGGAATTTCAGTCAATACATTCAGGGACTTGTCACGCAATCTTCATAAAGAACTTGATGAAAAATAGCGGATGAACTGGAAAAGTTATTAGTTTTTTAGCTATTTGGCTGCCAGTTCTGCACAAAAGCACTTTTGGTCATGGCCATGCGATCGCGCAACAGACGATCGAGCAGCCGCTGCATGTGCAACATCGTGGCCGGGCTGGCGGCATCGGCCGGATGCAGACCCAGCCGGATCAGCGCAATATTTTCCCGCATTTGCATCGCAGCTAACTGACTGATGAGCGCGCGAACCAGCGCATCGCCAATTCTATTGCGGGCACTGTAAACCAGTGCAGGCGCGCGCAGGATTTGTAAATAAGGCAGCCGCAACAGCGCGCCATAAGTGCTGGTATAAGACAAGCCGGATGCGGCCAGTGCCTGCACGCTGGCCTTGCTCATCATCCAGGCCGGCGCAACAAAACCCTGCGGCTTCCAGCCGCGTTCGCCAAACCAGCGCAAACCGGCATGAATCTTTTGTTGTGCCTCTGTGAAATCCAGAGCGGCAAACTCGCCTTCGCTGCGCGTGATAACGCGACGTTTGAAGCGCTGGTAAAAATTGTCCGGCGGCGGACCTGTATCCAGATGGGTATAACCATGTAATACCAGTTCATGGCCGGCCAATCGCAAACTCTCCAGCTCTGCATAACAATCCACAGCTTGCGCATCTGCATGCCCATGCCAGCGGGGCACCACCAGCAAGCTCAGCGCAACCGGTGCAACCGCATGCAAGGCTGCAATCACGCGCCGGCAGTTATTCCAGTTTACCGGTGCGACATCATGGATGGAAACACAAAGCGCCGGCATCGTCTTTCCTCTGTACTGCTCAGGGTATGCCCAGATTGTCTGCATGCGCACGTACCATGTGGCATCCGGTGACCAGCCGCGCATAGTGCGCCATCAGGTCGGGCATGATGCAATTCCAGTCATAGTGCGCGAGCATTTTTTTTCTGCCAGCACGGCCCATGGCACGCAGGTCAGCGCGAAACATACGGCGAATTCCCTGTGCAATCGCATGGCTGCTGCCGGGCGCCACTAACAGACCACACTCACTGTCTATCAATTCAGCGACACCGCCGCCTGCCATGCCCAGGGCAGGCAGGCCGCAGGCCAGCGCTTCTAATACCACCAGTCCGAAAGTTTCATGATGACCAGGATGCACAAATAAATCGCAGCTTGCCAATAGCGTTGCCAGTGCTATCGCATCTGACTGAAAAGGCAGGCAAGAAACATAGGCAGAAGAACAAGGCAAGATATCGCTGCCGATTAACAGCAAATGATAAGGCGCACCCAATCCTTCAATAGCCTGGATCAGCAGGGGCAGATTTTTTTCTCGTGTAAATCTTCCCGCATAGACCACCAGCCGCGTATTAGCGGCCACGCCCAATCGCTGCCGTAATGAAGCATCCGCGCGCTGCGGTGAAAATATCGTCGTATCGACGCCCAGCGCTTGATGCTGGACCTTGCTGATACCAAGTGCGCGCAATTTTTCTACCATCACCCTGCTTGGTGCAAGCACAAGATCAAACTGCTGATATAACCTGCTTACATATAACTTCGCAGCCTGCTCGGCCGCCTTGCCAAAACGCTGGCCGGCCAGTTGCGGCAGATCGGAGTGATAAAAAGCCAGTGCAGCAATATGCAGTTTTTTCTTTGCACGCAATGCGCTCCATGCAAACTGATACGGATCACCTACTTCAATCAAGTGTGGCTGCAAGCGCTGCAGGCAGCGCGTTGTCAGCAAAGGCGACACTGGCCATCGAAAGCCATGACTGTAAGGAATAGGCAGACTGGGAATGCCGACGACATCCGGATCCGGATGCCGGCCGGCAGCGGGTGCTACGACTGTATGACGTATGCCCTTTTGTAATTTCAACCAGCGTGATTTCGCGCGCAGATAAGTGCCCACGCCGCCGGTCTTTGCCGGATAAAACATGCTGATATCGACAAGATGCACAAGGTTGATGGCAGCAATAGTAAAACCATCACGTTATGACAGCGCCCATCAGCTATGCTTGACTCGGCTCAACAAGCCGCACCGCATTACATGATGCAGTTCATCACCTTGCAGCGTTTCGGCATGGCTTTTTAAATCAGTGCATCCTGTGCGCTTGCGGCATCCTGATCAAGCGGCCACAGGCGACCGTCCGCGGTGATCAATCCAGTACGTATCTGCTTATCCGGATAAAGCACCATACAAGTTTGCCTGTAACGGGCCAGTTGTTCCTGATAGTCCGCTTGCTGCGATTCAAAATAATTACGCTTGTAATCAAGTATCCACAACACATCCCCCATCATTACCAGACGATCAAAGCGTGAAATCTGGTCCAGATGTGTGACCTCGATTTCATTGCGCGCAAAATCATAATGCTGCGGATTAAAAAATTGTTCCAGTGCCGGCTGCGACAAGATAGTCTGTGCCTGCATGCTGACTATGGTCGCCAGCTCAGTCGTGCAGCCCAGCCATTTTGCCGTCTGCATTACATCAGGCACCGTCAGCGGCCACTTTCCGGAATTGGTCAGTCGCTCCATCAGCATATGCAGCAAACTGCCTTCGATCGTGGCTGCATTCTCTTCACTGCCCGGCACATGAATTTCCGGTGGCGGCAGCCTGGGGGGCTTAAACACGGACAAGGCAATTTCTTTTTCTGGCGCGATTGCAATTGCTGCATCCGTTGTGTCGATTATCTTAGGCTCGACTGCCAGCAGGCGTGCATACCAACTGTGATTGGTGACTGGCTGATCACGTTTTGCAGATTCAATGCCACTAATGATGAAGATTTTTTTGGCGCGCGTAAGCGCGACATACAAGAGATTCCAGTTTTCCTGTTGCCGGAATTTCTCTTCCTGCATAAATAAGGTTTCACGCGCAAGGCCGCGCTCTGCGGTTTTACCAAACGCAGAAAAATGTAGGGGCGCAGCTGCATCGCCAGGCCAGTCGCACAAAATGCCAAGATCATCTTTGATGCCTTCACTATGATTGGCACCTGTGAGCACCACCACTTCAGCTTCCAGTCCTTTAGCCGCATGTATCGTCATGATGCGCACTGCATCGACTGCGGCATCAATATCAGCTTCGTCCGGCGCCTCGTTATCGCTGCCGCGCTGCAGGCGGCGCAAACGATCTATGAAGCGCGCAATGCTCGGATAACGGCCTGCATCCAGTTCAAGCGCCAGCGCTATGAATGCATGCAAATTGCCCAGCACTTGCGCACGCGCTGTCATTGGCGTGGATTGTGCGTAGCGCTCAGTGAGTTCGCCTTCATGCATGATCTGATCCAGCAGATCATGCACAGGCAGTCGCGGCGCACTGTTCTGCCATTGCCATAGCAGCTGTGCAGCACGCAACATGGCCGTACTCGCGCGCCCATCTTCCGCGCATTGTTGCAAGGCTTGCCACCACGCACCGCCGCATTCAGCCAGCATGATCAGATCATCATCGCTCGCGCCAAAGATCGGCGACTTCAGGCATTGTGCGAGCGCCTGATTGTCGCCGGGCATAGTCAGCCATTGCAGCAGTGCCAGCAAGTCACTGATTTCAAGCGCATCCAGTAAGCCGCCACGGCGACTCGATACGAACGGTATGCCCGCTTCGCGCAGGCCGCGCTCATAAGCGGCCAGATGCGATCGGCTGCGCACCAGTATCATCACATCCGACCATTTCAGTCCGCTGACTTCATGACGTGCACACAAAATCGCTTGCGCAACAGCATAGCCTTCCTGCTGATGGCGCAAATCTTCCGTCTCTTGCTGTGCGCTCTGTAGCGGATCGCGCAGCACGAATTTCTTGCCTTCTTCGGTGGATGCATCGGGCGTCGCTTCAGGTGGCAATGTCAGTGGCTTGATCAGCGGCAGCCGCCAGACCGCACCGGCCTCTGCAGAGGCCGTGGTCTGCGCGTGATACAGAACATTGTCCTGCATCGCCTGATTCAGCACTTGCACGATCATGCCTGCATTACGGCGTGTCATATGCGTACGCAGGTCTGTCGCACCATGGTCCAGTAACAACGCGCGCGCTGACAACATGACGCGCGGCTCGGCGCGACGAAAGCGATAGATCGATTGTTTCGGGTCGCCGACAATAAACACGCTGGGCTTGGTTCCTTGCGTATCATAAGCATCCAGCCAGGCGCGTACGATATGCCATTGCAGCGGGTTGGTATCCTGGAATTCATCCAGCAAAATATGTTTGTAACGCGCATCCAGACGTGATTGCAGATAAGCGGCATGCTCGCTATTACTCAATAAATTCCACGCCTGCCATTCAAGATCGGCAAAATCAAATGCACGCCGCTCGGCCTTGATCGCCTGATAGTGTTCAAGACAGGCGACACCGATTTCAAACAAGGCGGCATTAAATGCCAGCACCTGCGGCTCAAAGCTGCGCTTCTCTATTTGTAACAGTGACTGGCAAACCGATTGCCATTCTTCTTCTAACCATGCTTCGCTCTGGCCATGATTACCCACTGCTGTACGCAAGGCATTAGTGAGGCTGGCTGAACGCGGCTTACCGTCGCGGGTAATAAAGGCATCGCGCAAGGCTTCAAAATGCGCGATATCGGCGAATTGTTTTCCTGCTGAGACGGCCTGTTCGATTTGGACCGCCCTGTCCTGATTGCCTTTTGTGCCTGCGCCATAGAGCTTGGCCAGTTGCATCATGCGTGCCAGCAGTGCACTGTCCTGCCAGATATCCAGTCGTGCATCCTGTTGGCCGTCCCGACCGCACAATGCTGCAAGCAAGGCAAACGGATCTGATGCACGGCTCGCGATCCACCATTCGGCGCGCTTGGCCACAAAGGCATCAATCAATTTTTTCCCGTTCCAGTCGCCGGCTATCTCATACACTTTTTTCAGCGCTGCGCGCAATGCAACAGCTTGTGGCTGCTGCAGTGACTGCATGAAGCGCAACCATGCAGCATCGCGCAATTCAGCTGTATTGTCCTCCAGCGCATAGCCATGCGGCACGCCCGAAGCCAGTGGTGCAATTTGCAGGAGCCTGGCGAACCAGCTATGAAATGTATCGACCGACAGGCCATGCGGACTGGCCAGCACGCGCTGATACAGGCTACGCGCGAGGGGACACAGCATACGCGCCTGGCTTTCATCCAGACCACGCTCAATCAGCAATGCGGAAATTTTTTCATCACTGGCCAGTGCCAGCTCATGCAACAAGTTCAGCAGGCGCTCGCGCATTTCC
>JACCDX011276591.1_pt1 | contig 15142 bp, 14 predicted proteins | sample 7449681 | NCBI WGS metagenome assembly JACCDX01 (sample SAMN15323450, study PRJNA562643) | freshwater metagenome | isolation source: river surface water | place: USA:Blue River Watershed | collected 2017-08-18
GCTCGCAGAATTCTTAAGGAATACAGCATCTTATAGAGTAAAACATTAAGCCTTGTAAATGTAGCGTATAGCGGAATTGGAAAGGCATAAACAATATAACAATTAATCTAATTAAATTTATTTAATTACTAACTATAAGAACTTACTATACCTTAAGAACTACAAATAAATAAACAGAAGGGGGTTATTTTTCTGAATTAATTTTTTTAAGAAAGAGAAAAATAAAAAGTGGCAATCATTGACTGGCGGCGACAGTGGCTAATTAAAAAAATAGAAATAAAAAAATAAATAGAAAATTTCCAATGCCAGTCGCCAGTTATAATAAAAAGTATAAGAGAGTAGGAATAACGATAAATAAAAATGGCGACATTATAAAAAAATATATAAAAATAAATTAAGATAAAAAATAAAAAGTTTATATTGACTGGCGGCGACTAGGATAATTAAAAAAACAGAAATAAAAAAATAAATAGAAAATATCCAATGCCAATTGCCACTATAATAAAAAGTATAAGAGAGTAGGAAGAACGATAAATAAAAATGGCGACATAATAAAAAAGCATTGGGTCGATGAAAATAAAATAGAGATGATGTATGTAACGGTCGAAGAGTATAAATAAAATGGAAACTATATATAAAAATGTAAAATGTACCTCTGAACGGAAAATCGACTTGAACGAAAACTGTTCAAATGAAAAATTGGTTCAGAGTTACATTTTACATTTAGGAAATCATGGAAATATCCAACTTTTTCCGTGAATTTACAACAAATCAATGACAAACAAATAAAAAAGTGCATTTCTCCTCATGACTGTTGGAAAAAAAATAACACAATACAATACACATATTAAATTGACAACAGAATATGAAAATGTTTGAAATGTTGGAATATTTTATAGTATAATAATATAATGAGATTAATTCAAGCTTTAAACCACTGGAGAAATATTGTGAAAAACATAAATAAATATCCTGCAAAATACAAGAGACATTATCAAGGAGATCTCAATTCAATCATCACTTTTCACAATATAGACACTCAATTATTAGAGAACTTCCTAGAAGAAATATTAATGGACACAAATATATTTGAACCTCGTAAAGTGGATGCGATAATAGACAGTTTATTTTATCATGGTGATTATAACTATTTTATACCATTACTATTGAACACTAAAATAGACAATCGAATAGTTAAAACAGTGATTCAATCATGGAATGATGCAATATATGATATGAATAATATCGATGATAAATATAAAGATAAATTAAACTATGTGATATACAGACAATTACAGAAAATTAATTGAAATTCAAAAAGTTTATATATTATAATTGTATAGAGTATGTACATTATAACAACACTAAGAAAATTATCAGGAGAATATGAAAAAGCGATCAGATGGTTTAAAAAATGCAACTTAAAAGACATTAAAAATATGTCATCCATAGAAAAAATAATCTTCTTTAATTTATGGATTGTATCATATTATGTGATAAGATATACCCAAGAAATCGAATTAGATAAATATAATTACTCAATTAATGGTTTCTTTTGTTTAATTAATGATATCGAAAAAATTATAAACAAAAATCCTCATTTTATTTACAATAGTACTTACATTAATTACAATAATTATAATTTCGGCGAAAAAGATTATGAATTTTGTGTGGAGTTATTAAACATGCAATATTTTAATCAAGAATATTTAGATTTAGTTAATAAAGAATTCACCAATCAAAGTTATTATAATAAAATGCATAATTTGAAAAATTGCATATCAAATAAAATAAAAAAATATATAGAATTAAAAAAAATATTAAATTAATTTAAAGAAATAAAAATATATAGATAATATAATATAGATGAGATTTGAAACAACCAAAGAAGACATTATTGAAATGTACAATGATTACAGATATTTAAAGTACTATCACATAAATGTAGTGGAAGATATTATATATAATACAAAAGATAATAATAATGTGTCTGATAATGTAATTAAAACAATGATTAATCAACAAGAACTCAATAAATATATAGCGATTCTAAAGAAATATGTCGATATTGTTTATCCTAATATACATTATGGACGATTAGTTGATGCATATAATAAAGAAATGAGGAAAACTATAGAAGAGACAATTAATTTAGTTGATATCACAACAGATGATGATATGATACAAACATATATATATGAACTAAGACAACAATTAAGACGCAGATATTTAAACAATGATTATTAATATTTAGTATAATTTACATTGAATATATATTCAATACAAATTTAAAAAATTAAGCTGTTTTAACTAAATCACAATTTGATACAAGTAATGAGTTATCAGTAGTAAGAGTTCCTAATAAACGAATATAATAATTTCCAGTTGTAAAATTAGATGCTGTTGTATATGTAAATGATGTATATAAAAAGTTATCTACACTAAACGCAGGCGCTGATATTGTTCCTATTTTAATTGCACCTGTATAATTTGTACCTGATGATGGATCAATATATACATCAATACTATTATTAATTGTTTCGCCTGATCTTTCAACAACCATACAAGATAATACATATGTCGATGATGCTTGAAATGAATAAGCTGTTGTAGTTTTTATAACTGATGTACATTGAACACCCCATAACAAAGCCCCTCTATCTGTTACTCCATCCATCGCACGTGTTAATTGATCAGGAAATTTGCCTGTAGCTTTTGCATTAGTTGACATTAGTGCTGAAGTTTCTCGCATTACCCAAAAGCCTTTTCCTGAAACATCAGTATATAATGTCGGATGTGTCCAATTTGTAGGTGCATCAGATGCTGTTATATTTGTTTTATAATATGTAATAGTTGTTCTTTTCCATGGTGTAAATTTAAATAATGATGGAGAAACTGCACCTGAACCATAATTATATGTTTGTATTGTGAATGATTTTGAAATAGTACCTGATGTGCTTGAATCAAATTCTAACGAAATATTATAAGATGTGTTATAGGATAAACCTGTTATAATACATTCTGTTAATTGATTTAATAATACTGATGATGTTGATGTAAATGATACTGATATATTTGATGCATTTGTTAAATTACCATAAGTAGTTAATATATTTGTTGTTGAATTACCACATCTTATATATGCATGATATCGTGTTGTAATAGCTGAACCATCTGTACATGATAATACAATTCGTAATAATTTACCTACAGATGAGGACACAGATGAATCAGCAGCCCATGTCATACGAACCATTGAAAATGAATTAGTGACATTCCAATTAGTAGGATTAAATCCAATTGGTAATAACTTTTTATTATACTTTGTTATACTTTGTAATGTTCCTATTGATGAAATCATATATATAATAATATAATTGAAGAAATAAAATATAGAATTCAACTTAAATAATATTATTGAAATAAGGTATAGTATGAAATATAAAGAATTCACAATCAAGGTAAAAGAATGTATTAATTTTTTAAAATACTGTGAGGAATTAATAGAACGTTTGGACAATGAATACAAATATTATAAAAATGAGATGGATAATGAAGACTATGGATATGATGACTTTAAAGCGATATTATATGGTACTCTAGACAGAACAGAAAGAAAATGTCTTAAGAAGATGATAGAATTTGTAGATTGGTATATCGTTGAATATGGTAGATCACATTTAGAGCGTGATAGAAGTCGTTATACCTATAGACACGAAATATTATATTTGCTCATAAATGGTAGTGAATATTATGGGATTAGAGAATTCTATTTTTATGGTTGGTTAGCTCATTTTGAAAAATGTTATAAACCAATGAAAGCTGCTTATTATGATACAGATAAAGAAATATTGGTATCAAAAAATTTTATCATTCTTAATAAATTATATGAACTGATTCAAGAAATAAAAAATATATAGAATATTTAAAAAAAATAAAAAATATATAGAATATTTAAAAAATATTAAATTAATTTAAAGAAAAAAAAATATATAGTATTATTATATAAGAGATGTTTGAAATCCCAACAGTAGAATTTATCAAGAGAGAAGAAACAACAACCACAAATAAAAATGACGATAATATTAATTCAATCTTATACAACATAATCATAGAACAAAAGAAGAGCTTAATGAATCTTGAAGATATGTTGATATTATTAAACTCAAAATCCATAGTAGATAAGACAAATTTGATAATGAAATATATAAACGATGATATAATCATAACCGATAAGGCATTATATATGTACATGGATTGTAAAAAGATATATTACAAATATATAAGTGATGACAAGGATAAAAGTGATATAGTATTTATATATTTATTAAACTTATTTGATGCATCATATAAGGGATTATCACAAAAGAAACGACAATCGATAGATTTAGATAAATTAAATGGTTGTTTATCATCAACATTAAAAAAGAACTTATTAAAAAACATGGACAGAAAAGATTCTATATTTGACTCATCCAAGAAAACTATAAATCAAATACATTTCAATAATGGATATTTTGACATTAAACTATTTAAATTCGTAGAAAGAAAGAAAAGCGATTATATAACATATTGTATAGACAGAGATTTTAAGATGCCTAAACAAGATAAAATAAATACTGTATATGATGTATTAAAACAAGTATTTCCACATGAAGGAGATAGAAATAAAAACTTAGAATGTTTAGCAGAGGGTTTAACAGGTGAAGCCCCAAAGTCTCAATATAATTTATTCTTTCTTGGTAGAGGTTCCAATGGTAAAACAACATTAATGAAATTATTACAACTAGCATTTGAACATTACGTATTTATATTTAAAGAAGATACATTTTCAATCCATAATCAAAAAGCAGATAGAATATTAAATATGTTTATGTATAGACCACAAATAAGAATCGGTGTTGTAAATGAATTAGTGGGTAAAATTAATGATTCATTATTTAAACAAGTATGTGAAGGAACAATCCAAACAACAAGTTTATTTACTGAAGGTATGAATGAAATAGTCCATAATGCATTAATGGTTATTACAATGAATCAATTTCCAAACATTAAAATAGATGGTGGAGTTATTAGACGAATTGTAGCATCAGATATGAAAGCATTATTTACAGAAAAAAAATCAGAAGTAGATGAAAAAAAGCATATTTACTTAAAAAACTTTGATTTATTATCGATGTTTAGTGATGATGAAGAATTAAAAAATGCTATGACAATAATAATGTTAAAATATGCTCATGAATTTTCAAAAGGTAAAAGATATGAGATAAGCGCAAATATGAAAGAAACCAAACAAGAAATAATCAGTAGTAATGATGTGATTGGTAAATTTTGCGCTGAAAATATAACATTAACAGATTCTCCAAAGGATAAATTAAAAATTGATGATATATATAATGAATTCAAAACTCAACATAAAACATCATATATAACTCTTACACAATTCACATCATATTTTAAAGATAAATATCATGCTAATTGGAATCAAGACGTTAGATTTGGAAAAACTAGAGGAGGATTTGTTAAAATGCAGTTTTATTTAGGTGAAGAAGATGATAAAGATGATAGTGAAGATACAAAATCCCCTTTAGATGGAAATATTCAACCATGTGATGACGATAAATTAAAGAAAGAAAATGCAGAATTAAAAAATGAAATTGAGCAATTGAAAAAGCAAATAGAAATATTAACACAACAACAAGTTAAACCAGAAGTTAAACCAGAGGTTAAACCAGAGGTTAAGCAAAGTGTAGAAGATGCAATTGAACAATTCGATAAAAAATCCAAAGCTAAAAAAGCCAAAACAAATAAATCAACATTTAGCATGGATGAATTACAAAAGAAAGTAAAAGAAGATAATAAACCCCAAAAACTACCTATTGAAGATATTGATGATGGGTATAGTACTGATGATTTAGAAATGGATTTTAACATGATAACCAAACAATTAAAAAAATAAAAAATATATAGAATTAAAAAAAATTAAAACAATTTAAGAAATATTTTATTTATATAATATATATATAGATAAATTTAAAAATGCCTTTGAATTATTCAATCTCAACAAAAAACAACAAGACTAACTCCATGTTGTATAAAACTGTCACAATAACAAATGATGGTAAAGCAATATCATATAAGACAATAAATAAGTTTTATAAACATTTACTACATGAAGGATGGGAAAAGGATAAAATTTATGTTAAAGTGGTGAATCCTCAACGAGCATTTACGATAAAAAGTTTTGATGATGAAATGTTTGATACTCTCGACGATTATTATAGTAATAAAGTTAAAGACCCTTCCAAATTTACAAATCATTTTGAGTCAGTATGTTTTGGAATTTATGAATATTAAAAAAATATATAGAATTAAAAAAATATATAAAACAATTTAAAAATAAAAATCTATAGTTATATATATATATATAGATGAAACAATATTTTATTTCGGATCAAGATGAATCATTATATTATTACATAACAGATGAATCAGATAAACTACAGACAATTAAAACATATGAAGTTAAACAATTAGGAAAATCCAATCCTGAAAATGATTACTGGTATGAATGCTATGATATGTATGATGATGAAATGTCCACACATGATAAACTGATAAACTTTAGAAAGGATTTCAATGACATGAATGATGATATCAAACAATTATATAATGAATCCAATTATAATTATCTAGATTGCACAAAATACAAGTCGAATCGATTTTATGTAATGGGGTTTTTTAAAAAATATGCAACTAAGAAATTAAAAGAACTGAACATAGATAATATAAATGAAACAGAAGGTGTATATATTGAGAAAACACCAAATGGAGGTTTAACATACTTAGATAAAACAGGATACAATGAAAACTGTTATGGTTATGACTTCTCAGGTTATTATATGAATATACTAGGTAATAAGACATTAGGATTTAAACTACCCATAAAACAAGGACAATTAAAACAATATGACAGTGTAGAAGCTTTGAGAACATTATATAAAACCAAGAAATTAAAATATGGATTTTATGATATCAAAATAACATCGGAACATAAAGATGTCACCAAATTTTTTAAATTCTCAGATACTCATTGTTATACACATATATCATTATCATTTGCTTTTCGATATAAACAGTTATATAAGTTTCAATTTGAAAAGATTGATAAAGAATTTAATTCGTATGTATATGATGATAAATCATTAATAAACAGTTCTGAAATATTCGAGAAATGGTATGAACAAATGAAGATATTTAAAGAAAAACTACCAAAGAATAAAATTATTAAACATATTAGTTCATCATTATGGGGTTATCTTATACAATTTAGCAGAAAATATACTAACTTAAATGAAATGATGGAAATGGAAGATATTAATAATTATAGAGTTGAAAAACACAACAACGATAAAAGTATTTCACTTATTAATAAATCCATGATGTATAGAGAACCACTAGCCAGAATAAAGAGTTTTTTAACAGCATTTGCCAGAGATTATATAGCTAGATTATTGATTGACAACAAATTACACGAAAATATTATCCGAATTCAATGTGATGGAGTTGTATTAAATAAATCTCACACTTTCAAAGGTGATTATGTACCAATACCAGAAAAGAAATCTACTGGAAAAATCTTTTGGGTTAATGTTAATAAGTATTATCATAAGTGTGATATATGCGAACAATTTTATAAATTTAATAAATTAGGATGTCCAGAATGTAAAAACGCTTAATACTGTTTGCCACTTCTCAATACCCGACCATTATTTGTTGTATTATTTACATTATTTGTTGTATTATTTATTGTATTACTTACATTTTTTGTATTATTTACTATTGGTTTATTTCTATCTACTTTTTTTTCAGCTTGATTAATTAATTTCTCTCTTAATTTTGCTTTTTCTTGTTTATCTCTTTCTTTCTTTTCTTCTTCATAGGCATCGATATAATCGTTAATTCCATCTTCTATTAAATTATCCATAGGTTCCCATGTTGCTTGTTTTTTTAATTCACCTTTCCACCATACTAAATAGTAAGTTTTCTTTTTTAATATTTTCTTGTCGATTAACTTATTGACTTTAAAAGTAGAATAATTAACAGATGCAGGTAATAATTCGTATTCAGAATAAGAAGCTTTAGGCATACTATCTAACATATATCGATAAAATGGGTAAGTATCCATATGTATAACTTTTATTATCTTTCTGGTAACTTGACTATATCTATAATCACCATTTCGAAAATGTGGAGAACTTGCTTTATCCATATTAAAATTTTCAGGATAATTAAGCATATAATGTACAACTTGTCCCACTTTAAATTTAGGTAATTTATCAACAATATTATTATTTACAACATCATAATTATCATAAACTTTTTTCATTTTGTTAAATCGTTTTTGTCTATAGTCATTTAAAGTAATTCGTAGTTGTGGTAATAATTCATCCCATTCAGAGAATGCTTCACCATTTTTATTTTCTTTCGATTTCTGGTTTAAAAATATCATGATGAGTTTAGTTATCTGAGAATTTAAAGACTCAATCATACTCTGTTGTCTATGTCTATATGGTAATGCTAATTTATGATATACATTTTCATCATATAACCATTTATGGAAAACAGATTTAAATTCAGACCCATCATCAGTGTTTAATGAGCCATAAGGCTTACTAACATATTTTCGCTTAAAACATTTTAACATAGCATCTAAAACAGTTTGACTCTGTTTATTGGGTACAGGTTCACAATCAAATTTCATCGAATATAAATCAACAATAGAGAACAAGTATTTATAACTATGTTTTTTCGTTTCTGGCAATTCAATTAAATCAGCCATCAAGTTCCAATTATCATGATGAGGTATTTCCATAAAAACACTGTTATATTGCTTTTGTCTAAAATGTTTTTTATTTAATGTATTATCTAGTTTTAACTCTTTAATAACTTTATCCATTATATAATCTAACATATAAAAAAAACCAAATTAAAAAAAAATAAAAAAAATATATAAAATAATTTAAAATTATATAAATATTATTATATCAGTTATATATATATGAGTTATAAAGTATACCGAATTTTTAACGACACAATGTCTTACTTCATGGTGAGTAAAGTTAAGCCCAATATTTGCCTGAATTTATTATATTGCTATTACACAAAATATCAAGCAAGTCAGAAACCAGAAGATTATAAGATATATTTTAAACTATTTGAGAATGATGATTATGATATAGAAGAAAAAGGATCCTTTGATAGTAGAGAATCAGCAAAACAAGTATTAAACGATTTTATTAATTGTAAGAACTGTATTAATACAGAAAAACCGACTGATAGTAATAAAGATAAACCAGTGAAAGAGAAAAAGACAGCAAATATAAGTCAATATAATAAAACGAAATATATCGAGAACAAAGAGAATTTTAAAAAATACTATGCATCCAATAAAGAGAAAATAAGAACATATCAAAAAACACGTTATCAAGAGATGAGAGAAAAATTAAAAGAATTGGAAGAATTAAAAAATCAGAGTTTAAAACAATGAAATTAAATTAGTGGAAACGATAGGTGTTGATGAATTTAAAAACATGATATTAATTTGTTGTAAAACTGATAAAGCGTTGGTATCAACTGTAATATTAGCAAATCCACCACCAGCACGCAAAGAATATGATGAACCATTAATAGAAATAGCATTAATAAAAAACTTAGTATTATAAATAAATGTTAAAGTATAAATAACAGAATTATTAGTGGTAGGAACATTTGATAAAGTAAGAGTAAAATTGGCAGATGGTGAAAAATATATAATACCTTTAATTGATGTATAAGAAATTGACAGAGAAGAACCAGTACCAGCCGAATAAACTTGTTCAGCCATACGTTCTACCACTTGATAATTATTAAAAGTATTTATACCTGTTAATGTATTATTTCCAGATAATTCAAATTTATTATTTAGTTGTGTTTGTACAGAACTAGATGCATCAAGATATTGTAATGAATTATTATTAATTGCAGATTGATTAATAGAATTAGTAGGAAATGAAACAGTACCACCAGACACAGAAAATCCATTAGAGAAAGTTTTAATACCTGAAATAGTTTCAGCACCTGTTAAATGAACAACTTCTGTGTCTGTAGCTTTAGAACTAATTAGAGTGGTTAAACCAACAGATACACTAGTATCACTAGAATCAATATAAGATTTTAACTCATTTAATGTATCATAAGCACTAGTAGCACCACCTAATATTTCATTTTTTGCAGTATTTACAGTATTATTAACGAATGTTTCAGTTGCATAACCTGTTAAATCAACGGATCCTCCACCTGATGAAACAGATGAAACAGCATTATCGACATATGTTTTAGTTGCATATAATGTTAAATCGGTTGGTGGTATATTTGAAATAGCAGTATTAACAAAAGTTTCCGTAGCATAACCAGTTAAATCGGTTTGTGGTATATTTGAAATAGCAGTATTAACAAAAGTTTCGGTAGCATAACCAGTTAAATCGGTTTGAGGTATATTTGATATTGCAGTGTTTACATATGATGTAGTAGCATAAGAAGATAAATCAGGAGGTGGAATATTTGATATTGATGTATCTACATAATTAATAGATGCTTTTGTAGATAATGTTTGAGTGATAGTACTTGCTAAATCATTTGTATTTTGTAATTGTGTCGCTAATTCTGATAATGTATCATAAGCAGGACCCACACCACCTAATATGTCATTTTTTAAAGTTGTAATAGCATTTGTTAAATCTGTTGTAGATGCTTTTGAATCCAATGAATTATTAATAGTTAATAACGATGCATCATAAGTTGTATTATCTACTTTGGAACTTAAGCCAGTATCAACATAATTTATGGATGCTTTTAAATCTATTGCATTATTAATATTTGTTTTATCAATATCATATGTAGTTGTATCTAATTTAGCAGATAACCCATTATCCACATATGTTTTAGATGTTTTAGCATCCAAAGCATTATTTATACTTAATATAGAGGAATCAAATGTTGATGTATTCACTTTTGCATTTAATCCATCATTAAGACTTGTTATAGTTGCTCTATCGTTAATTTGTGATTGTAATACAGAAACTTCATTATCCACATAAGTTTTACTAGCTTTAGTGGCTAATTGATTAATCATAGTTACTCCAAACATAGCATCATTGGAAATAGCCTGACTAAGTTCTTGAATAGTATTTAAACTTTCTGGTGATGAACCGACTAAATCGATAATAGTTTGTTCAACGAATGATTTATCCGCTTTTGTAGTGCTTAAAGAATTTACAGTCGATGATAATAAATCAAGTGAATCAGACACATTTAATAATTCTGTTTTGGTAGAATATGTTGATGGAATTGTACTATTTATCGTATTATTAGTAAGTAATTTAAAGGATTCATAATCTGTTTTACTAGTATTTAATGCTGTAATATTTAAATCATTTTGACTTATATAATTATTGTATGTACTAGTATTTAATTTTGTGGATGCTAAACTAGATAAGACTGAATCAGTTGTATTTACATAATTATTATATGTAGAAGCTAAAACACAACTAGAAACATCTGATTGGGTTTGTTGTAGAGATGCGCCGATTATATCTACATATCCTTGTACTGTTTGGATATCAGATGATAAAGAATTTACGGAATTATCTACATATATAATAGTAGCTTTATTAGTGTCCAATGATGATAATTGTTGATTGATTAATAGTTTATCAGTATTATAATCATTGGTATTTAATTTAGTATTTAATCCACTTGTTAGACTTGTATTAATGGAATCCACATATGATTGATTGGCTTTTGTATTTGTTAAAGTTGTAATCGCCTGATCGGTATTTTGTTTGTTTAAATTATAATCTGTAATATCTACTTTAGTGTCCAATTCTCCATTTACTAATATATTATTAGCGTCATAATCAGATATATTTAGTTTGGTAGTTTGCAAGTCTGATATATTTATATCATTTTGTGATTTATATGTGTTGTAGGTGGATTTATCTAATTTATTATTGGTTAAAGTTGTATTTAGTGATTGTACATAACTTAAATTTGCTTTATTAGTCTGTAAATCTGCTATATTTGAGTCATTTAATAATTGATACGTCTCAAAGTCTGACACATTAATTTTATTATCTAGATTAGTTAAAATAGTATTAATGGAACTAGCATCAGATTTTAAAAATGTTTCAATTTCTTTAAGAGTATCATAAGCACTACTAGAACCACCTAGAAGTTCATTTTTAACATCATTCACTTTATTATCAACATAAACAATATCAGCTTTAACAGTACCCAAATTATTAATTTGTGATTGTAAAGTAGTTTTATCAGTAGTATATGATGATACATTGACTTTATTTGTATCCAGTGATGTAGTGAGATTTAATAAATTGGTATTATTAGTATTTACTACAGAAGATAAATCGGAAATAGTATTATTGACAGTTAATAAATCAGATGTATAAGTAGTATTTGACACTTTCGAATTATCCAAAGATTGAATGGATGATTGAATATCTGACACAGTTGAATTAAAATCTGTATTATTTACTTTAGTATTAACTACATTTTGCAAATCTGAATCCATGGATTGCACATAAGATAAATCAGCTTTGCCAGTAGTCAGATTATTTAGTGATGTATTGGTCTGAAATTGAAAAGCATCAACAACAGATTTATCAGCTTTAGTATTAATAACATTTTGTAATTGTGTATCCATAGATTGAACATATACTAAATCAGCTTTATTTGTATTTATGGAATTTATTGAACTGTCATTAGACGATTTATAATTATTAAAAGTATTTAAATTTGTTGTAATTTTATTATTTATTTCTGTAATATTAATATCGTTGTTAGTTTGGTAAGTAAGTATATTATTTATATTAGTATTGATATTACTTATACCACTATTTATATTATTAATAGATGTAGTTTGGGATGTATTAACTGATTTTATTCCATATACTTCACCAATTAAATTAAGTATTGCCGAATCTTGATTAGTATTTGTAGTATTGATATTATTGATACTAGTATTAATGGAGGAAATAGATGAATCTTGACTAGTATTTTTTGCATTTATATTACTGATACTAGTATTTATGGAATTAATAGAACTGGTATTATTTAAGATGTTAGTTTCCATTCCTGATATTTTGGATGCTACATCATAATTAGTATTTTGTAAATTTGGAATTTTGCCAAGTTGAATATCATTTACCCCATTTAGAACTTGTACATTTAAACCGCGAATTTCAGCGGTTGGAACAATTAATTTTTCGGTTTGACTTGTTATTTCAATTCCTTTTGAGGTTGTAAATTTAGCAGTTGCACTTATGGGGGCTGTAAATGAAGAACTAGCTTTACATAAAAAAAGATTAGATGGAGATTCTCCAATCTCAAAATTTCCATTTACATCAGCCATTTCATCTACTGTTATTTTATTAATAAATTGTTTATCTCCAGAAATACTCTGCGTTGAATTATTTACAGTTAATAAATCTTTGTATGTTACCGTTTGGTCTTGGTATTTATATTGACTTACATTGAATGAAGATGAATTAGTCTTAGGTTTAAAAACATTCATTTTAATAGCTATATATAATATATCCTATATAAAAAATTGAATTGAATGAGAAAATAAAAATATACAATAAATAATATATTATGACAAAATCCATTGAGTTAAAAGAATTTACAAAAACCAAAATCCAAGAAGAGATCACAAAACTCGGTAAGAAAATCGGTAAATTAGAAAATGATATTAAAAATCACAATGACATACTTAAGAATAACAAAGAAGAAAAAGAAGAATATGAAAAAATGTTAGTTCAATTTAAAACATTACTTACACAATTATAAATTAAATCGAAAAAATAAAATCTAAAGAAATAGTATAAAATCAATGTCGAAATTTAATAAACAGTCAACAGGAAAATTAATCACAAGACCAGAATTAAAGCGTCAAAGTGGTATTCCTTTATCAGAATATCACAAAATTCAGAGTACTATTCAATCCCAAACTCCTCCAGAAAAACAACATTTAAAAGATACAGTGAAAAAGATAATTGAACAAATTCGAGAAAATAAAAATAAGTCGTCAGTATCAAATGGTGAAAAACGATTTAAAGATGTGGTTCATGAATTGATGAAACATAAATCACGTGCATATAATGAAAATGTCTTAAAATTAGCGAAATCAGTAGTTTTACAGTCTAGAGAAAATCCACCACCCATATCTCAAGAACCTACACCTACTATAACAAATACAGAAGACATATTACAAACATATGAGAATACAATAAGCGATAAGTTTAATGGAGAAAATGAAATGACTTTGGGTATAACAACTAAACAACCACCAAAAATTAGGTTTGGGAATGCAACAGAACATAATCAGATACTTAAACATATATTGAATCATTAAAAATAAATAACTATATAATATATATAATGATAATAAATACAGAAAAAGAAATTACAAATATAGAAATTATGAATATTGCTAGAGTGTATAATCTCCATACCAAAATTAAAATTATTATGAAAGATGAAACACATTTAATTAAAAAAAATGGTTATTATATAATTAACTTGGATAAATCTGATGGAAATGGGACACATTGGACATCTCTAATATGCACCCAAAAAGAATGTTGTTATTGTGATAGTTATGGAACACCACCACCTGAAAAGATATTAAATAAATTAAAACAATTATATGGTAAAGTCTATTTTACAGATTTTATCATACAAGCTATTAAATCGGTTGCATGTGGATATTTTGCATTAGCATTTATAATTGTATATCACATGTATAAACACAAACACACATTATTAGAAATAGTGACTAAATATATCGATTATTACAATGATGACACTTTAAAAAATGACAGAAAACTAGCATTACTATTTCGTTCATTTCCCTAATAATGCGTATATTTCCATATCTAATTTTGTTAATTTTTGTTGTTTTAATTTACCACCTGTACTTATTGGTTCAGATTGTAAATGATGTTGTGGTAGAAATCGAATATTATTTCGTATACTTCCACCATTCTGAAGCACACTCATATTACCCCCTAAATCTGTAAATGTA
>JACCDX011694692.1_pt1 | contig 15141 bp, 17 predicted proteins | sample 7449681 | NCBI WGS metagenome assembly JACCDX01 (sample SAMN15323450, study PRJNA562643) | freshwater metagenome | isolation source: river surface water | place: USA:Blue River Watershed | collected 2017-08-18
AAGCGAAACGTACCGAAATCCTTAGCAAACAGGCCGATGAGGAAATCAAGCAGCTCCAGGAAAAGCTCGGGAAACTTGCCGCAACTGATACTGCGGGGCGGGGCAAGCTGCTCGGTGAAATTGCCAAAGTCGAGAAACGCAAGGCCGACCTGGTTGAAGAAGCCGCTGAGCGTGAACGCAAAGTCGAATTAGAAAACTACGACGAACGCCTCGCGATCGCGGAAGCCTCGTACTCCAAGAGTGAACTTTCTGAGGCCGAATACCTCAGCAAGCGAACTGAATTGCGCCAGCAGCAAGCCGATACCGAAATCCGTCAGCTCAACGAACAGCTCAAGAAGCTGGCCGAGGGGGACATAGAAGGTCGTGAAGCGCTCCTAGCGAAAATCGCCAAGGTAGAAAAGCGTAAATCCGACATCCAGGCAGAGGCCGTCCAGGAACGCTTGAGCCTGCTTAAGTCGGAGCAGGATAAAGCCCGCGCCTTGCTGGAGAAAACAGCCACCGAGACCGAAGCCCAGCTTCAGGGCTTAATCAATTCGCAGTCCATCACCCAGGAGGAAGCCGATAAGCGACGCATTGCCTCCAAGCGCAAGCAGGTCGCTGAGGAAATCGAGTTAGCGAAGGAGCTGGAAACCTCCCTCGCTAATCAAGACACGACCGGATTCAACCCCAAACAGCAGCGCGAGTTCGAGAAGCAAAAGCTGGATGCGGCCCGATCTACCTCCCAGGCCGTCCTCGAACTGGCGAAAATTGAAGCCGACGAGATTGAACGGGTCCGATCGCTTGCCATCAAAGCCATCGAGCGAGAGGTTGCCGCCGCCGATCGCCGCAATCGCGCGGTGGTGAGTGGGCTGAAGAACGAAGAAGCCGCCCGCAAACGAACAGCCGCAGCAGCGGAAGCCGCAGTCGCAGCGGAAGTCAGGGCAGCGGATGAAATCACCAAATCGCTGGAACGTCAGAATAATCTCCTCACCGCCCGCGCCAATCTCCAGAAGGCGCAAAACGATGCCGACCAGTCCTCGACCCAGATTGGTATCGATCGGCTGTCGCGGGCGATCGAGATCCAGAAGTCCTTAGCCGACGAGAACCTATCGGCTCAGGAACGGGTCGCCTTGGAGCGGGAGCTGGGGGCGCTGGGCATCAACCGAGGCCAATCAGTGGTCGCGCTGGTCAAGCAGCAGCAGCAGCTTGAGGACATCCTCGCCACCCAAAAACGGGAAGCGTTGCTATCCGAGCAGCAGCAGCAGATTGCTGCCCTGGCGCTCGACCAACAGCGCAATGAGGCGGCAAGCCGCCGTGCGGAGATCGAGGGGCGGATTAATCAGCTCAAGGCCGAACAAGCCATCCTTGATGCCAAGTCCGCAGCCAGACAGCAGGAACTTGCCGACAAGCAGCGACTGCGGGAGGCCCAGGCCGCACTGAAGAAAGCGGACAAGTTGGGGCCGGGGGCGGAGCGAGATGAAGCGATCGCCGAGGCTCAGGCCGACATTGCCGAAGCTAAATCGGATTCCCAGCGCAATGCGGCTGATGCGGCCCAGTCGATTGATCTGGCCGAGCAGCAGGCAGCGGCGGCACAGGAAACCTCGAAAGCCCTGGCCGAGGATAAGGTGGCCCAAGCGGAAATCAATCGCCTTTCGAAGGAAGCGCTGGAAGTGCAGCAAGCCTCGGCGCTGAAACAGTTTGAGGCGGCAGAGGCCGCGCGGCAACAGGCTCAAGCTCTGGCCTTGGCCCGCGTTGAGGCGGAGCTGATTGCAGCGGCTTCCGAGCGGGCCGCTGCGGCGCAAGGCGGCGGGCGCGAAATCCCTGGTCGGCGCATGGGCGGCGACGCGATCGCGGGGAACCAGTACCGCGTCGGCGAAGAGGGCATGGAAATGGTGCGAACGCCATCCGGCGATCACCTGGTCGGTGTTAATGGGCCAGAGATTATCAAAATGGTCGAGACGGGCCATGTTTTCACCGCGGCGGAAACCGCCAAAATGCTGCAAGGGTTGGATTATCAGATCGCCGGAGTGCCATTGCCGCAAGGTATTCAAGACGGAGCGGCAGCGATCGTGGCCGAGGTGCGCCAACTCCGGACTGATATTGGTAAGCGACCTCCCGCCAACGTGCAAATGCACAACCACTTTACCCAGCCGGACAGCAACCACTGGGATCAGCAGCTGCGGCTCGAACGCTCGATCGCCCGCACGGGAGGCATTAATTAATGTTCGTCCACTTTGAAGGCAGCAGCATCGCTAACCCCCTCACCCCCGAGGAGGGCTATCTGCTGTTGGCGCATCCGGCGATCGCTGATGTGTTGGTGTTGCATGAGTTCGCAGATGGCGGCAATCCATTTTCCGGCGGGCTAACGGGCTGGCATGGCAGCGATGGCCGGACGGTCGGCGGGGCATTGCAGCGCAGTGGCGCATCGGCGGGGCCATTTTTTGAATTCAATGCCGATCACCTGGTCGTACAGCCCCAGCTCGACCTATTCCACAGCCTGCTCCTCGCGCAGCAGAGCGCCCCAGGAATTACCGTGTATAACCACTTTGACAGTCCCGCAACGTCGATCGTTGTCTGGATCGACCTCGACCAGAATTACAACACTCGCTATTCTGCGCTGTGGCGACGGCTCCAATTCACCGGGAGAACAATTTAATGGATTTCGTGCTGGAACAGCGGCTAATGAAAACCACGATCAACGAACTGAGAAGCCGTCACCCACGATTATTCGTCGCTGGCGTTATACCTTGCCTGATCACCACTGGCGACACTCGACGGCTGTGCCTCCTCCTGGAGAGCGAGGCGTTTCTGCCCCGCGTCCGGCGGCATTGGCCCGCCCTGCTCCGGGAATACCCGCTACTAGGTTTGAGCTGCGAGGGTATCCAGGTTTGGGTCGGCGATCGGCGGGTCAGCCCGGACGATGACTGGATTGATGGCGGTATCACGCCGTCTACCAGTCTGCTGATTGCCTTCGCTGTCGGCTTGTTGCTGATAGAACTATTGTTACCGGGATTCGTTCTGGTAGCGATCGGGACAACACTACTAGCACTCTCGCTGAATCATGAAAAGCACCGCCGCAACAAATCCAATCATCGTAATTAACGCCAAGGAAGAAGACGCTGATCGTATTGCCGCAACAATCGCTTGGGCGTTGCAGCAGCAAGGTATTGTCGTCTCCCTCGATCGGGAGCTGTCGCCGGAATTAGAAGAAGACGAACTAATGGAAATCGGGGCCAGCGAGATCGGCCTGCAAGTGAACGCCCATTAACCAGGTTCCGGATTCCGGAACCTCATCCCATGTCTGATGATCTTGGCGCAATTCGTGTACAGCAACAGCGACAGCAGATTGCCGCGATCGGGGCAGGAAGGCAGCGGGCCGAGCAGCTACCGATCGTGGCGACCTATTCTGAGCGTGAGCCGAAGTGGGGTTTGCGGGCGATGACTGAGTCGTCCGGGGGCACCTTCTTCGCTCAGTATGATGGCTCAGTAACGCCGCCGCCCGTACCTGCGGTGTCACTGCTGGGCAGCGGTACACGCCCCGGATACACCACGCACCGCCAATAAAATGCCGACGCTGGATTACACCCTGAATCAGTTCTCGTTCAAGGTTGGCGACATTGAATTTGCCGATTACAGCACGTCGCTGAACCTGAACGCACCCTATTACGAACTCGGTCAGCCCCTGTGGTGGACTGGGCAATTCGCCGTGAATTGGGTAATCCGACTGGGCGGGCATCCCGAAACCATGCTGGATCAAGACTTTCGGCCCGACTTGTGGCGACCTGGGCAAGCGATCGTCAAAATCGTGATCAACGGGTTTGCGTTTCCGTGGCTGCGGATCGAGGACTACAAGTACAACGAAGCGACCCAGACCGGGGAAGGCAATCTTAAACCGTTGGCGGGATTGTTTCAGCGCGATCGGCCATCGACTCAGCCGGACATTGAAATTAATCAGTCGCCCCTGTTGACGGTGGCGACTGCCTTAGTGAATGCTGCCGCATTCAAGACGCGAGTTCCCCTCCAGGTCTCGCTCACGGGACTGACCGGGGATCTAGACAGTCCTATTTCTACTCGCAACCCTATCTCCGAAGCGCAGCGGCTTTGTGAGGTGAACTGGCAATGGTTGTCGCATGGTGCGACGGAGCAGGTGGTGACGATCGACGGCGACCCGCGCCAACATCCGGCGCGATTTGCCCGATCGCTCTCCGAGGTTGTATGGCAACCGGACGTAGGCAATATCAATTTTGCGGCGAGTCGGGTGATTGCGACGGGCAATCGGCAAGTCCCTGATCCCAGCCGAGACTGCCCAGATGAGAACGCCTCGGACAAATCAGAGCTAACGCGCAAAGGTCGGCAGCGCCTCCATAAGACGAACACCGAAGGGCTGTACAAGGACGTTTTCAAGATTTACGACACCGACGGCTCCCAGGACAATAGGGTGATCACCGAGGAAAAGGTGATCTTCTACCGCTACGTCGATGAATGGGCACTCGATACCACAGGCACGAACTATCTCGGTGTTGTCTTCTTTGGGATGCCCGAGATCTATGAGCGACCTGACTGGCATTTTCGGTCTTTGGCGACCGGGAAATATCCGGAATGGGCTGACCCCGAATCTGCGGCCCAGACAGTCACGGTCACTCGCAAGCCCAAAGGGGTAATTTTCCCGCGATTCAAACGCCAGCTCAAAAACCTGGGCCAGCTCGAAAACCTGATTGTGGCCGAGGTTGAGATCAGCAGCAACGAATTTCGGGTCACTTACGTCCCCGAAAGCAGCATGGAAAAGAATCCCCATCCGAACACCGTGTTTGGGGGAGAAGGGGTTTTGGCGATGCAGCTCAGAGACCGCGAAAACCTCCAAACCGATCGCTCAGAGGGTACCCGCAGCGGTGAGAAAGACCCCAACACCAACAAGCCGAAATGCTTTGAACCCAAGACTCAGCCCGAACCTCGGCAACTCACCCCCGATCGTCCGCAAATCACGCAACCCCTAAAAGCCGAGTGCAACGTCCTACCCGCTAACTGGACACCGATATGGGAAGACGTTTACACCCAGGACTTCGGCTTTGTGCCTACGCCGGAACATATGCAAAAGCTGGCCTGCGCTTTGGCCGTGCGGGAAGCGGCGCGGCGCGATGCCGTATTTGTCACGATGCCCCTGCCGCCAGAGTGGGCCGCTGCGGGCTTCAAGCCGCTCGATCGGTGCTACATCCACAATTCCCACCTCTACATCGACGCGCCAATCATCCAAATCCAGAAGGCCGGGGATAGCTACGAATGTCGGTTCTCGTTCAATGGCGGGAAGTTGGATAAGATTGCACCCCCGATCGCGCCCCCGCCTGCATTGCCCCCGATCGCGATTGACCTCACCTCGCCCAATACTGGCATCCAGCCGTTTGTTGCCCCTGCTGCAATTACGGCACCGGTCGGAGTCTCAATCTATCTGCGGTTGGAGGTGTTCGAGTAGTGGAACTGCAAGCCATCCGAGCGCAACAGCAAGCCCAACAGCGGCAAGCCCAACAGCAATCGCAGCAGCGGCAGGCGTTCAACCGTCGAGGCGATCGGCACCCGCAGACTGGCGTAACGGGGATGATTTACCCGGACGACTCGGTTGCAGTTGAAGGCCCGCAAACCTGGGCCGATCGACTGCGGGTTGGCGCAATGCCTCGCCCTCCGGTTGCGGGCGATCGGCGACAGAACGTGTACGCGCCCGGAGGGTATGACCCGATCCACAAATGTCCCGGATATCTGCATGGGCAGGTTTTTACCTGCCCGAAACGGAAACAGATCGAGGTGCGCGACCTCTGGGCGATCGGGGTCGAAGAAACAGCATCGTCTTACCTGTACAGCCTAATCGACCTCGAAAGCGGCGACACCCGATCGTTGACATCAGCCCCTAAGACAATCCGGCCATGTCTGCCTGCGCCGCCTGCGCCCCCTGGCGACCCACCCCCGCCCGTCGATCCTGATGCCCCGTGGTATTTGCACATTTGGCGCAGCGCCAACTTTGGCCCTTTGCCCGCGCAAGCCTGCACGGTTCTACCGCCAATCCACCCAAATAACGACAGCAACCCGAGTCTGACGTACATCGCCGCGATCGATTCTGGTCAGCGGGTTTGGAAGGCTTTCTATCGCAACGGCTCAGCCGCTTCCGCCCCATGGTTCAGCAATACATTGCACACCTACACCCAATCGTCTTCGCCGCCGCCGCTCCCAACCGGGAACCTACCCATCATTGAAACGCCTTTTGCTTCGAGCTGGGACGGCTCGTACATTGACTTTGGAGCAGCTCAGTGGACTTACGTTTCCGGCGGGTGCCCCACTTCGCCGACTGGGCCACCCGATCGGAGCGACCCTCGTGATCCTGGTGGCACGCCAATCCCGAATACGATCAACGTGACCCTCTCGCTGCAACCCGACGGTGCTCCGATCGCGATGATCAGACACTCGCCGCGCTGCACTTTCGGCGGCTGGGAATTCGAGAAGTCCTGGCGGTTGGAGGGAGATCAGCTCAAGCCGTACAGCGGCAGGCTTTCAACCGATTGGCGCTATCAGGCGCAGTCATTCGTCTGCCAATCCACGATCGCCACGAAGCCATTCGCCAACGTAGACGCGGAAGAATTCAATCGCTACTGGGAGGTTGACGCGACCACATTGCCTGCCGGAGCGCTCACCCCGAACACAAGTGCGCTGATTACACTAATCGAATGGGAAATTAATCCTGCGGACTGTAACGCACCGCAGGAAACTGCGCGGACAGAAGAAATCGAAATCGTTCAGCGCGGCGGGAATCCCGTAATCCTGGGCGCGATCGCGGCCCGAATCACCACCGAGGACAACTGATGGCCTGGACTTGGACTGCCGCGACCCTTCCCCCCGGACTTTCACTTTCCGGTGATGGCGTACTGTCCGGCGTGCTGGCGGCTCCCTACAGCGGAAACATCGTCGTCAGCGCCACAGATGGCACGCGCACCGTACAGCAAACGATTACCGTCGATAGCGGTGCAATCACGACCACCCCGATCGTCGTGGAAATCCTCACCGGAGAGCTGGCGACTGTGCCGGAGCTGGCGTTTTACCCACTGATCGTCGCACCGATCGCCAGCCAGCTTGAATTGGCAGCGGCAATTACTGTGTCCGGCGGGCAGGTCGCTCCCACCAATCGCACCATCATGCTTGAGCGCATCGTTGAGGGTCTCTCTCTCAACGACCTTAATCGCGAATTTGAGTTCGATCGCGATGTGAATCCGCCTGCGGGAACCTATTCGACCGCGCTAGCCCCACTGCTGGGGGCCGCTGGACTCAACCCAGCACCGTTCAATACCCCGATCGACCTGCCCTGGTCGTTAAATTTTGGTTCTCGTAGCCAGCAAGTATCAGTGCTGCTCGATAGCGGCTTTATTTGCGGTGGCGTGGAAATCCGGATGAACTATAAATTTGGTCGATCGGCGGGAAGCGGGGCCGCTTTTATTGGGGGTGATGAGGATCAGTATCGAATTCGCGCGGAATATTACAATGGCGGCAACCCCGTAATCTGGGAGATCACAATATTCCGAGAAGGGGTGATTCAAGTTGTTTTCGGCAGCGACTTTGGCCCAAACGACGGCCTAAACGAAATCACTGCCCCGACTACCCCGATCCCCCTTGCCGCCAACACCAGCTTCGTCCTTCACTTCCTCAAAAATAATTTCGCGGCATCTTACATTGTTCGCCCAGGCAGCTACACCCTCTAGGAGTCGCACGACCTATGACCGCAATCCCAATCAATGAAATCGCGCGGGTACTCGAAAATGCCTATGCCTCGACAGAGTACGTAGCTCTGCTCAACCTGCCGCAGATTTATCCCGGTCATACCGTCGCTTCGGTCAACACAAACGACGACTCAATCACGCTGACAAACTCGTTCGGTTTCACGAATGGGTCTCCGCTGCGGATGAGCGCTGTGGATTTTCTCGGTGGGGTACCTCCCGCCCCAACCGTCAATCAGGGAATCTATTATGCCATCCTGACCAGCGGCAACACAATAAAACTGGCCGCAACGGCCAAGGATGCCGCCAGCTATACCGCGATCGACCTGACCAGCGCAGGTAACGACTTTTCACTCGTCGAAGTCGCCCCAGGTAGCGGCTCACTTGAGGATGCGGTTCGCTACGAGCTTAGCGCTGCAAACGGGTATCAGCGATTCGAGGGCGATCTTGGCGAAGTCACAACCACCGCAACCGAAGCGGCGATGGCTGGCTATACCGCCACATTTGCCTTCAGCGGCACCACAACTTTCAATGCAATCCTGTTCATTACCGAGTACGGTAGTTCGCAGGTTGGCGATGCCTCTAGCGGCAAGCTCGGCCACATTGAATTGCTGCCTCAAGCCGAAAACGTCAGCAATGGCGTAGTCTACTCCCGATTCGTCCGCGTTAAGGGCTACCCCGGCCCCTAGGAACCATGGCTACTACTTCACCCGCCGAGCTGGAGCGAATCACCGCTGCCGCCCATACTCAACCCGCAATCCTGGCCCTGATCGGAGGCACCTCCGACTTCACGGCCAACAACTCGATCGCCGATATTGTCGCCGACGAAGTTGGCCCCGATCGCTACCCCGTGACATGGGAAAGCGACTCGGTTTTGGATGGCGCGATCGCTGCTACTACGATCATCGTTACCAACACTAAGCCCAACAGCATCACAATCCGTAAATTGCTAATAATTTACGACGGCACAGCCGCTGTCGGGAATACTACGGGCAACATGTTTGACTTGATTCGGCTAGCGAATCCAGCAACGATACCGCCCGGAGGGAAGCAAGGATTCCGGGTGCTTGGGCGCACCGTCAATCAGTTACCCGCTGGGGTTGTCACGCTGTCCAGCCCCAATCGATTGGTGGCGAAAGCGGCGGCGGCGTATCCGTCGGCCACCACACTCCGCCTTGCATTGCTTGCCTCTGCGCCCGCCAGTAATGCCATGGCGAATATCGCGCTGGTTGAGGTCTCCCACCCCAGTTACTCCAGCCGCCCTCCCCTCAATCCACCCGCGCCAATCTATAACAGTAATCGCGTTGCTCAGCCGGTGACGATCGACCTCCAAAACACCAACCCAATCCCGCTCGGATTCAGTCACATTGCCGTGATCAGCGGTGGTAGCGCACAGGTCGGCAATACCGCTGGCGAGGCTACCTATTTATCGGTCGGGCAGTTTGACATCCAAGAGGGGCAGACCGCATCTTTTGCACTGGAAATCCAGTTACGGCAAGCCGCCACGACAGTCTAATGTCTCGACCTAACCCACTGCTCGACGATCTAAAATCCACCATCGACGAAGCCCGATCGGCGATGGCAGATTTGCACCAACTCGACGAGCGACTTGCCGGGATGCTGGAATCTGTTGCGGATTTACCCAAGCTCGACAATCAGGTATTTAGCGCGATAAATCGAGTACAGAAAGCGATGGAAACGCTAGAGGGAGCGCTAACGCTATCGCAGGTGAATTACGAATCGGATGTGGCAATGCTACAGGCACGCATCGCAGAATTGACGCGATATAATGCCAGACTCAAACAAGCGAACGCCGGATTGGCCCGCTGGCGACACGAAGCGGTGATTTTCGCTAAAAAAGTGGCAGAACTCTACAACGAACAACAGAATGTCGCAACCCTTACTCCTACGAATCCGCAATCAGGGCACTTGGGCGAAACAGACCCTCGCCATGGCCTCGACGCTAACCACTGACCAAAAGCGCTGGCTCCCTGGTGGCACCCTCACCCCCATTGAGTCCCCTACCCCCGATCGCGCCCATTATCGAACGCCTGACGGCCTATACCTCTACGCGGATCATGGGCAGCTTGTGACCCCCTCCGGCGCACTGTACCAGGCGGCAACACCCAGTCGCAAAATCCTGGATGTGCCCTACCGGAACCAACGCAACAATGCCCTCAACCCCGACGGCGCTTGCAACATGACCTCGGCGGCAATGACGCTGCTTTATTACGGAATCAAGCCCCGCTCCATCTACCCACAGTTCGAGGATGAGTTGTACGATCATGCCGATCGGGAAGGCTACGATCGGCATGATGGCGCGGACATTAGCCGACTCATGCGAGACTACGGCATCAATGCCACATTCAAGCCCGATGGCACCCTGGACGAACTCAAAGGCGCGATCGCCGACGGCAACCCCGTCATCCTCCACGGATACTTCACCAGCTTCGGCCACATCATCGTGGCGATCGGCTATGACGAAAACGGACTGACCGTGCATGACCCCTACGGTGAATGGCATTCGTGGGGCTATCAGCGCAACTCTACCGCCGACGGCGAGACCCCTGGCAAAAGTGTCGCCTACTCTTGGGATCTGATCCGCAACGCCTGTATGCCCGACGGTAATATCTGGCTCCATCTCACCGGGAAAAAATGATGCTCAAGGTTGACGATAGCGAGGTCTTTCGCGGCCTCTCTAAACTTGCCGATACCCTGGACAACCCCGCCCCACTACTCAACCTTGTCGCTGGCTTGGTGGAGCGCTCGATCGAAGCCAACTTCGCCGCTGAAGGTCGGCCCCGCTGGGCACCCCTCGCCGCCGCTACCCTGAAACGCAAGCGCGGCCAGAAAATCCTTCAAGAAACCGGAGCCATGGCCGCATCCATCACCATCGTCCAGGTCTCCACCAACGCGATCGCCGTCGGCTCTCCCCTCGATCGGGCCTTCGTTCACCAATACGGCACCGTTTCAATCCCCGCCCGCCCGATCGTGCAATTGGTCGATGCTGAGATCAAAGAGATTGCCGGGATATTGCAGCGCTGGGCTAGCATTTAGGTTCCGGAATCCGGAACCTCAAGTCGTTCGCTTCGCTCACTAAAGGCGAACAAAAGAACTGATTTGTGCCTACAGATAGCGGTATCGTCTGCCGTAAACCCTCTCCGCTGCGCTCCGACCCCTACGGGGCTATCGGGGTTGACTTGTACAGCGCCCTGGCTCAATCCGAAGCCATGCGATACCGTTTCTCAGCTCGCTTCCATCCAAAGCAGACCTTGCCATAGTCCTCAGACTCTTCCCCAAAAAAGTCAAGAAGATTCGGAGGTTTTTTGCTTGAGAAAGTTCGGCTGAACCGTGGAGATTCCCAGTTCGTTGGCGACAGCGATCACGGTGGGGTCGTTGTCCACGGCGTAATCGATATTGAATTCAGCCTGGATTCTCAGGTATGCCTCCCGTTTATACTCTGCGGCGGGCCTCCGATCGTCGGGTTCGCGCATGATCAAGAACTTGTCGCCAGAGTGGATTAGTCGATTGTCCTCTAGCCAGTCCAGCATGATTTTCCTGTTCTCGGGGGTGCCCTCCCGCCCAGTGAGAATGAAGGTTTCATTGGCCGGGAACCCGTCGGGATTACTACCGTAATTGTTCAGCAAATTAGCGATCGGTTCGATCACGGAATCACGGTGCGCTTGGCTCCAGTCGTAGACTTCCCGATCGGCCATCTGGGCAAGGCATCCATCAACATCGAAGACGGCGCAATGGGGTAGTGCGGGATTGATTTCGGCGGGCTTGTAGCCGATGTATAGATGATGCCATTTCCGGATCACGTCTGCGCCAACGGAATGGGGCCGCTGCAAATCTTGCCGAATACAGGTTTCGAGCGGCACGGATAACAACGAATCATCGACTATCAGCTCGATCCCCCAGTCTTGAGCGATGCGGCGATAGGTTTCTAGGGTTACAGGCTTGAGGCTGCCAGTATCGTCGATCACAACGCTCTTATCGCACCCTAGGGCGGCATTGATAGCCTTGATCTGGACAGTACGAACCACCTCTTCTCGCTCTTTGCTGTAGGGCAAGTTACCCCACAGCGTTCGGCGGATTTCGTCTTTGTTGACACGGGCGACTCCCCCGCCCGCTGAATTAACCATAGCGATCGCTTTGGTGGTTTTCCCGGAACCCTGCAAGCCCCGAATTACATGAATTGCAAGCATCAGAAACATCCTCGTTATTGAACATCAAACAGATTGAGCTGACCGCGCCGCTCCATCATTTTTCTCCGGGGTACCACATCCGTCTATACGGTGTGGAGGGATAGGAGCGGCGATTGAGTGGCTCAATGTCGCGAAATTGCCAAGTTGATCTACGCTATAAGTAATCCGTTGCTCCTCCTGATTATTTGAACTTTTTTAGCGGTGACGCGCCCTAAACGCTTCCAGCCGCTATCACTGATTGACAGGCTGTTCCCGGTTTCTCCGCTGACGTAGCCAGTCCCTTTTGAAGATTGCACCAAATCACCTTTTCGGGCATCAAAGCCAGTCACAGACCCACCATACTTACGCCGGACACCACCCTTGGACGGAACCATCAAGTGCAACTGACGACGGGAATAAGGTGGCCGCTTAATCACAAAGAACGGTGCCTTCGTGATCTCAACTTCACCCACCCACTCCGCGCCATCTTCACCGAAACGGTGATAGCGCTTGTACTGGACAAAGCTCGATGCAGCAATCGCAACGCCATCAACGGCATGGGTTTCAAAGCATTGCTTCGACTTGTCGGCTTTGTGCTTCTCCAAGCCCAATCGACCACGCATATTGGCGGTTTCCCATCCGAGGATGGTGGAAACTGGAGCAAAGTCGGTGAGCTGAATCAGCATCCACTTTTGACCAACCATGACCGGACTGAATCCTTTATTGCCACTGGATTTGACGTATTCGTAGCGAATCTCTGAAACCGGATAGATTTTGCAGAGTTCCGAAACGATTCGCAATTCCAGTTGGCGATTGGCTCGGATGCTGGGAGGGAGCTTTGATTGACCACGGTTATCGAATCGCTTTTGGCGATGGGCACGTTTAGCAAATACAACCCTGCGGTCGATGCGTCTCCCACGGCGGTTGCGCCGCATGATACGGCGCAACTCGATCCGCTCTTTGACTGTCTTGAAAGGCAGCACCAAGTGCGCCGTGTAGAGGGTGAATTTGGTTGACTGGACACCCACACCGCTATACAACTTGCCGGGGTCAATCCCAATCACAATGGGCTGAGTTTCGCGGCCTGATGGCTCCGAAACCAACTGGACGTAGAACTGACCACAATCCGACCAGCGTTTTACGGCCTTGCCAGATTCAATCCACTTCCGGGCGCGGGCCGGGGTGGTGGGCATGAGTGGCTGATTATCGTGTGAAGTAACCGGAATTCGCATGATTGGTATAACCCAATATTGTTTAAGTCCCTTCGGCCAACGCAATCAAGATGCCTGGGCTTGAGCCACACCCCAACCGCTGGGGTTTAGAGATAATCCGAACTAGGGAAGTATTCGGAAGTCTGTGCCAGATTGCGTCTCGTCGGCCTAATCAATACTTACGTCGCCTAAAGCGGTCTAGGCAAACCCCATCCGCCTACGCGGTGGGGTTATTGATTGTGGCAGCTTTCATTGCTCCCGTCTTGGGCTGCTGTACAAAGGCCGTGCAACAGGGGCGACCCTCATGCCAAATCGACTGCGTAGAACACGATCGGGGCACCTGGCTCCGCTTCAAATTCCGCCAAGATCAGCGACTTTTGGCGGAGCCATCGACAGTAGATTTTGACCGTATTGTGATGAATGCCAGCCTCCTCGGCCAGCCTGTCCACCCCGATCCCAATATCACGGCGGGCGTTAACCGCCGTGATAATCCGCCATGCGGTCGAGATTGTTTGCTTTAGGTAAATCTTCTCTCCCTCGCTTAGAGGGGATTCAAAAAACCCATCCGCATAGGCGGCTTCGAGCGCCGCTATATCCACGCTAGCCATTTCCCGCTCCCAGCGCCTTCATGGCCCCTGCCAACCGCTCAACGCCTAAGCTGAGATCCTGAACGTGCGATCGGCCACACCCTAATCGAGCAAGTTGCCGCATGAACGCGATCGCCTCACTGTCCTGGTCGCTGCCAATGAATAAAGTGGAAATCACACCCGGAAGGCGCGCCGCCGCATCAAGGGCTAGAGCTTTCGAGTCGGGCATCCCATCGCTCACAATCAGCGTCTCTTGCGGGTTGCATTGACTCGCTGCCAAGCCGATCGCGAAGTGTAAGGCCGTACCCCCAGACGGATCTGGGATGGCGAAGGGTTGAACCTCCTCGGCCCCAGAACTGAAGGCATAAATCCGATACTGGGAAAGGTCGAGCTGCCCGATCGCGCTGCGAAGAATATCAATTTTTCGCTTTGCCCCCACCCATTCACCCATGCTGCCGGAGCAGTCCAGCAGCAGCACTCGCTCACCCCCCGTAACCCTTACACGCCGGAACCGCTCAGCAGTAGCTTCGGAAGGTTTAACCTTGGCCGCTGCTGCCAATATCGCATCAAACGGACTCGCTAAATTAGACATTTGCCACCTCCAAGCCAAGCGCCGCGCGATACTTTGCCAGCGTTGCCTCGTTTGGTTCCACGCCAGAGACTCCACCATAAGCCACCTTCAGGCCCGGATTCCAGTGCTGGCACACTAACTCGAAGAAGGCTTTCATTGCTGGGTATGCAATATTATCGGCTTCGAGGCCATCGATCGTGCCTGGAGCGTTGTACCGACTACCCGTAGAGTAATAAACGAATTCCCACTCATGCCCACGACGACCCGACGGCGGGCCTTGAAGATAAACGCGGACTTCGCCGTTTCCCGACTGCCAGATATTAAGCGAGAAATCTTTGTCATCCTCGAACAACGGATGGGCTTTCAGCGCCAGCATCATGGCCGACTTGTGCGCCCATGCCGACGATTGAGTTTCCTTCGCCGCTTGCGCCTTCGCCTCAGCTTCAGCCTCGCGCTTAGCTCTTTCTAACTTCTCGACCCGCTGTTTTTGCTTTTCCTGCTCAATCACCTCAGCCTTGATCCGCGCGACCTCCTGAGCATCTACATACACAGCCTGAGCCAGCTTTTCCAGCCCGCGATCGACTGCCGCCGCCATCGCTTTTGAAATCAATTCGAGCAACTGTTCATCCGTCAATTGAGAGAAATCCATCGGTTTAAGTCCTTTTAATGGGATTCATTGAGTCTTAAATTTAAGCCCTCGGCTTTTGGCTGTCAAGGGCTTAAATTTGTCGTTGTCGCGAAGATTGCAGTGCTCCTCTCTCTTCATTAACAATTAAACAACGCTTTTCGTAAAAAGTCAAGGAGAAAATCACCAGTCATCTACCAACCCTTCTGCCACTGGTTCGATCGGGGGTGGGG
>JACCDX010423136.1_pt1 | contig 15135 bp, 20 predicted proteins | sample 7449681 | NCBI WGS metagenome assembly JACCDX01 (sample SAMN15323450, study PRJNA562643) | freshwater metagenome | isolation source: river surface water | place: USA:Blue River Watershed | collected 2017-08-18
AATGCATATACCGCAAGCTACTGATCTGACTCAGAAACCAACAGTCAGCGAAAGGCGATTGCGGTTGTACCCCATTAGAGAACCCTCTAGAATCGTGAAAATCTAATCAAACGAGGTTTCACGATGGCTCTGGGAAAGCAGGCAAAAACACTCTCTGACGCTCAACAACGGGTCATTCTCGCTCATTTGAGCAAGGGACGACTTTCAAAGCGCAATACACTCATGTTCTTGCTATCTGTCGATGCGGCACTCCGAGCGAAAGAAATAGCCTCTCTAGAGTGGTCTATGCTTACCGACGCCTCTGGCGGGCTCACGGGCGAAATACGGCTCATTGATCGGGCTTCTAAGGGCAAGTCAGGTGGGGTGATCTACCTAAGCAAGCGGCTCAAAACAGCCCTCAGAGACTATGCAGGTGAGCAGACAGCCTGCGGACGGGTCATTAAGTCTCAATCTGGGGAGCCTATGTCGCCACAGGTCATCACAAACTGGTTCTTTAACCTCTATCGTGAGCTCGGCTTTGAAGGATGTAGTAGCCATTCAGGACGTAGGACAGCCATCACGAACTGGGCTCGGAAGATATCTTCTGTCGGCGGTTCTCTGCGGGACGTTCAAGCCTTGGCTAGACATTCCTCAATAGCGATGACGCAGCGGTATATTGAGGTTTCGGAGGATGCTTGTCGGCGTGTCGTTGGATAGTTGACTTCAGTGAGCTCCTAGAAAATTTTTCAATCGACACTCACCGTTAGGTCGACAACAATGACCAGCAAAGGAGCAGTGAGGCAAACATTCTAGCGCTCCCAGTGTCACTAACCCAACTAGTGACGGTAGAGATTTACAACCAGTTTTGTCCATTATTCTAAAGCGATGGTTCTCTACCGTTCGCTGAGATATGCCAAGTTTGTATGCTATTTCTTTATTCGCACTACCCTGAACAATATAGAACAGAACCTCTCGTTCCCTCTTTGTAAGTTTGTTCAACTTCTCTTCCGCTCGGGATTTATTTCTGAAGTATTCAGAAATCTCTGCAGAACTGTATTCGTTTTTTTCCTCATACATGACCTCGCCCCTCCGAGGCATAGCGGTGAGTAGTAAACACTGCGCATTATTACGCATAACATGTAAATATTTGATCGGGTTGTTTTACAAGATAGTAGTAATGCTTATATGCTTGAGGGTGGTCTCAATTTATATTACTGTTTTATTTGAGTCTTTTGTGGCTGACATACTAAATGTAGATTTTATTTCTTATGTATTTGGCTTTTCACTGGCGCACACCACCCAACATCAAGTCCAGTCATTGAAATCATGGCATAAAATACAGCTCTTATGACAAAGCACGCATTACAATCCTATTACAGCTAGAAATGCGATTTCAATCAATTGATATTAAACAGGATACAGCAGAGCTTTTATTTGGTAAGGGAGAGGTCGAGAGTTCAATCCTCTCTTGCAGCACCATTCTTTTCAATGACTTACGGATATAAGTAACCGCTAATTAAGGCATAATTAGCAGTATTACAATCGCATTACGGTAATATACTCGCCGCCCTTCAGACGGTGGAGCTTCCTTCCAGAACATACTCCAGCTGTTAGATCTTAGAATCGGCTTCTAATTTTATGGTTCAGCTTATGTTTTAAGCGCTCGAAACTTCAATTTTTCGTCTCTCGACTAAAAAATTTTTTTCCTTATCCCCACTTCCTGGGAAGCGAAACTCGCAACCCCAGCACGGCAATGTCTGACGACACCTACGACGACCTCAGCGGTTCGTATGACCCCTTCTATTATGAAGACCCCATCTCCGAACGAGCAATGGTCTTTCATCATATGGCTAAGCTCACGGATGAAGTAAAAGACCCAGAGGTCAAAAACCTCTGCATGACGGTTCTCAAGAAGCTGAATGTGAGTATTCGAGTTCCATCGGGAGAATTACGTTCGATTAGCAAAACCGCTCAGTAGAGATTTCCATGAGAACCGTAACAACCCACGCTTATACCGCAATAATCGCTGCGGTTTTGATTCTAACTACTAATCACAATGCTCTAGGGCTAGACGGTTACTACATGGGACAATGGGCTAGTGACCAGAATGCCTGCGAGGCTAAAGCCAGTCCTGACAGAGTAGTTTTACAGCAAACTGACGTGCTAACCCCTCAATTTCACTGCAAGCTTCTTGGCATTCGTGCAGATGATGCGAGTGGGACCACATTCATGGCTAACTGCAATGATCCCACAACAAAATGGAATGATGAAGTAACGATAAGAGCAGACAGGACCAACCTAATTTGGAAGCTAAAATCAGATGGTCAGCAAAAACAGTTTATACGGTGTAATTCAGGGTCTGCTAGGTCAAAGCAATAAGTCCTGATACCATGAATTTGTAAAAGGTCGAACGAAATACAAGAGAGGAAAACTCATGAAAAAGCTTCTTGCTACCGCTGCAATTCTTGCAGGCTTAGCTGCTGGCTCAAGCGCCTTAGCTGCCGTCGGACTCGACACCTACGTTGATAAGAATGGCTTCATCGATGTCCAAGCCCTTACCTGCGCTCAACTTGCCGACACATATCAGGAGGACGCTAATGCACTCGCTAACTGGTATGCAGGTTGGTACAATGGTCTTGCAAAGAAGCATTACTATCATCTCAATCGTGTTAAAGGCACGGAGCATGAAGTAATCGTGTTCTGCAAAGAACATCGTGACATGAAGATCATCAAGGCGATGGATATTATCTTCAAGGAAGATAAAGCTGAGAAGAAGAAGTAATACCGCCTATGGCTTGCGGCTAAGCACCGCAAGCCACCATATTTGTAAGATCTTACAATAAAGAACTGAGGCTGTAATATCCGTGAAGAGATGTTTCATAAATTATATTTATATTGCAGCTTTTTTTCTTAACATTTCAATGCCTGCAAAATCTCAGGATAAAATAGCTGATGAAGTTTTAGACGGAAAACTGCTAACTTGCTTTGCTTATTCCCTCCATACAATTCCACTGCTTAACAGGCTTCAACAGATTGCGAAGCAGGGCGACAATGACATTGACATTCAGGAACTTGTCAAAGCAGTCGGCGGTAAAGACAAAATTCAGTTAGCTCTATTTGATGCTGAATCAGTATTGGATGCATTATCCAAATTGGTGTCGGATCGACATATAATAAAAATCGATCAGAAGCTGTTTGATAGCCCTTTGTGGAAGCTTTCTAATACGATTCACGACGAGTGGGTAAAAGGCAAAACTTTCAAAGAAGAATTTCTAGGGACGTTTAAATTCACACAGTCCTGCATAGATCAATTCTTTAAGTCAGCTCCATAGAAACAATTATACACAATGTAGAAATATTCCTTATGCAAGCTCAAGCTTCAACCATATCAATCTGATTTAGCTATGTCTCAGATTTAGGATGCCGAATTTTTGCACATTAGTCATGAATATGATTTTGCGTATTTTATGTATTAGGATGTATAATAAGCGAAACAGCTGTGGGCTTATACATATTATGCAAAAAGCAAATTCAATGCACCTACGTCTAAAAGAAGCCCGTTCAAAAGCAGGCTATAAAACAGCTACAGCAGCTATTGATGCGTTTGGCTGGAGTAGCAGCACCTACCGAGCCCATGAGAATGGGCAGAACGGTTTCAAAGTCGACGAAGCCAAACTTTACGGCGAAGCATACCGTGTAAGCCCATCATGGCTTCTACTCGGTGAAGGCGATGCAATTCAATCCTCTACTAACAGAAAAACGACCAAGGCTCACAAGCATAACTGTGGTGAGCATATTTTTGCAGCTGCCATGTTGCTTAAAGATGACCCTTCAAATCTCGATCTGATCCATAAGATAGAAGATTGCTGCGCTTCACTAAGGTCAAAGATTTGACGCCGTCTAGTTTCTGTATCGAGCATTTGCCTAGCTTCTCGAGGAAAGCATAGCTTTCAACTCTTCAATTCATTTGTCTTTAGCGGACAAAGCCTGCTGGTATTCACGGAAGTCAATGATGACGGTCACCGTTCCCAGGAACTGACCATGCTCAAAGATCGGGTTCGCTAGGATCAAACACCAAATTCCAGACCCGTCTTTCCTACGTAACTGCATTTTATAGCGTTCGGACCTACCATTCTTTCTTTCTGAGAACTTCTTGAAGGAAACACTATTCCATTCGGCATCCGTGAAACTGAACATGGATTTTCCGAGCAGATCGTCTTCCGTATAACCAAGCATCTGAGTAATGGCTGAATTAACGAATGTAGTTACGCCATTCTGATCAACGGACCAAATACCCGCAAGCATCGAGTTAATAAATTTATGAAAATCATCACTAGCTATCCGTAGCTGTTCGTTAGTTAGAATTTTTTGTTCAGTTACATCGATAATTGCTCCATAACCACGCACAGGAGAACCATCGCTATCAAACTCGATGGTCCCTTTGTCTTTTACCCATCTCAGCTTTTTGTCATTGTGACGATATATGCGAAACTCTGCTTCATAATCAGCACCGCCGCTAAGTGCTGAATTTAATGCTGACTTAACTCTACTAAGATCATCAGGATGAATAAGATCGTAAAACTCTTCATCTGAGAGGTTTTGGTAATTTTCCCACCCTAGAACCTCATAATATTCGGCGTTAAAAGTAATATTCCTGCGGACGATATCCCAGTCCCACATTCCGATTTTTGCTGCCTGTTGAATCAATTCGAAACGAGCAAGTAGTGAATTGAGTTCAATCTCACGGTCTTTCTTATGAGTAATATCTTCGGCTGATATTATAATGCCTTTGATATCACTATTATCACCATACCAAGGAAGACATTGCCATCTATGCCAACCACTTGCGCCATTGGGTAGTTTATAGGGCTCTTCAGTATGCTCTAAGGTATTGCCGTTTAGTGCTGCTTGGTGAGCTTCAATCCAGTGAGAGGGATGATCTGGGAAGGTTTCATAATGAATTTTACCAACATGAGCATCAGTAATTTGATACATTTGTTTCCACGGTTTGCTGACTGCAAGCAACCGCATGTCTCGATCATACAGCGAGATGGGCAATATAGAGTTTTTTACAAAGGATTTGACGAGCGAATCCATGATCGGAATCTTTCTTTATTAATCAAATGTCTGGATAAGCCGCTGCGTCTGACTATAGATAAGACTTGTCTATTCAACCTGTAAAATTGTCGCAGCTACACATATCCAACAAATGAAAAATCGGGGGGGGGGGTATTATCATTTATATTCAGTGTTTTATGCCATTAAAGGCTTTCAAAAACACTACTTCTTAAATGTAGAAAATCATGATTGATAAAATTCTCCCTGCACCATTGAAGTAAGGTCATCTATGATCAACCGTCATGGCAACAACAAAAGTCATCAACCAGCAAACTCTTAAGGACGGGAAGATCGTTCTTTACCAACTTGCTGACCGCCCAAAGAAACTATGGCTATGCCGTATCAAGGTCCCCAAAGGCACTGGGTATGTCTATCGAGGCACAGGAACCTCAGACCTCTATGAAGCGAGGAAGTTCGCTGAAGACCTGCTTGACGAGTTTCTACTCAAATTGAAGTTGGGGCAATCAATCACAGGACATAACCTCGGCAAGATGGTCGAGGAATACGAGAATCACATCAAAGCTAAAGGCGCACCGACAAAGCGTGAGCAGGCGATACTGGCGTTTTTGAAGACATACACCCTGCCCTACTTCACCAAGAATAAGATCACCGAGATCACGCCAGCAGAGATATCCCGTTTCTTTGATTGGCGACGGACCCACTCAAAGAAGAAGGCTCCCAGAGAGACCACCATTCTTCATGAGACTTCTATGCTCTCCAGCTTTCTCAATTGGGCGCATAAGCGAGGGCTGATAGAAAGCAAACTCATATTAGACAAACCCAAGAACGATGGTGAAAGACGCCCTCACTTCGATTCTAAAGACTGGGCTAAACTTACTCGTCACCTGAGAGAGTGGGTGCGGCAAGGGATTAATAAATCTGGTCCGATTTTTCGTGATCGCATCATGTTGACTAACTATATTCTGATTCTTGCTAACACTGGTATTCGTGTCGGTGAGGCTCGTGGCTTGCGCTGGGTGGATGTCGATAGCCAACCAATTAGCGAGACAGACGAAGCCAACATCATTCTTCATGTCAGCGGCAAGACAGGCACCAGAGAAGTGGTCGCTCGATCTCCTGATGTCAAAACATATTTTGAACGCATCTGGGAATTGCGGTGCAAGGAATTAGGAAAGAAGCCGCTAAAAGAAGAATATATTTTTTGTCATAAGGACGGCATGCCTATTCACTCCTTCAAGAAAGGCTTTGCTGCCCTGCTGAACGAGGTCGGCGTAGAGTTTGACCGTAGCGGTGACCGTAGAACGATTTACTCTCTCCGACACACATATGCGACCTTCAGATTACAGGAAGGCGTCAATCACTATGTGTTAGCTCGAAACATGGGAACGTCGGTCAAGATGTTAGAGCAGCATTATGGTCACACTAGCAATCGAGCGATGGCTGATGAACTGACTAAACACAAAGAGAAAAAACGAGAAAAGCTGGTTTGGGAATAGCTGAACCCACCTAATAAAAGATAATCAGAAAAATCATCGATCCAACAAAAGAGCAGATAATGTATATCCCTACACACCTTGATTATTTTTGGGTCGGCGTTCCCGCAATCATTATAACAACGATACTTATTTTATTCGCTCAAACCCTTGTTAAAAGATATGTAGGGGATGAGACAATCAGGAAATGTCACGAAGTAGGCGGCTTTTATTTAGCAATGGTTGGAACATTCTACGCTGTTCTTCTCGGATTGATTGTGATCGATGCAATGACAAGATTTCAACAGGCAGAAAAGATTGTTTCCGTAGAAGCATCATCATTGATAAAAATCTATATCGACGCTGAACGATTTCCCGAGCAAAAAGAAAAACTGGAAAATATAATTGAAGAATACGTCCACGAAACAACCGAGGTTGAGTTCCCCCTGATGGAAAAGGGAGAAATCAGCACTAAAGCAAGAGACCTAGCTTTTTCAATGCTTCAGATAGTCAAATCAATTGAACCAGTGACAGAAAATCAAAAGGCAATTTACCCGAATCTTTTGTCTCTAACCTATGAATTTTTAGATAGTCGGCGTGATAGAACTCGAAGCAATAATTTTGGCGAACCAGTCGCCGAATGGGTTATTCTCATTATTGGAGCAATAATAACAATTACATACACATTTTTCTTTACGATGGAGAGCGATGGTATCCATCTGCTTATGAGAGGAATGGCTACTCTGATGATCCTCATGAGCCTATATCTTATTTTATTGTTTGGCTCACCGTTTTCTGGGGATCTGAAAGTTTCACCAGAACCTTTTAAAACAATGACTAAAGTTGGCTCGTATTATAAGGAAAAAGTGACCTCTACTTCGCCTGGACCAATAAATCATAGCTCTGAAAATCTAATACCTCACAAATATTATAATGATGAGACAAGGAGTAAACCTAAAACCCTTCGCTCTAGATGATGATCTCTTCAAAGCATTGTTCAAATAGAGCCATGGCTGATGAACTGACCAAGCATTAAGAGAGGAAAAGGAAAAGCTGGCTTGGGAATAGCCCTGTACAATCCTCCAAAGCCCGATAATCTCCTCCATTATCAGCATGGAGGAAATAATGGCATTCCTTACAACGCTTAAATTCACCGCTTATGAGAATGCTCGCCCCTCCCTTATAGAGAGGCGACGCATGAAACTAGTGGATAATCTAAATGATCAATTAGTGCTTTTAGAGGATCCATCGCACGCCAAAACACGGTCCAAATGGATAAAAGAAGGCGATGAGAAAACGTTTAAAGAGCGTAAGATTCCAGTACGCCCATGGTGGCGAGAAATGCAAGATGGACAGTTAGCGTTCTTTATCAAATCAGGACTCAAAAAGATTGAGTTCAAGAAGGGCAGAGCGCCATTCTTGTGCCAAACAGACAGTCGTTACCTGCACTTATTAATGGGTTGATCGGTGCTGTTACAAATGGTGAATTAGACAGTCTGCTCCAAGATAAAGATGATGTAGCCCAACTTTCACGCAAAAAAGCCGCCTAAAGGCTAGGCTTAGAACATGATTAGAGCAGCGCAAAGTACAACGCTATCAGCGATACTTTGCCTGCTTCCACGCTATTATCCCGACAAACAAATGATTTCTCCAAAACAACTGGAGATTATTGGAAGCAAAACCAGCAGCACGAAGCATTTCGAAAATCTTGTATTCACTCCACAAATGCATTTGGTCACGAATACTTCTTTCCTTGTTCAGAATTTCATCTGATGAAAAGTTTTTTCTCTTGAAGTCATAATAGAGAAAGGTCAGCATATCTTGAACTTTAGCATTTTTGGCGTGGACTTTCTCAGAAAGTATAAAAGCCCCGCCATCATTCAGACCATCGTAAATCCTTTTAACTAAGGGCAAGCGGTCTCTCTCAGGAATGAATTGAAGTGTGAATAAGGAGAAGACGACAGAAAGATTCTCATAACCAGCATATTGCCTCACATCGGTTTTGCGAAAACTGATGTTGTCGTCTTTTCGATTCATCCATTGTTCTTGGAAATTATCCTCAACATCCAAGCCAACATATTCGGTGGATGAGTAACGATTCTGATTAAAGTCTCTAACAGAGCGCAGAAATTCACCGCTAGAGCACCCGATATCCAGAACTTTTGAGTTTGATTGAATGAAATGTTGTGACAATCCAACGCAATCAGTGCGTAGATGTTGGTATCCTCTTATGGATTGTGAAATGTGATCATCAAATTCAGGAGCCATAGAACCAAAGCTAAAGTCAGGACTATCGGTCATCATCTTCCTCGAACTTTATCCTCTTGAAGCCATATTTTGTGCAATGTATTCTATGTTGAGTAGGATTTCATCTGTGAGGCAATGAATTTCACATATGAAATACTTGATGGTAAGTATCTGATATTAATGGTTTTATTTTTGGGAGGGTGGACTTGGGAAACGTATCGGTTAGCCTGATCAATCAGCATGTAAGGCATATTGAAACCGCCATAACGAATACCAGATTTGCGTTATTCGACCTTATCAAAGCAATCAAGGATGCCAGGGATGATCTTGGCGATGATGTTTTTAATAATGAGTTAGCTGATAAGCTATCAATCTCGCAATCAACGTTGTCAAAATATCTGCGAATTGCAAACTGCACACCTTTAATTAAGAGACAAAAGTCACTTCCTCCCACACTCACAACCCTATACTCGCTTGTGCAGACGCACTCGAAACTTGTGAAGGTGGAAGGAGCTGATAAAGCGGATGAGTCATTTAATAAAGTATTACAAAAATTGAGTCCGCTGTCTGAGGCTAAGGATGTTGCGCCATTCCTAAAAAAGGCTTCGGAAAGGTGGAAAAAGAAGAATCAAAATAATCGTGAGGTAAAGATATTATCTCTATCAGCTTCTGATACTTCATATGTGAAGGGTTCAACAAAGATTGAACCTCTATCAAAGATATTCAGTGGCGACAAAAAATATAGGACAATATTTATTAGTCCAACTCCTCAGTTAATTAAAGATGCCTGCAACCATGGTGTTCTTTCGAGTGATATAGCTGAACAGTATCCCATCGCTGATTTAAGAGCGCCTTCAACAGCAATAACTGTTCAGGGTTTTGTTTATTGTGCAGCCAATCAAATTGATGGTGGTTTGAAAATACTCAATGCCTGTGGATTTGAGTTCAGGGATATAATTGTCCCATGTAATGGCGACCAAGGCTTCAATTTATTAAATAGGGATAAGATCCTCATAAGAGGTGAGCGGGGTGCTGAAAATCATCCGAAATTAAGGAGCGGGATGGAAACAAGTCTGCAGGGTGCGCTAACGATAGCGGAAGAGCTTGGAGACAAGCCAAGACTCTATATATTTGCATCGGAGTCCTATGAAGGTTGGACATGCGCAAAATGATGCCAAAACTAGATGCTCGAAAGAAGAAGATTAAGACACATCTGGAAAGCTATATTACTCAGAACTGTCCGAAGCGGAATGTAGCAGTATTATTATCTGGTGGAGCCGATAGCACTGTAGTTGCGCTTGCTGCACATAATATAGGAAAGAATGTTACTGCATTTTCATACCAAGTGAATGGATTTCCAAACAAAGACTTCAATCAAGCAAAGCTGACATGTAAGGTTATGGGCTGGGATTTTGTCCCAGTTAAGATTAGCCAGAAGAGTCTATACAACAGATTCCTTGATCTATTTTCTGTCTATGGTTGTTCGAAAAAAACCGAAGCAGAATGTCTCTTCCCGATGCTTGATATCATCCAATCGGTGAAGGACCGAGGCTTTAATCAAGTTCTTACAGGGTTTGGTTCCTTTATTCCCACGAACAGAAATTCATCAATACTTTGCTCGAAAGATCCAGATCAATATTGGCGCTATCGTGCTTCGCAAGTGAATGTCGGCGATTCGACCGCTACTGAAAAGATAATTGAAGTAGCGAAGTCGAGGAATCTACAGATACTAATGCCATTGTGTCATCAATCAATGATCAAAGCATTGAACGGTCTCACAACAAGCGAGATGATGGGCAAGCCGTATCAAAAGCATCATTACAAAGATATTTATTACGAAGACTTCTTGGCAACAGGTATGCTGAAAGCCAGATCAGGCAGTCTTCAGGTTAATGGCAGCATTCAGGAATTATTTGAACAACTACTGTCTGACCCAAGATTGAAAAAAGAAGGTTTGACAGGGGACGCAAAACGACAGCTAACGACGCTTTGTGGTCGTCTTGGAAAGAAGTCATTAGATGAAATGATGGTTCTTGCTCAAAAGAACGTTCGTGCTGTTAAGAGAAGTCCTTACAAGCCATATTCGCTTGCTTCCGTTAAGCGCCGTTCCAGTAAGAAGCTATTCACAGTTGTAAGCACATTCGCTGGAGGTGGTGGCAGTTCGACTGGATATCGTCTAGCTGGTGGTAAGGTAATATTCGCAAATGAGTTTGTTGATGCTGCTGTAAACGCCTATCGACTAAATTATCCAGATACGCCTGTAATCGCTGATGACATTAGGAAGATCAATAGAAACAAAGAAAAGGTTATTGATCTTTTTAAGAAGCATGGAATCAAAAAGGGTGAATTAGATATATTGGATGGCTCGCCGCCCTGCGCCACATTTTCACAATCAAATGCTGGACGTGGAAAAGATAAGATGGATAGGAAGAATGTTCCCTATTCAGACAGAACGCAGAGCCGTGTTGGGTATTTAATCCATGATTATGTGTTTATGGCTAATGTTATGCAGCCAAAGGTTTGCATTTTAGAAAACGTCAGAGGACTAGCAAAATCATTCGTATATGAGGATGCATTAGAGAGACTTAGACGATATGGTTACATCATAGCCTATAAGATATTAACCGCATCCGATTATGGCGTTCCACAGAAGCGTGAGCGTCTTTTCACGATTGCTGTCCGTCCTGATATTGCACGGCGTGCGGGAATTAAAACAACCGATGACCTACTAAAGATATTTCCCATTCCAAGAAATGATATCATTACAGTGAGAGAGGCTTTTACTGGAATAGAGATTGATCGAGTAGAGAGGGATCTGCGATTGACTCAGGCTCGCAAGGAATCTCTTTATGAAATTATGAAAGCATTACCTCTCAATCCATCAAAGCACACAAGAATTTCAGATGTAAGGAAGGATTGGAAAAGCGATTTTAATCTGACCAGAATGTGCTGGGATCTTCCTGCTCCAACAGTCACGGCGACTGGCGCTCAGGGAAGAGGCGGCTTATGCCATCCAGAAGAGAATAGATTGCTGACTATCAATGAAATTAAAAGATTGATGGCTATGCCTGAGGATTTCCAGCTGACTGGAACATTCAATCAAAAATATGAACGTTTGGGACGTATGGTTCCGCCACCTGTTACACAGGCAATAGCAGAGAGTGTTTATGACAAAATTTTAAAGAAAGCATCATAGACAGGAACGTAGTCCAAAAACCTATTTTTTATATGCAGTTTTTTGTTTCTTAAACCACTCGTTGAATTCCTTCTGGCAGCTCATCAGTATTTTCTTTGATAGCCGATTGATGGTAGCAGCATCTGTAGCGTTATTAACATCAAATGCATATGGACTATAAGGTCCGTGAGCCATCGCAATACGTAAAACTGTAGCAACAATTCGAACATTTGTTCTCTTACGATTGTGCATAAACAGATTGAACTCATTTATAGAGTTGCTGCTTTTTATAACTTTAGAGATGTCTTTGATTGCAGGCACGTCAGGATCATTACTTTTCTGATACTTTTGGAGCATAGCTCTAAGAGCATTTGCCAATGCCTTGTCTTCGATGACAAGCCTGTTCACATTGCCGCCTATGGCTGCGTATAACAGTTCAGCAGTTGTGTAACAAAGCATGAGACGAAATCCGACCTCATAGCCCTTAAGTGTTTTCTTCGTTATTCCTATTGCTTCAATGCCATGGAATTTGGAGGCGAGATTATATCTCGCCTCAAACCTATTTAATGCTTTATCTTTGCCCTTGAGTGAGTTCTCATTTGGCAATGATTTGTAGAATTTTTTGTAGGATTTCCAATTAGCTAAAGCGCTCTGTCTTCTAGTCGAAGTAGCCTTCACGTCGGCATTCATTTGTGTTAGCCCCAAAAGATCAAACTATTGGAACCATAATGTATCTACCTAAATTTTCAATTCCAATTTGAAGGTTAATCTAATCATTTAACTCAGAGGTCTTCCTTAATCACTAGGACAATCTTTCTTCCCTTGGATAGATGTATCTTTATCTCTTTCATTAGCTTTTCGAGTGAAGACCTAGTGATGTAATCCTTCTTATCTGGATCAAATGTAAATATGGAAAGCTCGATATCTTTCTTCATGAGCGAGTCCTCTTATAATCAGCAATGTTTCTGCGAAGACTCTCACGAATTAGATGTGCAATGCTGACATCCAAAGCATATGCTGTCTCTTCAATGTCCTTCCACAAATCCAATCTTGCGGTGAAAAGGTATGACTTTTCAGCTTCTTTTAATTTTTTTGATTTAAGTGCTTGGCTTCTCATTACTCACAATCTCCTCTCTCGATCATATTCTGATCAATAAATGACTTTCTTTTTCGCAAGGAAAACAGCGTATCCTGTAGTGACACAATTCTATCTATATAAGCTGTATATTGATCTGATTTTTCTGGGCTCTTTTCCTCTAGAAATCTGATCATCACTTCCTGATACTTTTCAATAAATCTTATTTTATCCTCTAGCTGCATGATGTTTCGCCCTTTCTTATGGCTTGTTGTTGAGCATATGAAAAACATATCATTACTATATAGTAGAAATGGAATTTGAACGTTTGGGCTACGATAATGACTAAGGCATCATTTAAGCATCTAAAAACAAAGTCGCAGGAAACATTCGAGGAACTGCGTAGGAAGACATCTTATAATGCACCCGTAAAAAAGGGCAGCATGTATAAGAACCGCATTAAAAATGCGCTAGATGGATATTCATATTTCGACGATATGAGAATCTGTGACGATGGAAGGGGTCCGTCCTGCCACTCGGTCTTCTGTGGTCATTGTCGCAAGGTAAAGCAGTCGACAATGTATGAAAACTATACCAATCATTTTGGTCCAAAATACAATCATATCGAAACAGAGATTAGAGATAATGCTCGATTTGGAACAGTTTTACATTCGCTGGTTCCTGTTAACGTCGATACTGGCGCATTAGAAATTCAAACGATTAATTCCGTTGTTCAAGCGACAACTGAAATTAAGAGCCTTCTCACAAAAATTCGAAGAAGAGCAAATAACTCCTACGATGCTAGGATTTGGCTCGCAGGTGGAATTCATATTGAATTAGTGGATTATGACAGATGGATGTTTGCGGCGTTATCAGGTCGAAGAACATCAAAGCAAAAAACATATAATGAGTTCATAGAGAGGAGTTCGAATAACCCAGGAGGACACTATTTCCTAATACATACCCACTTCTTATGTGACAAAGATGGAATTGATGATGATGAGTTTAAATCCCTATTTCATCAACATTGGAATCAAACATCACGGCAGGTTTTGATACAGAGATTAACGGATGTCTATGAAACCGAAATGGGAGATGTGAGGCATGAATTGGATACCGCATATCGCAATATAGCAAACTATTGCTACACAGGTTCCAATCATGGTCTTGCTTATGCCAAGAATTGGGGAAACAGCGGTAAGGTCGTTAAAACAAAAGTTGATGCCAAAGGTCAGATTAAAGCGTTTGCTGAAGAGGTATTTGATACCACAATTGATGACGAGCTGACATTAGGCGACTTGAGGCTTTTAGTTCAGGTTCATAATGAACTTACTAAAGGAAACAATCAGGGTCTTAGAGTTCAGGTTAGATAATGTGAGACTGCAAGGAAAGCTAAGATAGAGCCAATATACCTTGGAATAATATCCATATATCCATACCATATATCTCTATATATCTTCTTATATCATTATAGGTAGATATTCTGTGACTACTATGCGTCTAGACTTGAAGAAAAAGATAATGAATTTCAAGGTAATCTTTGCACCATTGTCATAATCACTCTGGAATATCTCAGCATATATTCACGAGATTTCAGCTTAGTTTAGAGTGACAATACCTTCCTTTTGTTTGGCTCAGCGGCAGGGTCTGCGCTGATATGGCTAAGCCAGAGCCGCTTTATCATTCTGAAATGTTAGAAAATGGAAGAAGTATAATCCAACCAACATAAGCCATTGATCAGACTCAGGAATACTTTCGAGTCTTGCTGAGGAATGCCCTGTAGGTAGTTAGAAAACCCGCTAGAATCGTGAAAATCTAATCTAATGAGGTTCACGATGGCTCTCGGAAAACAGGCAAAGACCCTCTCTGACACTCAACAACGGGTCATTCTCGCTCATTTGAGCAAAGGGCGTTTAGCTAAGCGCAATACGCTCATGTTCTTGCTCTCCGTCGATGCGGCGCTTAGAGCGAAGGAAATAGCTTCTCTAGAGTGGTCTATGCTTACCGACGCCTCTGGCGGGCTCACGGGCGAAATACGGCTCATTGATCGGGCTTCTAAGGGCAAGTCAGGTGGGGTGATCTACCTAAGCAAGCGGCTCAAAACAGCC
>JACCDX011292388.1_pt1 | contig 15133 bp, 17 predicted proteins | sample 7449681 | NCBI WGS metagenome assembly JACCDX01 (sample SAMN15323450, study PRJNA562643) | freshwater metagenome | isolation source: river surface water | place: USA:Blue River Watershed | collected 2017-08-18
ACAAGCACCCATGGTCTTAACTCCTTATTTCTTCTAGGTGGCCAACCCTTGATTATGAAGGCCAGGTTGTAATCTCGAGCCATGAACTACCCAGCCATACGCACCACCCTCAAATGCGGCTCCATCGTCTTTGGAGCATCCGCACTCTTTCTTCTGGCTCTGCCTTCACTCTTTCTCGAACTCCTCGCCCTTGAGACCACAGATGAGCTCACCTGGTCCATGCGCATGATCGGCATAACAGTCTTTGCCCTAGCCGGAAATATGTGGAACAACGCAGCCCAGAGCAGTGATTCACGAGTAGGCAATGTGGCAAAGGTGATGTGTATCAGCGCTACAGCGCTAGGAGCCCTCACTCTGATGATCCCAGCAGAGCTCACCTGGTTCACATATCTATATGCAGCTGTGGGCTTTGGGTTTGGAGTGGCTTATGTGGTGGGGATGGTCGCTAAGAAATAAGCACTCAATCAAATTTGTTCAGACAGCCACTCTTCTGTGAGTGACTCTGCTTGTTTAATGACCGTCTCTATTGCTTGGTTTGAGAAATCAGGTGGATAGCCATACTTATCGAGCAGATCTCTGACCATCACTCGAAGAGCAGCTTGCGTAGACTCACGGACAGACCAGTCAACTTTTATATTGTCACGAACTTTCCTAGTTAGTTCCTGAGCTAGACGGACCAAATCTTCATGCTTCATTTCCCGCACAGCCGCCGCATTAACTTCTAGTGCGTCATAGAAGGCAACCTCGTAATCAGTAAGCCCATCCGCATTTCCAGCCTTAATCTGATCATTAAGTTTCTTTGCGAGCTCTATAAGCTCCTCAATTAATTGAGCAGTTTCAATACTTCGATTGCGATACTTAGATAGCGCCGCTTCGAGAAGCTCTGAATACATAGAGTTCTTCACAATATTTGTCTTGAATCGAGCTTTAATCTCACCCTTTAGCAAACGGCTCAGCGCCTCAACGGCCAGATTTCGTTCTTTCATCGCACGGATTTCGCGCAGGAATTCTTCATCTAGTAGCCCAATATTTGGACGGTTTAGACCAGCAACGCTAAAGACGTCAATAATTCCTTCAGGAACTATCCCACGTGAAAGAGCCTGACGAATGAGGGCTTCACGCTCTGCATCTGTCTGCTTCTTACCGGTGTGATCGCCCTTAGTCAGCATTACGCGGATTGCTGCATATAGAGCGACCTCTTCTCTCAAAAGAATTGCCGAAGGTTGGCTGTTCACTAGCGCATATGCCTTAGAGAGTGAAGCAGAAGCATCAGCGAACCGCTTCTTTCCATCCTCAAGCCCAATAATGAAATCGGCAATCTTAGGAATTACAGAGTGAGGCTTTTCCTGGAATCCTTCAATTGAGCACCCATGTAGCAGGTCACGAATAACAGTCAGCTTTTCAAAGAAAACTCCAAGAGCTTCTTCAATGAATTCAACAGGTGGTGCCTCTTTCTTGCCCTTTGTATATGTCGCAAGTGCATCTTTGAGTTCCGTTGCAATTCCAATGTAATCAACAACTAACCCACCAGGCTTGTCGTGGAAAACTCGATTCACTCGAGCAATTGCCTGCATGAGGTTGTGGCCCTTCATAGGCTTATCTACATACATCGTGTGGCATGGCGGAGAGTCATAGCCTGTTAGCCACATATCTCGAACGATCACAATCTTTAGTTCATCCTCGGAATCCTTGAAACGATTCTCTAAATCCCGCTTCTGCGGTTCTGTGTAAGCATGTGGTCGAAGCTTCTCGTTATCTGAGGCTGAGGAGTGGAAGACAATCTTGATTGCACCCTTACGGTGGTCATCGTTATGCCACTCTGGGCGAATCTTTACGATCTGATTGTATAAATCAACACAGATATTGCGGCTCATGCCAACAACCATCGCCTTGCCATCTGCAAGCTCTGGTGACTTACAGCGATTTTCAAAATGGCTCACGATGTCATGAGCAATCTTCTCTAAGCGCGGTTCGGCTCCAACAATCTGTTCGAGTTCTGCCCAACGCTTCTTGAGGTTGGCCTGCATGCTCTCTTCTTCATCCTCAACAAGATCTTCAGCAAGCTCATCGAGCTCTTTCTTGGCATCATCTGGGAGCTCAAGTGCGACAAGGCGGCTCTCGTAATAAATAGGAACTGTTGCTCCATCTTCATTTGCTTGAGCCATGTCATATACATCGATTTCATCACCGAATACAAGACGAGTATCTCTATCTGCTTCAGCAACAGGGGTTCCGGTGAAGGCAACAAAGGTGGCGTTTGGCATGGCATCACGTAGATGCTGCGCGTACCCAACTTTAAATTTGTTATCTTTATCGATACGCGCACTAAACCCATATTGAGAACGATGTGCTTCATCCGTGAACACAAAGACATTTCTACGCTCAGTCAGTGCCGGGAACTTGGTTTCATTTTCCTCAGGAGCAAACTTCTGAATAGTTGTGAAGATAACTCCACCTACCGGTCGGGTGCTAATCATCTCTCGGATCTCTTCACGAGAGTCTGCCTGCTCAGGAGTTTGACGCATCAAAGCCTTCGCAGCCACAAACGTGTCGAAGAGTTGGTGGTCTAAGTTCTTACGGTCCGTTACAACAACAATTGTTGGGTTCTTCAGCGCCTTACTTGTCGCAAGCATTCCTGCAAGGCAAGCCATCTCAAAGCTTTTACCCGCACCTTGTGTATGCCACATCAAGCCACCACGACCATCACCATTATCTGCACTCGCAGCTAGGGCGCGTGCATAAGCCTTCTTAACGGCAAAGAACTGGTGGTAGGCAGGAAGCATTTTGATTGTCTTCGGACCAGGAATAAAGACGGTGAAATGCTGAATCATGTCCAATACGTGGCGCTTGTTGTACAAGCCTTCAATTAGAGTCTGTGTGTGACCAAATGTTCCATAAGGATCACGAACTTCCCCATCTACTGAGCGCCACTTCAAGAATCGCTCTTGGTCAGCAGTCAAACTTCCCATACGGGCATCTGCACCGTCGGCAATCATCAGAACTGAGTTGTAATAAAAGAGTCTTGAAATCTGCGCCTTGTATGTCTGCAACTGCTCAAATGCCTGCCAGATATCTGTATCTAAATCTGACGGGTTCTTCAGCTCCAGCACACTAATCGGAATTCCATTTAGAAATAGGACGATGTCAGGTCTGCGAGTTCCAGCATCTGCATCCACTTGGACTGAATATTGATTAACTGCCAACCAGTCGTTATTCTCAATATTCTCGAAGTCGACCAACCAAAGCAATCTCGTAGTCTCATCGCCTGATTCATCACGAACCTTCACAGAGATTCCCTCTGTCATCCATTGATGTATCTTTTGATTTGCTTTGAGTACATCCGTTTCCCCTGGAGACTCCAGCATCTGACGAACTTTTCTAATCACTTCCTTAGGAATGTCAGGATTAATTCGTGAAATAGCATCCTCTACGCGACCAACTAACAAAATATCTTTATAGGAGGAGCGCTCAGGCATCATTCCATCATGAGCAATTTCAGGACCTTTAGCCCAAGTCCAGCCAATTCCCTGAAGCCAATCTAGACATTGGAGCTCATAAGTATCCTCGTTATATGCAACCATTATGAAGCCAGCATTTCTTCAGGAATCTGAAGTTCACCCGAAATCAATCTCGGGAGTAACGAATCCCTAATCAAAATTAGCGAGTTTGTTTGATTGCCAATGGATTCAAGCTGGTCAAAAATTGGTTGGACAATTTTCAAGAATGCATTGTGCAAATCCTGTGACGCAGTGATGGCAGGACAACCTTCCACAATCACTTTCGAGATATTTTGTTGGGCAGCACCTATTGCAAGGGAGTTAAACCAGACGCGGCGGTTAAACAAAGTTAAATACAAAAATGGAAATCCGAAGTTGTCTTTAGCAACCATTCCAGTGCAAGCCTGATTGAAAGTTGAATTCTTGGTCAAAATTCCAAGTCTTCCGACAGTAGGAGCCGCATAGATTGCCATCAAGACACCGCCCTTAGGAAGCATTTTTACGCTTGTCTTTTCTAGAGCAATTTTCGAGATTGCCTCTTTAGAGTTAAACAGGAAGCCGTCCGCCAGCTCTCCTGTTTTGTACCAAGGGATGTCCTCTGAGTCCCAGAAGGTCGAGTTAGTCCGCAGCGGCGTAGAGCCGTTCACCAAAGAATCACAAACGTCCTTAATTGTTTCTGACTTCCAGCCCTTCGGGATTAACCCAAGTTCTGAATCCTCCATCGAATCAGGGAACAGTGCTGCAGTCGCATCATCCATGCCCGCAGGCTTCTCTCCCACCATCTTTGCCTTTACTGGGTCGAAATCAATGAACCAGGATTTAAAGATTGTTTGTGCAATGTCTTCTAAGGTTTTGGAGAGTGCATTATTCATCGTAATCTTCTGGTCTATTGCAGAAAGAATTCTTACAATTCCAGTTTGCTGAGCAAGACTTGGGCAACTTATTGAAATAGCTCCTAGCCCAGTTATCGTGAGGGCAGCTTGCGTACTTCCAATTGAAGTGTCTAGAACCTTTCTTCGCCCATATTCACTATTTAGCCAATAAAATAGGTAGGTAGGATTTATATCCTTAGAAAACATCCTCAGCCAAACTATATTTCCATCTTTGAAATAAAATGGAAGGTCAGCATCTTTCACCTGGTAAGGATTTCCTAATGTTCCAACAGCAGTGAGCAGTATGTCTCCAGGATTGATTGGGCCAGTCCGCGAAACGACATCAGTGTAAACATCTTCAGAAATATAAAGTTCAGCAGTCGTTTTTTCTCCTCGGGCGAGCTGGCTGACTTCTTTACCTCTGAAAAAAGGAATTCCTTCACTTTGATATGAAGCAGCGAAGACTCTTTTACTTGAGACAATTTCACACAAGTCGCTCAACTTACTTTCCTTAAATGCCATAACCAAGACCTTTAAGCTGCTTGGCTATAGATGCTTCTAGGCGATGAGATTCCTCTAGCTGCTCTGAAAGCTGGGTCGTCAGTCTCTTCATATGCGTAGCGAAGTCTTCATCATTTTCAGATTCAACTTCTTCTGTGCCAATGTATCGACCAGGTGAAAGCGAGTCACCATTCTTGGCAATTTCTTCGCGGGTTACTGATTTACAGAAGCCATCAACATCTTCATACTTCCCATCGCACCAGCTGTTAAAGGTTTCAGCTATCCGAGTTACTTCTTCCTCACTAAATTCAATCTGGGTGCGGGAGATTGCAGTTCCCAGTTTGCGGGCATCGATAAAGAGGACCTGGTTATCGCGCTTCTTCTTCCACTTGGATTTATCTTTATTGAAGAACCATAAGGAGCTTGGAATCTGGGTATTGAAGAAGAGCTGACCTGGAAGGTCGATGATGCACTCGATGACATCATCGTCAAGGAATGCCTTACGTATAGCGTCATCTCCACCTTGTGAAGAGGTAAGAGTTCCACGTGGCATAACAATTCCCGCACGGCCCTTAGGCGCTAAGTGATGGACTGCATGGCTCATCCATGCATAGTTAGCTGGACGCTCACGTGGGACACCGTACTTCTTCCAGCGCACATCGTTAATGAGCTGTTCTTTGGGATAGCTAGCGTTGCTACCGAAGGGTGGGTTCATGAGAATAAAGTCAAAGCGCTTATCTAGATGCTGGTCTTCGGTAAAAGTATCGCCATGCGATTTACCAAGGTCGAAATCAATTCCACGGATTGCAAGGTTCATCGCACATAGGCGACGAGTAGTTGGGTTTGATTCCTGACCGTAGATTGCGATGTCGCCCAGTTTTCCACCATGCGCCTCTAAGAAGCGTTCACTTTGCACAAACATTCCGCCTGAACCACAGCATGGGTCATAGATGCGACCCGAAGTTGGTTGCAAGATTTCTACAAGAGTCTTCACAATTGATGGGGTGGTGTAGAACTGACCTCCAAGCTTTCCTTCAGCGGAAGCGAACATGCCCAGGAAGTATTCATAAACCTGACCGAGTACATCTGATGCCTCATGGCGGCCATTACCGAAACTAATTGAACCAATGAGATCTACAACTGCTCCAAGGTCAGATGCTGGAAGCTTGGCGTCTGCATAACGACGTTCAACGATTCCTTCTAGCTTCGGGTTCTCCTTCTCTATTTCGTAAAGTGCGTTATCGATTTGGGATGCGATATCTGCTTGCTTGGCATTCTGCTGGATAACTTCCCAGCGGGAGGATTCTGGAACCCAGAAAACGTTGACCTCTTTGTAGTAGTTGCGGTCATCAAGTGCTGCCTTCAGGCGTTTTGCATCTGGTTTATAACGATCACTCGTGGGGTCTGAGAATGCTGCGCTTAGTTCTTCCCGGCGTTCGGCAAAGGAATCTGAAACATACTTAAGAAAGACAAGGCCAAGGACGATGTGTTTGTACTCAGCAGCATCGAGATTTTTGCGAAGCACATTCGCTGAATCCCAGTACTTCTTGAGCTGGTCGGTCGTAAGGGCCATGGAGAATTATCCAGTCACTACGGGGTTTAGTTTGAAATCAATTTTGTAACGGAAGAAATCGATGTTTTGAACCATTGAGAGCGCATTTCTTAAGCGCAGATCATCATCAAGGGCGATGATGGCTCCCCGTACAGTCTCACCGTTAACGGCGAGTTCGTTTTTCACGAAGCCCATATAGCGGAGAGTTTGACCCACGACAGCATCGCTTGTCCGGCCCTTCTTAAGCTCAACCACAAGATACTCACGTTTATCTTTACTGATAGCCAGGATGTCAATTGGTCCGGTGTCGCTTTGATATTGCTGCGCAACCACTACTCCGTCGTCTGTCACTAAGTCGTAATTCTTTGCGAGATCAGTCTGGGACCAGTTGTAGATTAGGAAATCTTCTAAGTGTTTTTCGAGGGCAAATGCCGACGGATCTTCGACTGTTGCATCATTCGAAAACAAAGTTTGTTTTGAGCTATCTCCAAGCAACACATCTAATTCATCAGAATACTTCGAGATGTCAATAATTGTCAGCGGCTTGCCAACTGAGATCTTGAGATCCGTCGACATCTCAGTCTTCAAAAAGGTTGACTTGTGCCAAACGACGTCTCGCTGATGAGGAAGACTCGATTTCTCAACGAAGTTGTACTCTCCAGCAATCTCTCCGCTGAAGAAGTTTCCCTTTCCGTCCGGGCAAAAAACGATGTCTCCCCGTTGCATGCCCTTGCCGAGCGTCCAGAGAGTTCCGCAAGAAAGTCCAGCTCCTACAGGTGACTTACCGGGATTGTAGGAAAGATAAACTGGCTTTATCTTTCCACGACTCTCAGGCCAGGTTTCTTCCAAAAATGGTGCAAGTGAAACTTCGAATCCATAGTCGACGCCGATAAATCCACCTTGCAAACACTCCTCAAGATGCTCGCCGCCTGTGCCTAGAAAGACTCGAAAATATCTCTTCATGGTGACATGTTACTGGCTGTCACCGACAGATATCAGGGGCGAGATCTGCCCATTTCAGGCGGAATCTGGACTGTGTGCGAACCTCTGTTTATTGTCAGGTCTAACAGATATTGTGACTTCATGACTCTTGGTAACTTCGAATACTACTTCGTGCCCGTGCTCAAAGCACTCAAAGAAAATGGAATGACTCACCGTAAAGTCAACATGGATGAAGTTGCTATCGCAGAAGGATTGACGCCGCAAGAATTGGAAGCCAAGACTGCCAAGGGCACGAGCATTTTCAGATCAAGAGTTCACTGGGCTCAGGCTTTTCTGGCACAAGCCGGCGCCATTAGCCGTCCTCAACGAGGCTACCTCCAAATTACAGAAAGAGGGTTAAAACTTCTTGAAGAGAACCCGACTGGATTTAAAGTTAAGAAATTTCACGAGTACCCAGATTATGCAAATGCTTGGGGAGGCAGAAATTCAATCGGTGAATCTGATCATGACGCCGTAGATATTCCAAACTCAGAAATCACTCCCCTGGAACGGATCGAATCTGCAGTTAGCGAAATTGAAGGTGCTCTTGCAGCAGAAATTGTACAGAGGGTTCAAAATCTCTCACCAAAGTTCTTGGAGATAGTTGTGTTGGAACTCTTACGCGCTATGGGATATGGCGCATCCGAATCCTCTATTGAGCACGTTGGTGGCCCTGGAGATGAAGGCGTTGACGGAGTGATACATCAAGATTCACTCGGACTTCAGCGCATCTATGTGCAAGCAAAAAGATATAAGTCGGACAATTCAATCGGTCGCCCAGATATTCAAAAATTTGTTGGTGCTCTCGCAGGGCAGGGAGCCAATGGTGGAGTCTTTATTACAACATCATCATTTTCCGCTGATGCTAAGGACTACGCAAGCAAGAATTTAAATGCTCGGGTTGTGTTAATTGACGGAGCAGAGTTTGGACTTCTTATGGTGCGTCACGGAATTGGCGTCCAGAAACGAAAGACTTTTTCAATCGTGGATATTGATGAGGACTATTTTGAAGACTAAACCTTATACCTTTCAGACAGACCAATTTAGTTATTTGACAGGAAATTGACTATGGGTCTTTTTCAAAGTAAAGAATCCAAAGAGTTAGACTTGGCTTTGAACTACTTAAATGAGCGACTCATCAAGCATTACGATGATTGGGATCGTACTTTGAGACTCAACATCGGAGCCACAGCAGCCAGCCAACAGCCTTTAGAGAAAGTGGTCGATGCGGTAAGGGTTATGTGGCTTGAATGCTTTGCGCGAAGTCTCTATGTTGGAATCGACTGTAGACATCACTTCGAATTAGTGAAGATCAAGACACCATTGATTACAACGGTGGTCTCAGAGAGTAAGTTTGCTGAGGGTGAATTGAAGCAGGCAACACGAATCATTCAACTCATGCAACAACTTGTTGAAAAAATCTCGACCATTAAGCCCGAGTACAGAAACTTACTAGAGTCGCTTAATTGTGAACCTGAATTAAGCAAGATTCAGGAAGAATCGCAGAACCTCTTGAGACGAGCGCTTGAAAAGGGCAGTTTCGATACTCGAGTGGAAACATTCGTGATGAAAGGACAGTAGGGTCGGCGGTACGGACTAGCGAATGTCGTTCCAACGCTTGAACACTTCTCCCAGAGTTAGTCCCCCGAGTTTGCCCATGACATAGCCTGCTTCGCCTGTTTTTTGACAAATAAATAAGAACGTCGAGTCCTTATCTGAAATTTTTTGACCTCCACGTTCTTCTCTGCGTAATGTAGCAACTCGCAACATTGCATTCCAAACATCAGGATGGCAATCATCCTTCGAAGTTGTCTTGCTGGAGCTTTCAAAAAGACCTGTAAGGAGACCGAAATTAGCCGCCATGTACAAATCGGCAAAATCTTCTTCTTTTAGCCTCAAAGATTCAATCGCCATCACGTATTGAACTAAAGAATTTGTTGCGTCATCTATGTTAACTATGTCGATCTGGTTCCAAAACTCAGCGGTTTCCATTATGCGATTAACCAAAACTAAAGGCTCTTGGTACGTGCCTGAGGCCATCTGCTTTTCTAGCCACTTGAAATTCATCATGGCTACTTCAGATTTGCAAGGGTAAATCAGTTGAGTGCAATCAGACCTTTTTACTGCTGGCAGTGCAAACCTAGGGTCCAAGGGCGCTGGCTTACTAAACAGTCCCATGGTTACCTGTTTATGAATCGTTCCGCATTTTCAATTGCGGTTGAATTTGCTGCAAAAACAACTTTGCGGCCAGCGACCATTGCAATCACACCACGGCTTTTCATCGGCATCCACGAGGTCTTCCATCCTTGGATATCGCTATAGAAAAGTCCAACATGCGGCTTCGTCGTATCGTCTGACCAAAACAGCAGCCGCTTATTGGTCACAAACAATCGACCCATAGATTGACCGGGCCTAGTCACCAGAATCAAATCTTTTGTGTTGTACGGGCCATCCCATGCATAAAACTCTTCCCTTAACAGAAATGATTGAATCAAGAGGGCGGCAGTCTCTTTGTTAGGCATTATCTTTGGAAGTCTTCCAACAGAAGGACCTAAAGGCTCATGAAAATCACCCATGCGAGTGGGTTGAACAGGTGGCGTATCAGCCATCGTCATCTGACTTGAGAACTGCTCTGTGATCAATGCTAAATCCTCAGCAAGGCCAACGACATCTTGCACGGAATCACATTGTTTGATTTTGGACAATAAGCTTGATGGAATAGCCGGAGGGTTGAAACCAGAACCTTCTCTAGCTCTTTCAAGACTGCGGCCACTCTCAGCTTTGCTTCTGATTAGCTCCGTGCACTTTTCTGGTGCGTGCTTACACAAATAATCACAGGCTGCAATGATTAAATGGTGCTCGTTTACAACTTCTTGGCCAAAGGTTTTCGCAAGAGCCAATACGCCAATCTCAATGTTATCAGCGATAAACATTTTTATTGATCTTGGTAACGTTGACCACCAAATTTAGATATGAATTTATCGTCTAAATCATCGGCCAAAAAGATTAGACCCCTAAGTGCAGTGAATAACTCTGCAGGATCAAGAAAATCGCCAAGAATTGCATGCTTGATAATGGTCACGTTGTTCTTGCCCGATTCCAAATGTACGACGGTGCCAAACGCAATGGCTGCGTTCTGTTGATTACACCACTCGTACACCGCGGCCCCGGATGAAGAATCGAGGGCAATCAACCCATCTAGTTTGATTAGCGTTTCGTTATTGCCAAAATCTTCTACACTCACGTTTACTACTGTCGATTGGTACGGAAATCTGAAGGATCCATCTTTGTCGACGGTCACACTGCCGATTTCTGATGTCAATATATTGTGAACCTTGCGTTGCACGTCTGCAACAGATGCCATGTTTGCTCCTTTGTTTGATGGATTAGTTTCAACTTCTTTTAAAATTTCGCCAAGCGAAATATAGAATTAGCCCGCCCACTGCAAGCATTCCCACACCGGCCACCGTCCCAGGAAATTCACCGCTCATGACTGCACCAGCTTCATAACAAGTCACTTGGACTGCTCGACCTCCGCCGAAGCCCACGGTGTCACAGCTCGGGTCAGTGAGTACACCGAATCCGGTCACGATGAATGAACCACCACCGACAAGCCCCAAGATTGACCACAACATGGCGTTACTCCTCTATTTAGGTTCTAATTTAATACTTAGGCCTGACAAGCTGGAAGACAATCGCCCAGAAGATTGCGCTTCCTATCGCAATGCCGAAGCTTCCCTGAGTGAGCCCACCAATGAAACCAAGTGGAACGAATATCGCAGCCACCTTCGCGAATTTAATGCGCATAACTGAGCCTCCAATACCTCAAGTGAATCACCCAATCCTCTTATATGGAATGCCTCCTCGTACGAGTCGCGGATATCCCACCTGGCTCCAAGGGTGAGGTTGCGCGGCAATGAAGGAGGTCCATAATTCTGCCGGCACTCCGTAATACTCATAGAGGTATCCGTTATCGAACTGGACAGTCATGACCTTTGAAACCGCGTCATAACCAGCGGCTCGCACATTGTCAGATTGGATAGAGATTAATTGGCCATTTGTGCCGAACGGTTGAGATTCAGAACTTTGAGAGCTTGGGTTCGTGTTTGAATCTGTTGCCTGCTCGCCGCAAGCTGATAGGCCCAACGTTAAGCTTGTCGCAAACAAGATTGTCTTGACGGTCATCATGGTCTTGAATTTCAACTGAGTCTCAATAAATGCTCTCAAGGCATGCTCGCTTTGTCGTGCCATCCGGCAGATTAGCTACCGTTGTATAAAGCGTTTCTGGGGGGCACAAAATATCTGCCTCTGTGACTTCAATGGACCTCAGAGTTGCGTTTATATCCGCGCAGTCAACCATCTTGATCTGCTCTCCTTCAGCTGATGAAACTTCTTCATAACATGTGCCAACTTCACCAAAGTACGTTGAAGGAGTTGAATCAATACTCGAGCTTGAAGTCGAACTACTGCCAAATAAAAAGGTTACAACGATGGATAGTGCAATGGCTGAAGCAAGCAAGGGAGCAGGCTGCTTAAATGGTGATGGTGGAATTCGAAACGGATATTGTGAAAGCGTGACAACTTCTGGATCTCGATAGCTTGGCATGTCTAGTTTTGCGAGTACGCGAATATTCTCGTAGTACCGATAAACAGCATGAGGCACAAATATCAGACCAAATCCCCACCACCCCTTTATAAGTGTTTCACTTAGAGCCATTCGCGACATGGCTAAACCACAAGCTTTGCATGCGTTTAATTCATATTTTCCTCGGCGCAGGAAATACAAAAATGAAGTGATAACTGGTGCAGATATTCTTGTTGCTGGAGCGAAACCGCAAATATCGCACTCGTGCGAGTAAGTTGCTCGACCTCGTGATGATTGATAACTAGAAGATGTTTCAGCTTCCGCATTACCCAGAAGACCCTGCTTCTCGCGATTTTCAAGGTATTCCCAAGCGAGATTTAGTCTTGAACTGGCTTCCTTTGCTCTTTCTTGCGATACGTAGTCCTGCCCGGCTTTGTCGGGGTGCACCATGACAATCATCCGGCGGTAGGAAGCTTTTAGTTCTTTAAACCCGGCAGTGGTTGAGCAACCTAAGATCTCTCGTGCCTGTAACTCATTCATAACTATGCCCGTTTACTATCTTTGCGCCTTAAGCAGGTTGGGCACTCAATAACTCCCTTTTCAGGTGAAGTTTCAATGTCGTCAGGTGCCAACACCGTGCCATCGCAAGCTGTGCAAATTTCTATGAGCATGTAATCACGCCCAGACCTAACTTTGGCGAGTTCCGCTAATGGGCCTTCCCCCCAACTTTTTCTTGACAATTGAATCTGTGTATTCTCGGCTTGAACTGGTTTTCTATTTCCAGAATTAATCTGAATTGCCTCAGCTACTTCTTGAGAGATGTTGTAAGTACTCCTGAAAGAGGGACTTCCGCTATCCCTCAAAAGTGGATTTGTGTAGGTAAAAAAGAATCTCTTTCCATTTTTGCTGATATGGGGTTCTGTATCCACGTATTCATGGGATGAAAAATTTCCATTCGCCAGATAACCAAGAACTATCCGCCAGTTTGTCGCAGCTAAATAGGTATGTGAATTTGCACCGAACATTCCCTGCAATCCATCATCTTGACCCGTTGGGTCAGGACCATCTTCAAAGAAGCCTTCTGCCAGAAGCCTCTCGCCATTCCAAAGAATTCGCTGAACACCTTCCGTAAAGTGACGCTCAGGGAATTTGCCGAAAATCGGCTTCTTTGGTCCCTTGCTAAAAAATCCCATATCAATTCCTGCGCCCGGTAAGTATTGCCCAGCAAGTTTGAACAGTTACAAATCCACCTGCAGCCACCAGTGCATAAACCATGTAGGTCCAATACCTGATCGCCGAACCTCCTGAGGCCCCCGGGCCAGCCACTATGGAATCTAAGAAAGTTCCGCTTCCACCAACACTTGTGTACGGTGTGAGCAAATTGACTAGTGAGAAGTTTCTAAAGTCCATGAAGTCAGAGAAAATCTGAGCCAGCAAAGTTAGTCCTGCGTTGTAAAGTCCTAGAACCAATAGTGCTGTACCTGGAATTAATCCTAAAAAAGCCAGCACTTTTTTTAGCAACTAGCTTCTCCAAACGTAGTCTCAACGAGAAATTCTTTACGCATATCCATACTTAACCTGCCAATTTTTCCATGCCCTCCATGCAGCCTCTAGTTTGATTCTTCCCAGTCTCTCATTCTCAAAAGTTTTGGAAAGATTCATCATCAGACATTCCGTGTATTCACTATAGGAGTTGCCAGATGTTGCAAGGCATCTTTCGCCCGTAACTTGATTTCGATTTTGATAGATCAGCCATTGATCATATCCACGCGTCAGATTGAAAATTGTGTTGTACGCCGGTGAATCTTTCGTATCACGAGAAGGAAGCAACTTTTTTGCGGAAATCAGATCTCTTTTAAAGTAATCATTTGCATCCTTGATTTCCCGCAGAATAGCTTTGTTATTTCTCGTGATAACCCGAATTTGAGCGACTGAGTTCACCGAAGTTGCGGCTGCAGAATTAGCATCAAACTTATTGATTGCGGCAACAATTCTATTTATATCTGCTTGTAAATCGATTACAGAATTTGCAGGGGCGATTAAAACCGTAGACATTACAAATACAGAAACAATTGCCGAGGCAAGTACAGAAAGTTTAGACTTCAATTAAGGCTCCCAGCTAGAAAATTCTCGTTCTCGGGACTTAAAGTAGCAAGGTTTCCAGGGCTTGCCTATAGTGATTCAATCATCGCGAGAGCATAATTGTCACTCCCCCCTGCTATATTTCTACTAGGTCAAGAACTAAGCGATAAGCCCTTTAGCTTGCTTAGTACCAATCCGCGCATAACTCGCGCACGGTGGTTCTAAAGGAAGACCTGCCGGCGATGAAAGACACCGCCGGAAGAGCGGGTCTCTCTATGAGGTCCAGTAAGGACTATTTGCTATGCCACCTATTGGATTGTTGGTCTGTACTACTTGTTTTGGGCTTACCTCTGCAGGATCAGGAATGCAGCGTTGTCGCTGCGAGGTTTACAAGCCATACCCCGGAGTTGATTGCCCTAGTGGTTTTCACTTGTGTTACTTGTGCGCTGCATCGGTGGCTGGAGGTACGGGGCGGTACTCGTGGAATGCGTGTGAGGTGTGTTTGAAGTACAACAAGTACTTGAAGGCGAATCAGGGATTCTCTCTTCCGTTAGGACGACATTCGACAATGAATGGGGTTTCAATTCCAATGGCGCTACAGGGTTCTGCGTTAGAGGAGGCGATTGACACTATGTGGCGAGTGCTCGATATCGCAGGGACTTTAGAAGATTGGGGTTTGTTACAAGCTCGTGAGTTATTTGAGTCAGTTCCTGTGTGGAAGCGCGAGTCTTACATTGCGCTCAATACATGGGAGGCGAAGTTCAAACTCACCGGTTCTCGTGCAACGAGTAGATCAGCCTCAGCGTTTAAGGGGTACTTGGGTAGCTAATCAGCCGTAGATGGTGTCTTCTTCGAGATCATCGCGTTCTGTGGCAGGTGGTGTGGTTTTGCGGGGTTGCCAGAACTCTGTGGCCCAGAGCGCCCAGAGAACGAGTAGTGGTTGAAGGAGCAATCTGATTGCGCGAGCGCGGTCGGTATCTAATCCGAAGGCGTCGATTCCATTGACGTATTGCGAGATGTTGCCGGGAAAGATGGCGACGAAGAAGAGTGCGGTGGCGATACC
>JACCDX011764640.1_pt1 | contig 15132 bp, 8 predicted proteins | sample 7449681 | NCBI WGS metagenome assembly JACCDX01 (sample SAMN15323450, study PRJNA562643) | freshwater metagenome | isolation source: river surface water | place: USA:Blue River Watershed | collected 2017-08-18
ACTCGTCCGAGCACCTTATCGGTGGCGTCAATCACAAACCACTCATGCACCACGTCAGCGGGTTTTGCGCTGAATGTAGACATAGTTAAATCCTAAAAGGAGAGTTGGTTTGTAGGGCCCTTTTCCACGGTCGGCGTTCTTCTGTTGAGAACCTCTTAGGTGGGATGCGCTTTTTTCAAAGCCTCTGCCGCGGGACCACTCAAACGCTGCAGAGCCGAAGATTATAAGCAAAATCAAGCGCTTAGCGCAAATTTGGCCCAAACAAGGCGATTTGGCGGGTTACCATCCCGCTTATGTTCAGTTATCGCCACGCTTTTCACGCCGGAAACCACGCCGACGTCCTCAAACACCTCACTTTGATTGCCACTTTGAAGCATTTGATGCACAAAGACGCGGGCATTCAGTTTGTGGACACACACGCGGGCGCTGGCCTGTACCGCTTGGACGGCGACTATGCTGAAAAAAGTGGCGAAGCCGCCGAAGGCATTTTGAAGGTCTTGAACCTCAAAGGCCCAGCCGCCCTGACCGACTACCTCGAGATGGTGGCCAGTTTCAATGCCAAAGGCAGCCACAAAATTTACCCAGGCTCGCCCTTCATCATCCACAAGCTGCTCCGCCACGAAGCGCGCGACCGCTTGAAGCTGTTTGAACTGCACCCCACTGACCACAAATCACTCGCGGGCAACATCCAGCAGCTCGAAGCAGGCCGCACGGTCAGCGTGACACGCGCCGATGGTTTTGAATCCCTCAAGGCCTTGTTACCACCGCCCGTGTCGACCAGCGGCTCACGCCGAACCTGCGTGTTGATTGACCCGAGCTACGAAATCAAGAACGACTACTACCGCGTGGTGGATTGCATCCAAGACTGCTTGAAGCGCTTTGCCACCGGCACCTACATCGTGTGGTACCCCATCGTGCCGCGCCCTGAAGCACACGACTTGCCACGCAAACTCAAAGGTCTGTGCAGCCAAGTCAAAAAACCATGGCTACACGCCACCTTGGCGATTGGCCGCGAAACCGGCAGCAAAGACGCGGGCTTAAGCGCCAGCGGCATGTTCATCGTGAACCCGCCCTACACCTTGAAGCCTTTGCTGAACGAAGCGCTACCAGTGGTGGAAGAAGCCTTGGCGCGCGGGCCAGGACGCGGATGGGTGGTGGAGTCGGGCGGCTAATTTGCTTGTTTTGTGCAAACGAAAAAGGCCTCGCAATGCGAGGCCTTTTTGCTTGCGACAAGCTAATGCTTAGAAACGATAGCCAACGCCCACACCGACCAAGACTGGGTCGAGTTTCAAGGTGCCGGCTTTTGCGCCGTTGGAATACACGTCAGTTTTGATATAAACCTTCTTCACATCAAAGTTCAAAGACACTTGCTTTGTCAAGGGCACATCCACACCAGCTTGGAATGCAGCGCCAAAACTGTTTGTATCAAGCGTGACTGGGTTGAGACCTGTCACAGATAAATTAGTGCCGGTAATTTTCGTGTAGTTAAAACCTGCACCGACATAAGGCTTAAAGCCATTCAAATCAGTAAAGTGGTATTGCAAAGTCAAAGTAGGAGGCAAGTGCTTAAAGTTGCCAATACTCGTACCGTTGGAGTACACGCCTTGGTTTTGAGGCAAAGTCAAGATCAACTCAGCTGCAACGTTCTTATTCAAGAAGTAAGAAACATCCACCTCGCCAATTGTTTTATCGTTCACGGTCAGACCCAAACCTGTCGAGTCATTATTCGCCATGTTCAAATTCACAGCACGCGCACGCACCAACCATGGCGACTCTTGAGCGGCAACAGAACCAGCGACCAACATGCCAACAGCGGCGGCGATGAGAATTTTTTTCATTTTTTGCTTCCTTAAACTCGGGTCGATTCCCGTGCTGTTAATTTCACAGCGATGAAGAAAGCAAGGCATTGACCTCGGTCAAACTCTTGAACAAGGAAGTTTGACGAAGATCAAGTGATTGCCCGTTAGATGATCAAACCTAGGTTTTTACAAATAGCCAAAGTGGCTGCACTTTGGTTCATGCTGTAGAAGTGCAGACCCGGTGCTCCCCCTGCACGCAATTGCTCGCACAAGTCAGTCACGACCTCTAAGCCAAACGCTTTGATAGAAGCGATGTCATCGCCATAGCCCTGCAAACGCAAACGAATCCAACGAGGAATTTCCGCACCACACGCATCCGAGAAACGCAACAACTGCGACGAGCTGGTGATGGGCATGATGCCGGGGATGATTGGAATTTCCACGCCCAGCTTGTCCGTGTCTTCTACAAAACGGAAATACGCATCGCTGTTGTAAAAGTATTGCGTGATAGCCGAGTCCGCGCCCGCCTTCACCTTGGTAGCAAAAGCTTGCAAGTCAGCTTCGGCCGATTTGGCTTGCGGATGAATCTCTGGATAAGCAGCCACCTCAATGCTGAAGTCATCGCCTGTCTCGGCACGAATGAAGGCCACCAAATCGCTGGCGTATTGAAACTCACCACCGGCGCCGTAACCACTGGGCAAATCGCCACGCAAGGCCACCAAGCGCGTCACGCCCATGGCTTTGAACTCAGCGAGTTGTTGGCGTACGCTGTCGCGCGTGGCACCAATGCACGAGAAGTGCGAGGCTGCCGCCATACCTTCACTCAAAATTTCTTTCAAGGTTGAAATCGTGCCAGCCTGGGTCGAGCCACCCGCGCCATAAGTTACTGAGCAAAACTGCGGCTTGAGCGGATACAGCGCTTGACGCACCGCACGCAACTTCTCGGCACCCTCTGGCGTCTTGGGAGGAAAAAACTCAATGCTCAAGCTGTTGTTCGCGTTCATATCTGTCTCACATGTTGGCGCATCATGCACGACGCGCACCCATCCAAAATTCCTTGTTGCCATCGCCACCGGCAATGGCACTGGGCCAATAGCCCAACACTTTTAAATTCAATGCGGCACACGCCTCGCGCAATCGCGCCTCGACCTGCACATAGCTAGCTTCGTCCTTGACCAAGCCACCTTTGCCAATATCGCTGGGCTGCAGCTCAAACTGCGGCTTGACCAACATCAGCAGCGCGCCACCCTTCTTCAACAAAGGCAACAACGCGGGCAACACCAAGGTGAGCGAAATGAAAGACAAATCCCCCACCACCAAATCAAAACCTTGTTGCACGTCTGGCACACGCGCATCGTTCGCTTCTAGCTCACGGGCGTTGATGCGTTCCACACACACCACGCGTGCATCGTCGCGCAAGCGTGGGTGCAACTGACCATGCCCCACATCCAAGCCCACCACCTGTGCAGCACCTTGCTGCAGCAAGCAATCGGTGAAGCCGCCTGTGCTTTGCCCCACATCGAGGCAACGCAAGCCTTGCGGCGACAAGCCACTGCTTTGCAGTGCGCCTTCGAGCTTCAAGCCGCCGCGAGACACATAACGCGCCTCAGCGTTGTCCAGCAAGCGCACGTCGCAGGGCAGTGGCAGCTCGTCACCATTTTTGGAAACGCGTTGCCACGGCTTAGCGCCCAAGCGCCATTCGACGCCGGAGGCAATCAACCGCTGCGCTTGCGATCGCGAAGCAGCTAAGCCGCGTTCAACGAGGAGCTGATCTGCACGCATTGAATAGCTGATGGCTCAAGCACATGGCGAGCACCCCGCCTAAGCGAGGCGCTCCACACGCATCAATAGCGATAGGTGTCAGGCTTGTAAGGGCCGACCTTGGGCACGCCAATGTAAGCGGCTTGCTCGTCGGTCAACTCAGTCAACATGGCGCCGACTTTCTTCAAGTGCAAACGCGCCACTTTTTCGTCGAGGTGCTTAGGCAACACATAGACCTTGCCCACGTCGTACGCATCTTTGTGTGCGAACAATTCGATTTGCGCAATCGTTTGGTTGGCAAACGAAGAGGACATCACAAAGCTGGGATGGCCTGTGCCGCAGCCCAAGTTCACCAAACGGCCTTTGGCCAACAAGATGATGCGCTTGCCGTCGGGGAAGATCACGTGGTCAACCTGAGGCTTGATCTCTTCCCACTTGCACTTTTCTTCCAACTTGGCCACTTGGATTTCATTGTCGAAGTGACCGATGTTGCACACGATGGATTGGTCTTTCATCGCCGCCATGTGCTCGTACGTGATGACATCACGGTTGCCGGTGGTGGTCACGAAGATGTCGGCTTTGTCAGCGGCGTATTCCATGGTCACCACTTTGTAGCCTTCCATCGCAGCTTGCAAGGCGTTGATCGGGTCGATCTCAGTCACCCACACTTGGGCGCTCAAAGCGCGCAAGGCTTGTGCAGAACCTTTGCCCACGTCGCCGTAACCAGCGACCACCGCCACTTTGCCCGCGATCATCACGTCGGTAGCGCGCTTGATGCCGTCCACCAGCGACTCGCGGCAACCGTACAGGTTGTCGAACTTGCTCTTGGTCACGGAGTCGTTCACGTTGATCGCACGGAACATCAAAGTACCTTTGGCAGACATTTCTTTCAAACGGTGCACGCCGGTGGTGGTTTCTTCGGTCACGCCGATAATTTCAGCGCTCTTGCGGCTGTACCACGTGGGGTCTTGGGCGAGCTTGGCTTTGATGGAATCGAACAAGCAAGTTTCTTCTTCGCTCGTTGGGTTGGCGATCAAAGAAGCATCTTTCTCTGCGCGCTTGCCCAAGTGCATCAACAACGTGGCGTCGCCACCGTCGTCCAAGATCATGTTGGGGCCTTCGCCTGCGGCACCTTTAGCACCGAATTCAAAAATGCGGTGGGTGTAGTCCCAGTACTCGGCCAAGGTTTCGCCTTTGGTGGCGAACACAGGAATGCCGGCTTCAGCAATGGCTGCAGCAGCGTGGTCTTGGGTAGAGAAGATGTTGCAAGAAGCCCAGCGCACATCAGCGCCCAAAGCCTTCAAGGTTTCAATCAACACGGCCGTTTGAATGGTCATGTGCAAAGAGCCGGTCACGCGAGCGCCTTTCAAAGGCTGCGACTTGGCAAACTCTTCGCGGATAGCCATCAAACCGGGCATTTCGGTTTCGGCAATTTTGATTTCTTTGCGGCCCCAAGCGGCCAAGGACATGTCAGCCACGATGTAATCGGTGGCGGCATTGGTTTTAAGAACAGCGTTCATGAATAAATACTCCAAACAATGGGTCAAACCAATGTCAGGGCGCGACAAGCATTCATGAAGACTCACGAGGTGCTCACCTCACGTTGACAGTGGGTGAGCGCGGTTGGAAACCCGAGCCTCGCCTGATGAATAGACCTGTTGCAGGTCCGCAGGCTGCAGCGCTCCTCGGATAGGTGAGATTTTAAACGAACTTCTAAAACCTCTGCTTGTCCACAGCCCCAACGCTATGATTCCGGCCTTGATTTGCCATTTTTAGGCATCACCCTTTTATTTAGACCCCATGAGCTCTTTTCTGAACGAAGTGCGCCGTCGCCGCACCTTTGCCATCATTTCTCACCCTGACGCGGGTAAAACCACGCTGACCGAAAAGCTGTTGCTGTTCTCGGGCGCGATTCAAATCGCGGGCGCCGTCAAAGGACGCAAAACCAGCCGTCACGCAACCTCGGACTGGATGGAGATTGAAAAGCAGCGCGGCATCTCGGTGGCCTCGTCCGTCATGCAAATGCTGTATCGCGAGCACGTCATCAACCTGCTGGATACCCCCGGCCACAAAGACTTCAGCGAAGACACCTACCGCGTGCTCACCGCTGTGGACTCGGCCCTCATGGTGATTGACGCGGCCAACGGTGTGGAAGCGCAAACACGGCGCTTGATTGAGGTGTGCCGTCAGCGCGACACGCCCATCATCACGTTTGTGAACAAGATGGACCGCGAAGTGCGCGACCCACTCGACATCCTCGACGAAGTGGAGCGCGAACTCGGCATGCCCTGCGTACCCATGACTTGGCCGGTGGGTCAAGGCAAGTTGTTTGGCGGCATCATCAACTTGCGCACACAAGCGATGACCGTGTTTGACTCGGGCTCCGAACGTTTGCCGCAAGACTTTGAAACGCACCCACTGACCGAGCAAGCCCAACTGGCTGAACGATTCGGCTTGGAATGGGCCACCGCCATGGAGAGCATGGAGCTGGCCACCGGCGCCTCGCCCAAGTTCGACAAAGATGCCTTCTTGGCGGGCAAGCAAACCCCAGTATTTTTTGGTTCGGGCGTGAACAACTTTGGTGTGATGGAAGTGCTGGACGCCTTGGTGGATCTCGCACCATCACCTCGCCCGCGCTTGAGCCACTTGGTGGTGAACAAACAGCCGCAAGAAAAAACCATTCAACCCGAAGACGAAGGTTTCGCCGGCGTGGTGTTCAAGGTGCAAGCCAACATGGACGCCAACCACCGCGACCGCATTGCCTTTGTGCGCGTGGCCTCGGGCAAATTCACCCCTGGCATGAAGCTCAAAGTGCAACGCACCGCCAAAGAGCTGCGCCCCACCAGTGTGGTGACCTTCATGTCGCAACGCCGTGAAGCGGTGGAAGAAGCCTATGCAGGCGACATCATCGGCTTCACCACCCACGGCGGCGTGCAGTTGGGTGACACCATCACCGACGGACCCGCCTTGCAATTCACTGGTTTGCCGTTCTTCGCACCTGAGTTGTTCATGACGGTGATTTTGAAAAACCCGTTGCGTACCAAACAACTGCAACAAGGCCTCGACCAACTGGGCGAAGAAGGTGCCATTCAAGTCTTCAAACCCGAAGCAGGCGGTGCCATGCTGCTGGGTGCTGTGGGCCAGTTGCAGTTTGAAGTGGTGCAGCACCGTTTGAAAGCCGAGTACGACTGCGATGTGAAGCTAGAGAGCTGCCAATACACGGGCGCGCGTTGGATTACTGCCGACACGCCTGCGGAGTTGCGTGAGTTCACCTATGCGTACCCACAGCGCATGGCGTTGGATGCGGCCAACACCTTGGCGTATTTGTGCACGTCGCCTTATGACGTGCGATTGGCACAGGAGCGCTTTCCTAAGATTCATTTCCATCCTTTGCGTGAGCACGCTGGGTTGGCTTTGTCTACTGCGGGTTGAGTTGTTGCTTTTGTAGTGAAGAGAGGCTCAGTGGCATTGCCCTAGGCTCCTCTTCGCTGCGCTCAGAATGTCGCTACGGGCAACACCACTGAGCCTCTCTTCGCGTTGCACGCATCAGATTCAGGTACGGGTGCAGGTGCGAAGTCGCCGCTCACAAACAAGTGCTGCGGGATAAGCCGTAGCGACATTCTGAGCGCAGCGAAGAGGAGCCTAGGCTTATCCCGCAGCACGCAGCCACGCCAACGAAAAGCCCAAGCACCGCAAAGAGTTACACCCTAGCCAACACCGGCTTCAAAGCCACCCCCGTGTGCGTCCCCAAAGCCACCACCGCCTCAGGTGTATCAGCCGCCACGATCAAGCCGCCCCCATCACCGCCTTCAGGCCCGAGGTCAATGATCCAGTCGGCTTCGGCAATCACGTCGAGGTCATGCTCAATCACCACCACGCTGTGGCCGCCATCCACCAAGCGGTGCAACACGCGAATGAGTTTGTCCACGTCGGCCATGTGCAGACCCACGGTGGGCTCATCCAACACATACAGCGTGTGCGGCGCTTTGTTGCCACGGCGGGTCACGTCGTCGCGCACTTTACTGAGCTCGGTGACGAGTTTGATGCGCTGCGCCTCGCCACCGCTGAGGGTGGGCGAAGGCTGGCCGAGTGTGAGGTAACCCAAGCCCACGTCTTTGAGTAGTTGCAGCGGGTGCGCGATGTTGGGCATGGTGGCGAAGAATTCCACCGCTTCATCCACTTCCATTTGCAACACGTCGCCAATGCTCTTACCACGCCATGTCACCGCCAAAGTTTCGGGGTTGAAGCGTGCACCGTGGCAGGTTTCGCAAGGCACTTTCACATCGGGCAAGAAGCTCATTTCAATGGTGCGCACGCCTTGGCCTTCGCAGGTGTGGCAGCGGCCTTCGCCTGTGTTGAAACTGAAACGCCCTGCGCCGTAGCCACGGGCTTTGGCTTCCAGCGTTTCGGCAAAGAGTTTGCGAATGGTGTCCCAAAACCCAATGTAAGTGGCAGGGCAGCTGCGAGGTGTTTTACCAATGGGGGTTTGGTCTACTTCCAGCACACGGTCAATGGTTTGGTAGCCGTTCAGGCCCGTGCAGCCCACCCATGTGGGGTGCTGGCCTTGTTCGTCTAGCTTGCGCCCCGCTTGTGTGTTGCGCTGGGCCACGGCGGCGGCCACGTTGTGCAGCAGCACGTCGCGCGCGAGGGTGGACTTGCCCGAGCCCGACACACCTGTGACGGCCACCAAGCGTTGGAGGGGAACGTCGACATGCACGTCGTTCAGGTTGTGCAGCGAAGCGCCTTCGAGCGCCAGCCATTCAAGCGCAGCACCCGATACGGGGCGGCGGGCTTGCAAGGGGTGGCGCATGGCATGCAGCAAATAACGCCCCGTCTGCGACTCCTCTTGAGAGGTGATGTCTTTCACCGAGCCCTCACCCATCAACCGCCCACCGCGCTTGCCCGCACTCGGCCCAATGTCAATGATGTGGTCCGCGCGGCGAATGGTGTCTTCGTCGTGCTCCACCACCACCAGCGTGTTGCCCTTGTCGCTGAGCAAATGCAAGGCGTTCAACAAAATTTGGTTGTCACGCGCATGCAAGCCAATCGTGGGCTCATCCAACACATAGCAAACGCCTTGCAAGTTGCTGCCCAACTGCGCGGCCAAGCGAATGCGCTGCGCTTCGCCACCACTGAGCGTGGGTGCGCCACGATCGAGCGTGAGGTAGTTCAGGCCCACTTGCGCCAAGAACTCCAAACGGCTCTTGATTTCTGGCAACAGGTCACGGGCGATGTCAGCGTCGCGCCCACTCATCTCCAGCCTCTCGACCCACTTGCGAATCTCGCTCACACTCAAACGCGCAATGTCGGTGATGCCTACGCCAGCAAACTTCACGGCGCGCGCCGTGGCGTTCAAGCGTGTGCCGTCGCAGGTCGGGCAAGCCACATCCACCAAGTCGTCCACATCGGGTTCGGCAAAGGTTTGCTCGCGGCCTTTTTCTTTGTCGTCGCGCACCGAGTCATCCAACACCTTACGTTGGTCTTTGTTGAGCTTCACGCCCGTGCCCACGCAGTCGGGGCACCAGCCGTGTTTGCTGTTGTATGAAAACAAGCGGGGGTCTAGCTCGGCATACGAGGTGTCGCACACAGGGCAGGCACGCTTGGTGGAGTACACATCCAAGCGGCCAATGCTGTTGGTGTCGGCGCCTGCTTCCATCGCTTCACGCAAACCATCCAGCTGGCTCAGCACATGCACCACGCCTTTGCCGTGCTCGAGTGCAGTGGTGAGTGCTTGACGCAAAGCAACCTCGTTTTGCGCAGACACTTCAAGACTTGCCACAGGCAATTCAATGGTGTGTTCTTTGAAACGGTCCAAACGCGGAAAACCGTTGGTCGGCAAAAAGTGGCCGTCCACACGCAAGTGCGTATAGCCGCGTGGGCGCGCCCAATCGGCCAGCTCTGTGTAAACGCCTTTGCGGTTCATCACGAGTGGACTCATCAAACCAATGTGCTGGCCTTTGAACTCACGCATCAACTGCGCGGCAATGCGCTCGGCCGTTTGCGGCTGCACGGCAGCACCGTCATGGGTGCAATGCTGCGTGCCTAACTTGACGTACAACAAGCGCAAGAAGTGCCACACCTCGGTGGCCGTTCCCACGGTGGACTTTCGCCCCCCGCGACTCAACCGTTGCTCAATCGCCACCGTCGGCGGAATGCCATACACCGCATCCACCTCAGGACGACCTGCGGGCTGCACGATGCTGCGCGCGTAGGCATTGAGGCTTTCCAAATAGCGACGCTGGCCTTCGTTGAACAAAATGTCAAACGCGAGCGTGGACTTGCCCGAGCCAGACACGCCCGTGATGACGTTGAACTTGCCGCGTGGAATATCCACACTGAGATTTTTGAGGTTGTGCTCTTTGGCGTTGATGATTTGAATTGCGCCATCAGCAACGGATATGCCGCGCGCAGCTTTGGCAAACCGAGCCGTATCCTCCGCAGTCAACAAACCAACCGATGCTTTGACGTCATCCAACTCATACACCACACCCATGGACGCTGCGTAATCGCGTAAAGCTTTGCCGGTGTGCGATGCGGGATGCAAGCGCACGTCTTCAGGCGTGCCTTCGGCCACCAACAAACCGCCAGCGTCACCACCTTCGGGCCCGAGGTCAATCAACCAGTCGCTGGCACGGATGACGTCGAGGTTGTGTTCAATGACGATGAGCGAGTTGCCCTCTTCCAACAAGCGACGCATGGCGCGCATGAGTTTGGCAATGTCGTCAAAGTGCAGGCCTGTCGTGGGTTCGTCGAACAAGAACAACATGCCTTTTTTGGCGAGCGCTTGTTTGCTGGAAGTTTTGGCTTTGGCAGCTTCAGCCAGGAAGCCAGCGAGTTTTAAACGTTGCGCTTCGCCGCCGCTGAGCGTGGGCACGGGTTGACCAAGCTTCACATAGTCCAAGCCCACGTCCACGATCGGTTGCAAGGTGCGCACGACCTCACGGTCATTCGCAAAAATCTCTAATGCCTCCCCTACTGTCAACTCAAGCACATCCGCCACATTGAGCGAAATTCGCGATGGGGCAGTGGGGGTGACGTCGCCGCGACATTCTGAGCGCAGCGAAGAGGAGCAAGACGTTGTCCCCGCTGCCCCATCGCGAATTTCGCGTTCGATGCGAACCTCTAGGATTTCTGGGCGGTAGCGCTGGCCGTTGCAGTCTTGACAGCGCAGGTAGACATCACTCAAGAACTGCATTTCTACGTGCTCGAAACCTGAACCACCGCAGGTGGGGCAGCGGCCATCGCCGCTGTTGAAGCTGAATTTGGATGCAGTGTAGCCACGCTGTTTAGACAACGGTGCGACGGCAAAAATTTCACGCACGGCATCCCATGCACCCACGTAACTGGCTGGGTTCGAACGTGCGGTTTTACCGATGGGGGATTGGTCTACAAACACCACATCGCTCAAGTAGTCCGCACCTAACAAACGGTCATGCGCGCCTGGTGTTTCTGTCGCGCGGCCAAAGTGACGCAACAGAGCAGGCGTGAGAATGTCTTGAATCAGCGTGGATTTTCCCGACCCGCTGACGCCGGTGATGCATACCAAACGTTGCAGGGGGAACTCGATGCTGAGGTTTTGCAAGTTGTGCTCGCGCGCGCCTTCAAGAATCAAGCGTGGGGTGTTGTCAGTAACCAAACGCTTTAAACCCAGGCCAATGGTTTTGCGTGCGCCCAAATATGCGCCAGTCAATGTGTCCGCCGACTTCAAGGCTTCGGTCGTTCCATCAAATACGATTTGACCGCCGCGCACGCCAGGGCCTGGCCCCATGTCGATGATGCGGTCTGCGCACAGCATGACCGCAGGGTCATGCTCCACCACCACCAGCGTATTGCCGACGTTGCGCAAGCGCAGCATGGCCTCGTTGATGCGGTTCATGTCACGCGGGTGCAAGCCGATGCTGGGCTCGTCCAACACAAACAGCGTGTTAACCAATGACGTGCCCAGCGCCGTGGTGAGGTTAATGCGCTGCACTTCACCGCCGCTGAGTGTGCGGCTTTGCCGATCAAGCGTGAGGTAGCCAATGCCCACATCGCTGAGGTATTTCATGCGCGTGCGAATTTCATCCATCAACAAATGCAAGGCTTGTGCATCTGCGCCCGCCACATCCACTTGCGTGCTGTTGAAGAACTGGTGCAACTTGTCGATGGGCAAGAGCATCAAATCGTGCAAGCACAGGCCAGGCATGGATTCGAGTTGGGCACGGGTCCATTGCACACCTTGGGGCATGAAACGTTTAGCTGGTGGTAGCACGGCATCGGCGTGCTCTTTGGTGCCGATGCGCCACAACAAACTGTCTGTTTTCAAACGCGCGCCTGCACACGTGCCACACGGCGTGTAACTGCGGTACTTGGACAGCAGCACACGGATGTGCATCTTGTAGGCCTTGCTCTCCAGGTACTCAAAGAAGCGCTTGATGCCGTACCACTGGTGGTTCCACTTACCTTTCCACAAAGGCGATCCGTTGATCACCCAGTCCTTGTGCTCTTGACTGAGCTTGTACCAAGGCGTGTCGCGCGGAATGCCTTCGGCTTCAGCGTGGCGCATCAGGTCCTCTTGCGTCTCCACCCACGCTGGCGTTTGGATGGTTTTGATGGCGCCGGCACGAAGCGTGAGCTTGTCATTTGGAATCACCAGCCCGTAGTCCACGCCAATCACGCGACCAAAGCCGCGACAGGTGTCGCACGCCCCCACGGCAGAATTGAACGAGAACATCGACGGAATAGGGTCGCTGTAACGCAAGTCACTATCGGGGCAATGCAAGCCCGTGGAGAAACGCCACAGATCGGGTGCGGCCTCGGCATCCAATGACCAATACACGTTGAGTCGGCCACCACCACGTTTGATGGCCAACTCAATCGCTTCCACCACACGGGCTTGTTCGGCATTGCCAAGCTTGAAACGGTCAGCCACCACATCCAGCAATTTGCGCGGGCCGGTGGGCGTGGCCACTTCGCGTTCCGCGTGAATGCGGGTGAAGCCACTCGCGCTCAGCCACTGCGCCACTTCGTCCGCTGTGGTGCTGGCTGGCAACTCCACGGGGAATGTCATGATCAGACGTGGGTCTTGTGGCTGCGCCGCGCAACGGCGTTGCAACTCGGCGTAAATGCTTTGGGGGGTGTCGTGTTGTACGGCCTGTGCAGTTTGGCGGTCAAACAAATTGCCAGCGCGCGCGATGAGCAACTTCAAATGGTCGTTCAGCTCGGTCATCGTGCCCACCGTGGAGCGCGAGCTGCGCACGGGGTTGGTTTGATCAATCGCAATCGCGGGCGGCACCCCTTCCACCTTGTCGACGGCGGGACGGTCCATGCGGTCTAGGAACTGACGGGCATAAGCACTGAAGGTCTCGACGTAGCGGCGCTGCCCCTCGGCGTACAAGGTGTCAAACACCAAACTCGATTTACCCGAGCCGCTGGGACCGGTGACCACGGTGAGTTCGCCGGTGCGAATGTCGAGGTCTAAGTTTTTGAGGTTGTGCTGGCGTGCGCCACGAATACGAATGGTGCCTGTCATGGCGATGCCTTTTGAAGTGTGGCAAATATTCTAGAGAGTCGCACGCGGCCTTTGGGCCGTCTGGGCATTGCCAGCCTTAAGCATTCAATCCGAGCCTGCAAAGCAAAACGCCACGGACCTGCCGTGGCGTTTTCAGCAGCGAAGTAATCGGAAATTACTTGGCGGCAGAAGCGTCTGCAGAGGCGCCAGAAGCGGCGCCAGAAGCAGCTTCGGCAGGTGCGTGCACGGCATCAGCACCATGCTTCTCACCGCCCATGTCCAAGCTGTCGCCACCTTGCATGATCACGAATATGGCCAAGGCTGCAAAGATCACAAAGCCCACAAAAATTTTCAACATATTGAATCTCCGAAATCAGTAAAAAGCCCTCCACTAGGGAGGGCTCGAATGTAGCACCTAGGCTCCCCTAGGTGGCTGACAGGGTTAGTCGTCAGCGTAGATATCGACGTCTTTGGTTTCTTTCACAAAGATCATGCCGATGACGAAGGTCATGCCAGCGATGATGATCGGATACCACAAGCCGTTGTACATATTGCCGGTCTGCGCCACGATCGCGAAAGCAGTGGTGGGCAGCAAGCCGCCGAACCAGCCGTTACCGATGTGATAAGGCAGAGACATAGAGGTGTAACGGATGCGTGTGGGGAACATCTCCACCAACATCGCAGCGATAGGACCGTAGACCATGGTCACCAAAATCACCAAGTAAGTGAGGATGATGGTGATCTTGACTTTGTCCACTTTGGCTGGGTCAGCTTTGGCAGGATAGCCAGCAGCCTTCAAAGCCTCAGCAACTGCTTTGCGGAACTCAGCAGCTTTGGCCTTGGCTTCATCCGCAGGCAAGCCCTTAGAGCTGTAGCTAGCGATTTCAACTTCACCAATCTTGATGGTGGCTGGCGTACCGGCCGTGCCTGTGGCGTTTTCGTAGCTCACAGAGCTAGAAGCCAACACCTGCTTAGCAATGTCGCATGAGCTGGTGAACTTCACAGTACCTGTAGGGTTGAACTGGAATGAACACTCGGCAGCGTCAGCAGTGACCACCACCTTGTTCTTTTGTTGCGCGGCGTACAAGTCTGGGTTCGCAGCCTTGGTCAGCGCTTCGAACACGGGGAAGTAAGTCAACACAGCCAACAAGCAACCCAACATGATGATGGGCTTGCGACCAATCTTGTCAGACAGCGCACCGAAGATGATGAAGAAAGGCGTACCGATCAACAACGACACGGCCACCAAGATGTTGGCTGTTGCGCCGTCCACTTTCAACGCTTGTGTCAAGAAGAACAAGGCGTAGAACTGGCCCGAATACCACACCACCGCTTGACCAGCAGTCAAACCGATCAGGGCCAAGATCACAACTTTCAGGTTTTTCCACTGACCGAAAGACTCAGTCAGAGGGGCCTTAGAAGTTTTGCCTTCTGCTTTCATTTTTTGGAAAGCAGGTGACTCGTTCATCGACAAACGGATGTAGACCGACACGGCCAACAACGCGATAGACACGATGAACGGCACACGCCAGCCCCACTCAGCAAAAGCTTCTTCGCCGATGGCAGTACGTGTGCCCAAGATCACCATCAACGACAGGAACAAGCCCAAGGTCGCCGTGGTTTGAATCCAAGAGGTGTAAGCACCGCGCTTGTCGTGCGGTGCATGTTCTGCCACGTAAGTCGCAGCACCGCCGTACTCACCCCCCAAAGCCAAGCCTTGCAGCAAGCGCAAGCAAATCAGGATCACGGGAGCCGCCACACCAATGCTGGCGTAGTTGGGCAAGATGCCCACGATGAACGTGGACAAGCCCATGATCAAAATCGTGACCAAGAAGGTGTACTTACGACCGATCATGTCGCCCAAACGGCCAAAGAAGATCGCGCCAAAAGGACGCACGATGAAGCCAGCAGCAAAAGCGAGCAACGCAAAGATGAACGCAGAGCCCTCATCCAAGCCGCTGAAGAATTGCTTCGCAATGATCGCGGCCAATGAGCCGTACAAGTAAAAGTCGTACCACTCGAAAACGGTACCCAGAGAAGAGGCAAAAATAACCTTCTTCTCTTCCGCCGACATCGGGCGAT
>JACCDX011555202.1_pt1 | contig 15127 bp, 11 predicted proteins | sample 7449681 | NCBI WGS metagenome assembly JACCDX01 (sample SAMN15323450, study PRJNA562643) | freshwater metagenome | isolation source: river surface water | place: USA:Blue River Watershed | collected 2017-08-18
CCCACACATCATTTTTGGAGCGTTGCATAGCTTCCTCGATTCATCAAATACTGAACATCATGGCGGTGAGGATGAAGTCCAACCCCAACACAGCCAACGAAGCGACCACCACCGTTTTGGTGGTGGCACGCGAAACACCTTCAGGCGTGGGCTGGGCTTCATAGCCTTGGAGCAACGCCACAAACGTGACGGTCACACCGAACACGATGCTTTTGACCACGCCATTGCCCACATCTTTCCACACGTCAACGCCGCCTTGCATCTGGCTCCAAAACGAACCAGCGTCCACGCCGATCATCAACACGCCCACCATCCAGCCACCCAAAATACCCACGGCGCTGAAGACCGCCGAGAGCAAAGGCAAGGCGATGATGCCACCCCAAAAGCGAGGACCCAAGATGCGGCGCACAGGGTCAACCGCCATCATGTCCATGGCGCTGAGTTGCTCACCCGCTTTCATCAAACCAATTTCAGCGGTGAGCGATGTACCGGCGCGGCCTGCAAACAACAAGGCGCTCACCACCGGACCCAATTCACGCACCAAACTCAACGCCACCAACAAACCCAGCGCTTCGGCAGAGCCATAACGCTGCAAGGTGTAGTAGCCCTGCAAGCTGAGCACAAAGCCCACAAACAAGCCCGACACCGCAATGATGGCGAGTGAGTAGTTGCCCAAAAAGTGCACTTGGTCACGCACCAAGCCAAAGCGGCGCATATTGCTGCCAAACAAACCCACGAGGCGCACAAACAAACGTGCGCCTAAACCCAAACCAGCCAAGTAGCTGCGGACAGCGAAACCTAATTCGGCCATGAATTTCATGCGTCACCCTCCACACCAAAGTCTTGCGCCACGCTGGGGCCTGGGTAATGGAAACGCACAGGACCATCTGGTGCGGCGGTAACAAACTGCTTCACCAACGGGTCGGTGCTGTGACGCACTTCGTCGGGGGTGCCTTGTGCAGCAATCTTGCCGTTGGCCAACACGATCACCTGGTCGGCAATGTGAAAGGTCTCATCCAAATCGTGTGACACGATGACGCTGGTCAAGCCCAGCGTGTCGTTGAGTTGACGAATCAAACGCGCTGCAGTGCCGAGTGAAATAGGGTCCAAGCCCGCAAAGGGCTCGTCGTACATGATGAGTTCTGGGTCGAGTGCCATGGCACGCGCCAAGGCCACACGACGGGCCATGCCGCCAGAAATCTCACTAGGCATCAAATCACGTGCGCCACGCAGGCCCACGGCTTCGAGCTTCATCAGCACGATGTCGCGAATCATGGATTCGCTCAAGTCGGTGTGCTCACGCAACGGAAACGCCACGTTGTCAAACACACTCAAATCAGTGAACAAGGCACCAAACTGAAACAACATGCCCATGCGGCGACGCACGGCGTACAAACCAGCGGGGTCTAACGCGCCAACTTCTTGGCCATCAAACGTGAGGCTGCCAGACTGCGCGCGGTATTGGCCGCCAATCAAACGCAGCACGGTGGTCTTACCCCCCCCCGAGGCCCCCATGAGCGCCGTGACCTTGCCACGTGGCACAGTCAACGTGATGCCATCCAAGATGACGCGCTCGCCATAGCCAAAGCGAATGTCACGCAACTCGACCAGCGCATTAGGGTTTGTGTTTAACTGGGAAGTGGTATTCATAGAAACAAAAGCTGGCCTATTGATGAAAACAGGTCAGCTTTTGCTATTTTAGAGCCAAGCCGCAACGGGCTTGTAAAGATGAAAAGTTAACGAGGCAAGTCGCTGGCACCCATCAAAAATTCGTCCACCGAACGAGCGGCTTGACGGCCTTCCCGGATGGCCCAAACCACCAAAGATTGGCCGCGACGGATGTCACCTGCCGCAAACACTTTGGGCACGTTGGTGGCATAACCACCGGTGAATTCAGTCGTTGCCTTGGCATTGCCGCGTGCATCTTTCTCAACGCCAAAGCCTTCCAAAATGGTCGCCACAGGGTTCACAAAGCCCATCGCCAACAACACGAGGTCGGCTTTGATGATTTCTTCTGTGCCTGCCACTTCCACCATCTTGCCGTCTTTCCATTCGACACGAACGGTCTTGACGCCGGTGACTTTGCCGTTTTCGCCCACAAACTCTTTGGTGGAGATGGCGAATTCGCGCTTGAGCAAACCTTTTTCGGCGCTCTCGTCGTGGCTAGAGCTGGTGCGCAGCTTCAGCGGCCAGTAAGGCCACACCAAAGGCTTGTTCTCGTGCTCGGGTGGCATGGGCATCACTTCAAACTGAGTGACAGCCAAAGCGCCGTGGCGTGTACTGGTGCCCACGCAGTCGGAGCCGGTGTCGCCGCCGCCAATGACCACCACATGCTTGCCGTCAGCGCGCAATTGGTCTTTGAGTTTGTCGCCTGCGTTGACCTTGTTTTGTTGAGGCAAGAACTCCATCGCGAAGTGAATACCAGCCAAATCACGACCAGGCGCGGGCAAGTCACGTGACTGCTCAGAACCCCCCGTCAACAACACAGCGTCAAAGTCTTTTTGCAACTGCGCAGGGCTGATAGTTTCCTTGGCCCAGTTGGTGACCTTCGAGCCTTTGGGCAACTCACCCACCATCACGCTGGTGCGGATGGTGACGCCTTCGGCTTCGAGCTGCTTGGCGCGGCGGTCAATGTGCGACTTTTCCATCTTGAAGTCGGGGATGCCGTAGCGCAGCAAGCCACCAATGCGGTCGTTCTTTTCGAACAAAGTCACGTCGTGACCGACACGTGCCAACTGCTGTGCAGCGGCCATACCGGCAGGGCCTGAACCGACCACAGCGACCTTCTTGCCCGTCTTGTGTTTGGCGGGCTTCGCCACCACCCAGCCTTCAGACCACGCTTTGTCGATGATGGCGTGTTCGATGGACTTGATACCCACCGCGTCGCCATTGACGTTCACCACACACGCGGCTTCGCAAGGCGCGGGGCAAATGCGGCCCGTGAACTCGGGGAAGTTGTTGGTGCTGTGCAGCACATCAATCGCATTTTTCCAATCGCCGTGGTACACCAAGTCGTTGAAGTCCGGAATGATGTTGTTGACAGGACAGCCGTTGTTACAAAACGGTGTGCCGCAATCCATACAACGGGCGGCTTGTGCGTTGGCTTGCTTGTCGTCCAACCCGATCACAAATTCGTCGTAATTTTTCAAACGCTCTTTGACGGGCTTGTAGCCCTCTTCGATGCGCTCAATTTCCATAAAGCCAGTGACTTTTCCCATGATTCAAATCCTTTTACTGGTGCTGTGCATTACTTGGCGACGACGGCTTTTTTGGCCGCTGGAGCTTTGGCAGTCTTGGCTGCGTTCAACTCGCCCAAGGCACGCTTGTATTCGTTGGGGAACACTTTGACAAACTTGGCACGTGCGGTGTCCCAGTTGTCCAGCAAGTCACGGGCGCGTTTAGAGCCCGTCCAACGGTGGTGGTCTTCGAGCAACTTCTTGAGTTGGGCTTCGTCGGTTTGGTCACGGTGCCAAATGGCGCGTGGCAAAGTGGCTTCTTGCTCAGCAGCCGACAACACTTTTTCCATGGAAACCATGGCGGTGTTGCACTTTTTGTCGAACTGACCGTCTTCGTCGTACACGTACGCCACACCGCCGCTCATGCCCGCTGCAAAGTTGCGGCCGGTTTTACCCAACACCGCCACTGTGCCACCCGTCATGTATTCGCAACCGTGGTCGCCTGTACCTTCGACCACAGCGGTCGCGCCAGACAAACGTACCGCGAAACGCTCACCGGCCACGCCAGAGAAGAACGCTTCACCGCGTGTCGCACCAATCATCACGGTGTTACCCACGATGATGTTGTTGACGGCTTCGCCACGGAAATCAATGCTGGGGCGCACCACCACGCGGCCGCCTGAGAGGCCTTTGCCGGTGTAGTCGTTGGCGTCACCAATCAGGTACAGCGTGATGCCATTGCACAAGAACGCGCCGAACGATTGACCGCCAGTGCCTTCGAGTTGGATGCGGATGCTGTCATCTGGCAAACCTTCTGGGTGCACCTTGGTCACAGCACCTGACAACATCGCACCGACGGAGCGGTTGACGTTGCGGGCCACTTCCATGAACTGCACCTTCTCGCCGCGCTCGATGGCGGGCTTGGATTTCTCGATGAGTTTTTGGTCGAGTGCTTTTTCCAAACCGTGGTCTTGCACATCGACGTGGTAGCGAGGAATTTCTGGGCCCACTTGCGGCACAGCCAACAAGCGCGCGAAGTCGAGGCCAGAGGCTTTCCAGTGTTCGATGCCAGCGCGCATGTCGAGCAAGTCGGCACGGCCAATCATGTCGTCGAACTTGCGCACTCCCAACTGCGCCATGATTTGACGCACTTCTTCAGCGATGAAGAAGAAGTAGTTGACGACGTGCTCAGGCTTGCCTGTGAACTTCTTGCGCAACTCGGGATCTTGCGTGGCCACGCCCACGGGGCAAGTGTTCAAGTGGCACTTGCGCATCATGATGCAGCCCTCAACCACCAGCGGTGCGGTGGCAAAGCCAAATTCGTCAGCACCCAACAACGCGCCAATGGCGACGTCGCGGCCTGTCTTCATTTGGCCGTCGGCTTGCACGCGCACACGGCCACGCAAACCGTTCAACACCAAGGTTTGTTGGGTTTCAGCCAAACCGATTTCCCAAGGTGAGCCGCAATGCTTGATGGAAGACCAAGGCGATGCGCCTGTGCCGCCGTCGTGGCCGGCGATCACCACGTGATCGGCCTTGCATTTGGCAACGCCTGCGGCAATCGTGCCCACGCCGATTTCAGCCACCAACTTCACGCTGATGTCCGCGTGAGGGGCGACGTTCTTCAAATCGTGGATCAACTGAGCCAAGTCTTCGATTGAATAAATGTCGTGGTGGGGAGGCGGCGAAATCAAACCCACACCTGGCACGCTGTAACGCAGCTTGCCGATGTACTCAGACACTTTCGTGCCTGGCAACTGGCCGCCTTCACCAGGCTTGGCGCCTTGGGCCATCTTGATCTGGATTTGGTCAGACGAGGACAGGTATTCAGCTGTCACACCGAAGCGGCCAGAAGCCACTTGCTTGATGCGTGAACGCAGACTGTCGCCCGCTTCCAATGCCACATCGACTTCCACTTGTTCAGCGCCAATGACGCTCTTCAAAGTTTCACCCTTCTTGATCGGGATGCCTTTGAGTTCGTTGCGGTAACGGGCTGGATCTTCACCGCCTTCACCCGTGTTGGACTTGCCGCCAATGCGGTTCATCGCCACGGCCAAGGTGGCGTGTGCTTCTGTAGAAATAGAACCCAACGACATCGCGCCGGTGGCGAAACGTTTGACGATTTCGCTGGCAGGTTCGACTTCGTCCACCGAGATGGCTTTGGATGGGTCAATCTTGAACTCGAACAAACCGCGCAAGGTCAGGTGACGCTTGTTTTGGTCGTTGACAATTTGTGCGTACTCTTTGTATGTGCTGAAGTTGTTGGAGCGTGTGCTGTGTTGCAACTTGGCAATCGCATCTGGCGTCCACATGTGTTCTTCGCCGCGGGCGCGCCAAGCGTATTCACCGCCAGCGTCGAGCATATTGGCCAGCACAGGGTCTTCGCCAAATGCGGCCTTGTGCATGCGAATGCCTTCTTCGGCCATTTCGAAAATGCCGATACCTTCCACGCGGCTAGGTGTGCCAGTGAAATACTTTTGCACGGTCTCGGTGTTGATGCCGATGGCTTCAAACAACTGCGCGCCGCAGTAAGACATGTAAGTCGACACGCCCATCTTGGACATGATCTTCGACAAGCCTTTGCCGATGGCTTTGATGTAGTTGTAAATGGCCTTCTCGGTTGACAAATCGGCTGGCAAATCTTTGTGCAGATTGGCCAATGTTTCGAGCGCGAGGTAGGGATGCACAGCTTCTGCGCCATAGCCCGCCAACACCGCAAAGTGATGCACTTCGCGAGCGCTGCCAGTTTCCACCACCAAACCAGCCGTGGTGCGCAAACCTTCGCGCACCAAGTGTTGGTGAATCGCAGACAAAGCCAACACAGCGGGAATCGCCACTTGCGTTGGACCCACAGCGCGGTCGCTGATGATGAGGATGTTGTGACCACCTTTGATGGCGTCCACCGCTTCGGCGCACAGCGAAGCCAACTTAGCTTCCACGCCGTCATGGCCCCAAGCCAACGGGTAAGTCATGTCGAGCGTGGCGCTCTTGAACTTGCCGTGTGTGTATTGTTCGATATCACGCAACTTGGCCATGTCGGCGAAGTCCAGCACAGGCTGGCTAACTTCCAAACGCATGGGTGGATTGACTTGGTTGATGTCGAGCAAGTTGGGCTTAGGGCCCACGAACGACACCAAGGACATCACGATGGCTTCACGGATCGGGTCGATCGGTGGGTTGGTCACTTGCGCGAACAACTGCTTGAAGTAGTTGTAAAGCGGCTTATTTTTGCTAGACAACACAGCCAAGGGGCTGTCATTGCCCATCGAGCCAATGCCCTCTTCGCCGTTGATGGCCATGGGTGCCATCAAGAACTTGATGTCTTCTTGGCTGTAACCGAAAGCTTGTTGGCGATCGAGCAATGACACGACATTGGGCTCGGCCACTTGGCCTTCGTGGCCCTTGACGTCGTCGAGCTTGATGCGGACGTTTTCAATCCATTGTTTGTAAGGCTTGGTGTTGGTCATGCCAGCCTTGAGTTCTTCGTCGTCGATCATGCGACCTTGTTCGAGGTCGATCAAAAACATCTTGCCGGGCTGCAGACGCCATTTACGAACGATCTTGCTCTCCGGCACAGGCAACACGCCAGACTCAGAGCCCATGATGACCATGTCGTCGTCGGTGATGCAGTAGCGTGAAGGACGCAAGCCGTTGCGGTCCAGTGTGGCGCCGATTTGGCGACCGTCGGTGAACACGATAGAGGCTGGGCCGTCCCATGGCTCCAACATGGCCGCGTGGTATTCGTAGAAGGCCTTGCGACGCTCGTCCATCGTGGTGTGTTGTTCCCATGGCTCGGGAATCATCATCATCACGGCTTGGCTGATGGGGTAGCCCGCCATCGTCATCAATTCGAGGCAGTTGTCGAAGGTGGCGGTGTCAGACTGGTCAGCGAAGCTGATGGGGTAGAGCTTTTTCAAGTCATCGCCCAACACAGGAGAAGACATCACGCCTTCGCGGGCCTTCATCCAGTTGTAGTTACCTTTGACGGTGTTGATCTCACCGTTGTGCGCCACATAGCGGTAGGGGTGGGCCAAGGGCCATTCTGGGAAGGTGTTGGTCGAGAAGCGTTGGTGCACCAAGCCGAGGGCGGACACACAGCGCTCGTCTTGCAAGTCGCGGTAATAAGTACCGACTTGGTCGGCCAGCAACAAGCCTTTGTAAATAATGGTGCGGCTAGACATGCTAGGCACGTAATACTCTTTGCCGTGCTTCAAGTTCAAGTGCTGAATAGCGGCGCTGGCTGTTTTGCGAATGACATACAGCTTGCGTTCCAATGCGTCTTGCACGATCACGTCGTTGCCACGACCGATGAAAATTTGACGGATGACCGGTTCTTTTTCGCGCACGCGAGGCGACATGGGCATGTCGAGGTTGACCGGCACATCGCGCCAGCCCAATAAGACTTGGCCCTCGGCCAACACAGCGCGGTTGAGCTCCTGCTCGCAAGCCAAGCGAGACGCGCTTTCTTTAGGCAAGAACACCATGCCCACGCCATACTCACCGAGAGGGGGCAAGGTGACACCCTGCTTGGCCATCTCTTCGCGATACAAAGCGTCAGGCAATTGAATCAAGATACCCGCGCCGTCACCCATGAGTGCGTCAGCACCCACAGCACCACGGTGGTCGAGGTTTTCCAAAATTTTGAGCGCTTGACCCACGATGGCGTGGCTCTTTTGACCCTTGATATGGGCCACAAAGCCCACGCCGCAGGCGTCATGTTCGTTAGATGGGTCGTACAAACCCTGAGATTGCAGTTGTGCTTTATCGGCAGCCGTGGTCATGGCGCATTCCTCAAAAATTCAGCGGGACAAGAAGGATACTGCACTGCAGCATCCATGCCAAGAAAAATAATTGGGGTCAGAACCCAATTGATTAAATATCATATTTATCAAATATTTAATTGGGGACAGGTCGAATAAGCCCAAATCGCTGAGATTGCAGCTTGCTGCACCTTACTTTTCAGGCTTATCGGCGAGTTTTGCCTTGCTGAAGGGCCTGCCCGCTTTGGTTTTGACCAAGCGCCTTTGGGTTTGCGTCTGCAAATCGGCCACAAAACGCTCGTCTCCCAGCGCCCAACCACTGAGCGTGGCGTCGGTCAATGCACCCTGCTGGTCCGCACTGATGCCTGCGTGCACCAATTCGGCGTATGCCGCCTCACGCGCGAAGGGCGTGTTGCCCAAGGTCCAATACAGGGCATGCGGCGTGATGAGTCGGTCGGTGCGATGTCCTGCGTAATGGCCGTAGCTAGACCATTCGTAATCCTCAGGTTGCGTCACCATGTGTGCACGCACGGGGTTGAGGTCGATGTAGGTCATGCAGGCCAGCAAGTAACGGTCTGTCTGAATCAGCGTGGAGCGGTAGCGCCCTTCCCACAGCGTGCCGGTGCGTGCGTGCACTTTGTTGAAGACCTGCACATAGCTGCGACCCACGGCCTGCATCATCTTGGGCAGGCCTTGGTCTTCTTGCGGGGTAAGTAGTAAATGCAAATGGTTACCCATCAACACATACGCGTGAATGTCCACCTTGCGCGCGCGGCTGTGCTCGAACAACAAATCGAGCATGCGCTGATAATCCGCGGTGCTGCGAAAAATGTCTTGTCGGTTATTGCCCCGCAGGATGACGTGGTGCGGGTAGCCGGTGATGGTGAGACGAGGTAGGCGGGCCATCTGCCGATGGTAATTCGAACCCGACCCCGATTAATTAAGCACTCACTTTGAATCGTGTCTCAGCCAACTCTTGCAAGCCAAACTCGACCAACAAAGCTGTCAAGCGCTCCGCCGCACTGCGCTTTTTCTGTCCCGTGTACTTGGCCAAGATGAGTTCGTTTTTCATGCTGTGTTCCCAGCCCACCAGCTCGGTCACGGTCACTTGGTAGCCCATCGCTTCTAGGTACAAACAGCGCAGCACGTTGGTGAGCTGGCTGCCCATCTCGCGCGTGTGCAGCGGATGACGCCACAGCTCGGCCAGCGGCGTACGCTGCAAGTTGATCGCTTTGTTTTTATTCAACGCGCGCGCCAACTCAGCTTGGCAGCAAGGCACAAGCACCATGTATTTGGCTTTCTTTTGCAAGCCAAACGCAATCGCATCGTCGGTGGCCGTGTCGCACGCGTGCAGCGCGGTGACCACATCGATTTGGTCAGGCAAGGCATCGCTGTGCGCGGACTCAGCCACGCTGAGGTTGAGAAACTTCATGCGCTCAAAGCCCAAACGCTGCGCCAGTGCTTGCGACGATGCCACCAACTCACCACGCGTCTCGATGCCGTAAATACTGCCGCTGCCCAACCCCTTGAAAAACAAGTCGTAAATGATGAAACCCAAATATGACTTGCCCGCGCCGTGGTCGGCCAAGGTGGGGCCTTGCGCGCTGGCCGGCAGCTCTTTCAGCAGTTTTTCGATGAACTGAAACAGGTGATACACCTGCTTGAGCTTGCGACGCGAGTCTTGGTTCAGTTTGCCGTCGCGGGTGAGGATGTGCAGCTCTTTGAGCAACTCAATGGACTGGCCGGGGCGCAGGTCGAGCTGAGAACGAGGGTCTTGGGCCTTAGACACAGCCGCAGTTTTGTTTTTAGACATGGGCTAATTGTGCCCATGTACTTGTTAAAAATTTAAAGACTCAATTGCCATTGAACGATTAGCGTTTTATTCAGGCAGATGACAGACAGCCTCAATGTTATTCCCCTCAAAGTCGATCACGAACGCACCGTAGTAATTGGCGTGGTAGTGAGGGCGCAACCCTGGCGCACCGTAATCTTTACCACCTGCTGCAATAGCGGCTTGATAAAACGCATCGACTTGCGCTCTACTTGCCGCTCGCCAGCAAAGATGACAACTCGTTGTGGCCTGTGCATTTCCGTAAGGTGAGACACCATCCACAAACCAAACATCGACTTTTTTCCCATCAGGCTCTATCGCGTCTGGATGAGAGAAGCCAAGCATATTCATTCCCTCGTAACGGCCCTCTAAATTGAGGCTGTACCCCAATGGTGCCAAGACTGCGCTGTAAAAGGCCTTGGTACGTGCAATATCGCTAACGCGAAAAGTCATGTGATCAAGCATTGCGTATTTCCATTTTGTAATTTTTATAAATTAAACAATTTCAAATATTAAATTAATTAGAAAACATAAATAAAACTTTTAGTAACTAAGAATTTAACCCCGCACGAATCCCCAACTTAGCCCACCCCGCATGCCCCAACTTCTTCAACACCTCAATGTTGCGTTCAAAAATGAGCGACGCATCGGGATAGGCATCGACCGCTTTGTCAATGCTGGCTTCACGCAGCAAGTGCAGCGTGGGGTAGGGCGTGCGGTTGGTGAAGTTTTCGATATCGTCCACATCCGTGCCGCCAAATTGATAGTGCGGGTGAAAGTCGGCCACTTGCAGCACGCCGTCTAGCTCTAAGTCCATCAGCACTTCGTCGCAGTCGGCCAAGAAATCGTTGAAGTCCAAAAAGTCGGGCAAGGCATCGGGCGCAATCAGCAGTGTTGTGTCTAGCTTCTCTGGGTCGGCCTCGGCCAAGTATTGCAACTCTTCGCGCAGCATGGCCAGCACGTCGGCGGGCTCGGCGGATGCGCACACGCGGTAGCGCACCATGTCTTTGACCACCACGGCTTTGGCGAAGGGGCAGAGGTTGAGGCCCACCACGGCTTCGAGCAGCCACTTTTGCGTGTCTTCAATAACGAGGCGTTCTTGCTCAGGTGTGAAGGTGTGGGTCATGTGTGTGCTTTCTTGCGCAAGGCGCAACCAATGAAATAAGCCAGCACAGCGCCAGCCAAACTGAGTGAGGCCGTCACCCCCCACGTCCACTGCCAACCGCCCACGCTGGCTGCCACCCACGCGACCAACGGCGGCCCCGCAAACTGACCCAACGCCGACCATTGCTGCATATAGCCCACGGTGGTCGACAACGTGCCTTCACTCGGGGCCAAACGCATGGCGGACGCAAACAAAGTACCCGGTATCAAACCACCGACGGCGGAAAACACCACCACGCATGCAAAGCGCAATGCCATGGGCAAACCGCTGCCCTGCCATGTGGCGTAAGCCCCGACCGCACCCAAGGCCATGCAAGCAAACCCAATCCAGAGCAAGCGCTGCGCAGGCCAACCGCGTTGCAACAAACGGCCAGACATGACATTGCCACTCACATTGGCCAACGCCACACAAGCCGACAACACACCAGCCATGCCCGCTGTCAAACCCAGCTCGGCATAGACCGTGGGCAAGAAGCCCACCACAGCCAACCACTGCGAGGAATACACCGCAAACGTGAGCGCCACCAACCAAGGGCCGGGGCTTTTAAGCGTGAGCGCCAAACGCTTGGGCCATGCGTTATTCGCCGCTTGGGTGTGTTCAGATGCTGAGGGCTGCACCTGCAATGGCTTGTTCACTTGTGGCACGCACAACCACACCGCCACAAAAGCAAAAGCAGACACAACCCCTAGCAGCCACCACCACGCTGACCAATCGAAGCCCGCAATGACCCAAGGCCCTATTAACAACGCCAAGGCGCTGCCGGTCGGCATGTACGTGCCCCACCACCCCATGCGCCCGCTTAAGTGCGACGCATCCACCGTGCTGCGAATGAGCGCCGGCGCGGGCATGACAACCAACAAAAAGCCCAAACCTTCCAGCGCACGCAACATCAGCAAACCTTGCGCATCGGCCACAAAACCACCGCTGATGCTCGCCAGCGACAACACACCGAGCCCCGTCAACATGCTCCGGCGCAGGCCCAAACTATCGGCACTCAACCCAACAGCCAAACCAAGCGTCATGCTCGCCATTTGCACCGCCGACAACAAGAAACCCGCCTGCACCAAGCTGATGTGCAACACCTCTTGCAACACCGGAAGCGCAGGCGGCAACTTGCCCACATGCAGCGCGGCGCACACGCCTGCAAAGACGATGACCCACGAGGGGTGGATGCCGAAGCGGTGCTTGCTCATGTGGCGTAGATGCAGCTAGGTTTATGCCGTCAAGCGCGCATGTTCACGCGTGGCAAAACGGTCGGTCATGCCCGACAAGTAGTCGGCCACGGCACGCGGCACATCGCTGCGCTGGGCATAAGCAGCTGGCATTTCTTGGGGCTTGGCCAAGTAGACGTCGAACAAGTCTTTCACCACAGCGCGCGCGCCATCGGTGGTTTGCATGACCTGCGGGTGACGGTACAAATTGCGAAACAAAAACGACTTGAGCAATTTCGACTCTTCGTACATCGCCGTGCTGAACTGCACCAGTGCGGGGCATTGACGCGCGTCGTCTGCATTGGTGGGGGCGTGCTGCTGCAGAGCCGTGCGTGTAGCGTTGATCACGTCGTACACCTGGTCGCTCAACATTCGGCGAATGGTTTCGTACAACACGCGACGGCCTTGAAGCTGGGGGTGCTCAGCCAAGGTCTGCGCGTGGTAGCGGGCAAACAGCGACACGTCTTGCATTTGTTCAAGTGTGAGCAAGCCCGAGCGCACGCCGTCGTCAATGTCGTGCGCGTTGTAGGCAATGGCGTCAGCCAAGTTGCACAGTTGCGCTTCTAGGCTGGGTTGTGTGCCGTTCAAAAAACGAGCAGCAATGCCGTTCGGTTCTTGCGCGTTGATGAGTTCAGCGTTGCGACGTGCGCAATGTTTCAAAATGCCTTCACGCGTTTCAAAGCTCAAGTTCAGGCCGTTGAATGCGGGGTAGCGTTCTTCAAGTTCATCCACCACGCGCAGACTTTGCAGGTTGTGTTCGAAGCCGCCGTGCGGTGCCATGCATTCATTCAGCGCATCTTGGCCTGCGTGGCCGAAAGGCGTGTGACCGAGATCGTGGGCCAAGGCAATGGCTTCGACCAAGTCTTCGTTCAAGTTCAACGCGCGGGCGATGGAGCGGCCCAGTTGCGCTACCTCTAACGAGTGCGTCATGCGCGTGCGAAACAAATCGCCTTCGTGGTTCAAGAAGACTTGGGTTTTGTAGACCAAGCGTCTGAACGCGGTGGAGTGGACGATACGGTCGCGGTCGCGCTGGTGTGGGTTGCGAAAGCTGGGGGCGTGCGCGGGGGCTTCAGGCTCTTGGTATCTGCGACCACGGGAGAGTTCGGGTTGGCAGGCGTAGGGGGCGAGGTGGGTCATTGCTTTTGTTGTCTGTGCTCGCTGGCGGTATGGGGGATGTGCCGCTTCTTCATGCTGGTCCAGAAATCATCAGCGGCACATCCCCCATACCGCCAGACTGCGTCGGGGCTTTGTTGCACTCGCCCCGTTTTTTGAATGGCCTCTTGCGGCTTATTTTTCACAGCAATCGTCGATGACTTGCGCCACCAAGGCATCGGGCGCGCCGCGTACGATGGCGGTGCCGGGTTTGGCTATGAGAACGAATTTGATTTCACCGGCTTCGGCTTTTTTGTCGACGCGCATGTGGTGCAGGTATTCGTCTGCGCCGAGTTTGGGGCCGACGATGGGGAGGCCTGCGCGCTCGATGAGGGCGGTGAAACGCGAAACAAACGCCTCGTCCACCAAACCCAAACGTTGCGACAGGTGGGAGGCCATGACCATGCCGCAACCCACCGCTTCGCCGTGCAGCCATTCGCCAAAGCCCAAGCCGGCTTCGATGGCGTGGCCGAAGGTGTGGCCGAAATTCAAGATGGCGCGGATGCCGCCTTCGCGTTCGTCTTGGCCCACCACCCAGGCTTTGATTTCGCAGCTGCGCTTCACAGCATGTGCCAAGGCTTTGGGATCACGCGCCAAGAGCGCGTCGAGGTTGGCATCAATCCAATCCAAAAACTGCATGTCGGCGATGGGGCCGTATTTGATGACTTCGGCCAAGCCCGCGCTCATCTCACGCTGGGGCAAGGTTTGCAAGGTGTCGAGGTCGCACACCACGCGTTGCGGTTGGTAGAACGCGCCAATCATGTTTTTGCCGATGGGGTGGTTGATGGCGGTCTTGCCACCCACCGAGGAGTCAACCTGCGCCAGCAAGGTGGTGGGCACTTGCACAAAGGGCACACCGCGCATGTAGCAGGCGGCGGCAAAGCCGGTCATGTCGCCCACCACACCGCCGCCCAAGGCGAACAGCACGGTTTTGCGGTCGGCGCCTTTGCCCAGTAGCTCATCAAAAATCAGGTTCAGCGTTTGCCAATCTTTGTGGCTCTCGCCATCGGGCAAAACCACGGTGTGCACGTGTTTGTAGAGCGGCGCCAGCGCTGCTTGTAAACGTTCAGCGTAGATGGGGCCCACGGTGTCGTTGGTGACGATGAGCGCTGCCGAGGCTTTGGGCAAATCGGCCCACGTGCTAGCGGTGTTAAGCAACTGTTCGCCAATCAAGATGCTGTAACTGCGGTCACCCAAATCAATGGCAACGCGTTCGAGGTGTGAGGTATTCGACATGGCTCAGATTCAGTGTGGGGGCGACACGCGTGGGCGGTCGGCAGGTGCAGGGGGTGAGACGGGTTTGATATGGCCCGCGAGTTCGAGCTGCGACACGATCATGTTGACCAAGCCTGCCACATTGGGACGACCTGTTTCGATGACGTAATGCGCAGTTTCGCGGTACAGCGGGTCACGTACCTCGAGCAGCTCGCGCAAACGCGCTTGCGGATCGGCCACTTGCAACAAGGGACGGTTTTGGTCGTTGCGCAAACGGCGAAACACTTCTTCGGGGCTGGAGCGCAAATAAAACACGTGGCCGTGTTGGCGCAGACGTTCGCGGTTGATGGGGCGCAACACCGAGCCCCCACCGGTAGACAACACACCGTGGTGGTTTTGGCACAAATCGGCGAGCACCTCAGATTCGAGGTCGCGAAAGCGGTCTTCCCCTTCGCGTTCGAAATATTCGCGGACCGAGCAACCCAAGCGGTGCTCAATCGCGTGATCCGAATCCACAAAGGGGAGGTGTAGTCGCCGAGCGAGTTGACGCCCAACGGTCGTTTTGCCGGAACCCGGCAGACCCACCAAAACCAACAACATATGCTTTCTTAACGTGC
>JACCDX010707396.1_pt1 | contig 15126 bp, 16 predicted proteins | sample 7449681 | NCBI WGS metagenome assembly JACCDX01 (sample SAMN15323450, study PRJNA562643) | freshwater metagenome | isolation source: river surface water | place: USA:Blue River Watershed | collected 2017-08-18
CGAATTTTTTGATTCAAAAAAGACCGATCCGTTTTTAATTTTTGCAGCATTTAAAAGCGCTACAACTCTTGAGCCGATTTTATTTAGCTCTAATTCTTCTAATTTTTTTTCCGCCCCCGCACCAACAACTGCAACGATTTTCTCATTTTGAGAAACTAAAAATGCCTGATTGTTTTTTCCTGAAAATTCAAAATTTTCTTTAGCAAATTTTACTGGTTTTAAAGTTGATTTTTTTGTTTGTTCTTCAGTTAAAACCAAAACGGCAACTGAATTTTTGATCGCAGAAAAATCGGAAGCTTTAGCGAAGTTGATTTTCATATTTAATGAATTTTAAAGTGAAGGGAGACAAGAAGGCCGCAATTTAAAAACGAAGAGCAATTTTGCAAATTAAAATGACGAATGATTTCACACTAATTTTTTCACTTCTTAGCCTAGGATTTTTCGGCGGATTTTCACATTGTATTGGCATGTGTGGACCTTTTGTAATGACTCAAGTTTCAAATCGTTTACAAAAAACTTCGCTGACAAATTTTTCACAATTTCAAAAGTTAAAAAATCTGGCACTTCTGCCTTATCATTTGGGACGAATTTCCACTTACGCTTTTTTGGGATTTTGTTGCTCGTTTTTTACCAAAAATATTCAGAATTTTATTGGCTTCAAAATTCTCTCTTTCATATTTTTATCGCTTGCAGCACTGGGATTTTTAAGCCTTTTTTTTGAGAAAAAACTCTTGCCCGAAGTCGCGCTGTCAAAGAAAATTAAATTGCGATTTAAATCGATAATTTTAGAAAGCGCCCTTCAATTTTTTTCCAAAAAAATCTCGTTTTTATTTCAAGATCCTCAAGGCCTGAAGGGCTATTTTCTTGGAGTAATTCTTGGTTTTATTCCCTGCGGGCTTTTATATTCAGCATTTCTGATTTGCGGTGCAATTCAGAGTCCGATTTTAGCTGCTCTGGGGATGATTTTTTTTGGTATTAGCACTTTTCCGTCATTGTTTTTAACAGCTCTTGGCGGTGGTGTTTTTAATAAAATTCCCGAATTTAAATTTATCGCCAAAGGCTTGATTTTACTTAACGTATTCATGCTGATTTTAATGGCGATTAAAGTAATAACTTAAAAGTTAATATGTCTTCAACACACAGCGCCAGCTCTTCTGTCTCTTATAATTACGACATTGTAAAACTCTTCACCATCGCCGCCACTTTTTGGGGAATTGCCGGATTTGCCGTCGGCGTTTACATCGCTTTTGAACTAGCTTTTCCAGCACTTAATCTTGGCTCAGAATATATTAACTTCGGACGCCTACGCCCACTTCACACTTCAGAGGTAATTTTTGCTTTCGGTGGCAACTCTCTTTTCGCCACCAGCTTTTTCGTAGTACAACGCACTTCTCAAGCTCGTCTTTGGGGCAGTAATCTTTTACACAAATTCGTTTTCTGGGGCTATCAAGCTTTTATCGTGATGGCGGCAGTTGGATATCTTAACGGCATCACTCAAGCGAAAGAATATGCCGAACCAGAATGGTACGCCGACTTATGGTTGTTGGTGGTTTGGATCTGCTACTTCACAATCTATATGATGACGTTAAAAAATCGTAAAGAACCTCACATCTATGTGGCCAACTGGTTCTATCTTGGCTTCATCGTTACCGTTGGAATTCTTCACATCGTTAACAATCTTTCAATTCCACTACGCTTCGACAGCACCGAAAGCTATTCAATCTTTGCTGGCGTACAAAGCGCGATGATTCAATGGTGGTACGGCCACAACGCCGTTGGCTTCTTCTTAACCGCCGGCTTTATCGGCATGATGTATTACTTCGTACCAAAACGCGCCGAACGCCCTGTTTATTCTTACCGTCTTTCCATTCTGCATTTCTGGTCTTTGATCTTCATGTATATCTGGGCTGGCCCGCATCACTTACATTACACTTCTCTTCCTGATTGGGTGCAAACTTTGGGCATGACTTTCTCGATTATGTTGTGGATGCCATCTTGGGGCGGCATGATTAACGGGATTATGACACTTTCGGGTGCTTGGGATAAACTGCGTACTGATCCAGTTTTACGCTTCTTAATCACTGCGGTTGCCTTCTACGGTATGAGCACTTTCGAAGGACCGTTAATGGCAATTCGTACCGTCAACGCTCTTTCACATTACACCAATTGGACCATCGGCCACGTACATTCCGGCGCTTTGGGTTGGGTTGCATTTATCAGCTTCGGATCTTTATATCACATGGTTCCAGTGCTTTGGGGCAAGAAAGAACTTTATTCCATGAAGTTAGTTTCTACTCACTTCTGGATCGCTTCCGTTGGTATCGTTCTTTACATTACCGCAATGTGGATTGCCGGCATCACTGAAGGCTTAATGTGGCGCGCTTACGACAGTATGGGCTTCTTGCAATATTCATTTATTGAAAGCGTAAAAGCGGTTCGCCCTCTTTACTTCACTCGTGCCGTTGGTGGCTTACTATTCCTATCTGGCGCTTGCTTGATGGCTTATAATTTCTACAAAACAATTCGTCTAAATAATGTTTCAGCATCATGACAAAGTCGAGCGTAACTCGATTCTACTTTTAATTCTGACAATCATCACCGTTTCAATTGGTGGCTTGGTTGAGATCGCACCACTTTTTCGTATGGAAACTGTAATCGAAAAAGTTGATGGCATGCGCCCTTACACGCCGCTTGAATTGGTTGGTTCAAAAATTTACAAGCGCGAAGGCTGTTACGGTTGCCATTCTCAACAAGTTCGTGTTTTACGCGATGAAGTTGAACGCTACGGACATTACTCTATCGCCGCTGAAAGCATGTATGACCATCCTTTCCAATGGGGCTCAAAAAGAACTGGCCCAGATTTAGCACGCCTTGGTGGTAAATATTCTGATCAATGGCATGTTCGTCACTTAATTAATCCACGCGATGTTGTTCCTGAATCAATCATGCCAACTTATCAATTTTTGATTGAACGCGATGCTGAGTTTTCGGGCATTGCTGATGACATGGAAGTGTTACGCAAAGTTGGAGTTCCATATACTGATGAGATGATTCAAAACGGGGTTTCTGATGCCGTAGTTCAAGGCTCGAACGAACGCGAATCTGAGGCTTTGCAAAAACGCTATGGCGGCAAAGTTAACGTTCACGACTTTGACGGAAATCCTAATAAAATTTCTGAAATGGACGCTTTGGTTGCCTATTTGCAAGTGCTTGGAACCTTCGTTGATTTCAAAAAATTTGACGCTGTAGAGAAAGAAACGAAGAAATAAAATTATCCGTTGCTCGACTCGTCGTCATTGCGAGCGAAGCGTGGCAAACCAGTGTAGTGTTCGACTTTACTGGTTTGCCACGCTTCGCTCGCAATGACGATGTGTCGAGCAACAAGTCTACAAATAAATTTAACAATGATTGACACCCTAATCCACTACGCCCCAACCATCGCAACCGTTTTCTTCTTCTCACTTTTCTGCTATATAATTTACGCAGTTTTTAAAAAGGGCACGAAGAAAAAATTCGATAAATTTTCACAAATACCGCTTAACGATCATGACTGAACCAGAGCAAAAAAATCAAAATACTGAAACCAAAAAACCAGAAACCACCGGCCATAGCTGGGATGGAATTTCTGAGTATAACATTGGCGCGCCTCGTTGGTGGCTTATTGTTTGGCTGATTTGCATTATTTGGTCATTCATTTACTGGATTTTTTATCCAACTTGGCCAATTTTCGGCGGCAATACCAAGGGTAGTTTAAACTGGTCTGGACGCAGCCAACTTGCCGAATCTCAATCTGAAATCGATGTTCTAAGAAACGGCTTTTTAGAAAAAATTTCGCAGCAAAGTTTCGATCAAATTCAAAAAGATCCGCAATTAATGGAATTCGCTTTAAATGGTGGTCGTGCTGCTTTTAAAGAAAATTGCGCAGCTTGTCACGGCACTGGCGCTCAAGGTTATAAAGGCTTCCCGAACTTGAACGATGACGACTGGTTGTGGGGTGGAAAAATTGAAGATATTTACCAAACTTTGCAATATGGCATCAGATCCAGTCACGACAAAACTCGCTTCAGCCAAATGCCTTCTTTTGGTATGGATAAAATTTTGAAGAAAGAAGAAATCGAAAATGTCGCTGAATATGTAATGTCGCTTTCCGATCCATCTTTAAGCAATCCTAAAGGTGAAGAGATTTTCAAAGCGAACTGTGTAGCTTGTCACGGTGTTGGTGGCAAAGGCAGCAGATCAGTTGGCGCGCCAAATCTTTCTGATGCAATCTGGCTTTACGGCGGCACTAAAGAAGATATCGAATTTACTGTAACTTACGCCAGAGCTGGTGTGATGCCTTATTGGACAGGTCGACTTGACGATACTACAATTAAGCAATTAACGCTTTATGTTCACTCACTTGGTGGCGGCGAATAATTAACTTATGCAGAAAATTTCTAACAATCCGGCCGAAGTCGCACAATATCTTCCAACTCAGATTTATTGGCACGATTTTTTTACCGCGGCCGACATTGATAGAATCATCCAAGAGTGCCAATCCTCTGAATTGCAAAGCTCCACCGTTTCGCACAATCCTAATATCGATAATGAAGTTCGTGTTTCCAACGTGAACTTCCACAATCGTAATGACCAAAATTCTTGGATTTTCGATCAGATTAATTTTGGCATCGAAGACATTAATTCGAAATTTTTTCACTTCGATTTATACGGCTACGACTATTTCCAATATTCTGAATATCACGGCGACAAATCTGGAAAATACAATTTCCACATGGATATTTTCACCAATGAAGAAAGCTACGCCTCACCTTTAACCAGAAAATTATCTTTAGTACTTTTGCTCAGCGAACCGGGAGTTGATTTTGAAGGCGGCGAATTTCAAATGAATGTCGGTTCTGAAGATAAATTAGAAACCCTGCAAATGAAAAAAGGCACCTTGATCGCCTTCCCTTCTTTTATGATTCATCGTGTAACTCCCGTCACTAAAGGCACCAGAAGATCAATCGTAATTTGGGTAGAAGGACCAAAATTCAAATAACATGATTGGATTTGAAACAACAAAATCAGCTCTGCTTCACTCTTACCAAACCCAAAAATTGCATCACGCAATTTTATTGCACGGCAAAAAAGGCAGCGGAAAAGCTAGTTTCGCTCGTGCATTAGCCACTGAAATTTTAGGCGGAAAAGTCACGCCACATCCCGATTTATTTGTGATCGAAAAAGACGCTGAGAAAAAAGAAATCGGCATCGATAAAATTCGCAGTATTTCCAGTTTCTCCAATCAAACTTCAGCGATTTCAGCAAATAAATTCATCATCGTTGATTCGGCTTGCGAGCTTAATAAATCATCTTCTAACGCCTTATTAAAAATTTTGGAAGAACCCAGACCGAATAATTTTCTGATTCTGATTTCGCACAATTTAAATCGTATTTTGCCAACAATTCGTTCACGCTGTCATTTGGTGAGAATTCCTGATTTATCGCGCTTAGATTTTAACGAAATTTTACGTCAAAATAATCTTAATTTTGCAGCGAAAGATGCAGAATTTTTAGCGGAAATTTGCGACAATTCTCCTGCTGATGCCATCAACTTTGGCCTTGATTTAACAAGGTTTTATGAGCTTTTTTTACGCTCAATTTCCAACAAAAAAATCAGTGACGAACTCTTAAAAAAAATCGCCGATAAAAATTTTTCTTTCGCAATTTTTGAAAAATCCTGCGAGTTTTTTTTCAGCCGCTTAAGCAAGTGCAGCCTTAATCCAGAAATGAATTTCTATTTCGAAGAAGAAAAAGTTTTTCTAAATTTAATACGAAAACTTTCACCTGAAAAAATTTTTACGATTCAAGATGAAAGCTTGAATTTACTACGCAAGACAGTGTCTTTAAGTCTCGACAAGAAACTGAATTTTATAAATATTTTTAATTACGTCTGTTACTAAATAATGACAAAACTCTTCAAAAGCATCGGACTAATGAGCGGCACTTCAATGGATGGAATTGATTTGGCGCTGATTGAAAGTGACGGGAAAAAAATTATTAATCGTAAAAGTTTCGATTATTTACCTTACACACCCGAATTCAAAACTCGCCTTTCCAACTTGATTTACGGCAATCCTAAACTTGCCGAAATTAAAATTGTTGAAGATGAGATGACCTTACTTCACATCAATTTGGTTAATGATTTTTTGGCGAAGAACCAAATTAATCACAAAGAAATTGATTTGATCGCCTTTCACGGACACACGATTTTACACATTCCCGAACAACGCGCCACTTGGCAAATTGGCAATCCGCATTTACTCGCCCACAAAACCGGCATTAATGTTGTGGCAGATTTCAGATCGCGCGACGTTGTTCTTGGCGGACAAGGAGCACCTTTAGTTCCAATTTATCACTTCCATCTTTTCTTCGATCAACCACGCCCAACTGCAGTTTTAAATATTGGTGGAATTTCTAATATCACTTACTTACGCAACGACGATGAAAATGACATCGAAGCTTTCGACACTTGCTTTGGCAATGCTCCGCTTGATGATCTGGTAAAGAAAAAATTTAACTGCGATTACGATGAAGATGGTCGTTTAGCCAAACGTGGTCAGGTTAATTTTATTTTGGCTGATCACATTTTACAAAATGAAATCTTTCACAAAAAACCGCCAAAATCTTTCGATCGCGATGATTTCTCAGCTTTACTTTCGCCAATCAATAGTTTGAAAAATCCTGAAGATGCTTTGGCAACTTTCGCTTACATGCATGCCAAAGCGATACAAATTAATTTGGAATTTTTAACAGAAAAACCGAAGGAAATTTTGGTATGCGGCGGCGGCAGAAAAAATGTCGCGATGATGGATGAAATGAAAAAATGGCTGTCGGGTGTTGTGGTGAAAACCGTTGATGAGATTGGATATAACGGTGACGCGATTGAAGCCGAGGCTTTTGCTTTCTTAGGGATAAGAAGTGTGCTCGGCTTACCGATTAGCTTTCAAAAGACGACAGGGGTTTTACCGGGAAATAGTTACGTTCCGGCTTCACCTCAGCAACATTCTTCTTCTTGCGGCGGCGTCTTCTATCGCGCTTAACTTTACGAACTTTCGTCGAGTCAAGAACCAGACGATCTTTGATGTGCTGATCAATGATCGATTCAAAATCTGGCATGTGATCTTTAAAGAAGTGATCCGCACCATGAACCATTTGATAGCTTACAATTGCGCCTTCGCGGGCTGACAATTTTTCGGCTAATTTTGCAGTGTCCGATTCTTTGGTAATTTCGTCCTTGTCGCCTTGAACTACAAGTCCAGCAGATGTGCAAGGAACGATAAAATTGAAATCATATTTTGTAGCAGGAGGAGCAACTAGAATATAGTTTTCTAGTTCAGGTCTTCTCATCACAGTTTGTAGCGCAATCCAAGCTCCGAAAGAAAATCCGGCAATCCAGAAATCGGAAGCTTCCATATTTTGATCGTGAAGCCAGTTCATTACCGCAGTAGCGTCAAGCAATTCACCAACACCATTGTCAAACTTGCCCTGTGATTTTCCAACACCACGAAAGTTAATGCGCAAAACAGAAAAACCGTTATTGGCAAAAGCTTTGTAAAGATTGTATGTAATCTTGTTATTCATGGTTCCGCCATGAAGCGGATGAGGATGTAAAACCAGCGCAACGGGTGCTTTTGGATTTAAATTTTGATGATAACGCCCCTCGATTCTACCCGCAGGGCCGTTAATGATTACTTCAGGCATGTGAAGATTTTAGTTGAGTTCGTCCCACTGGATTGGTCTGTTGTCGATTAGAACTAGTTGAGTAGTTCCAGCATATTTTGCAGACATATATTTTCCATGTCCGGCGTGAACTCCAGAGTAATAAACTGGTTCAACATCTTTGCCGTTATGTTTCTTTTTTTCGACGTTTTTTACCCTGTTTTTCGGGTTATTCTTAGTACCCATGAGTGTGCTAAATTTTTGAATTTTATAAGGAAATATTTCTTGTAGAAAAAGAAATGCGGGCGCGCAAAATAGAAATCATCCAAGCCAAAATCAAGCTCTTTATTACCTCCTTTGAAAAAGGAGGTGGCGCGTTAGCGCCGGAGGATTTACTTGAGCCGAGGGTAGTTTTCTTAACAAACCTCGAATAAAAATTTCCTGTAACTTTCTTAAATCACCCGTCACCGCGTTTCACGCGATGCCATCCTCTTTTTCAAAGAGGGTAAAAAAAAATAAAAATATGCCTAGTTTTAATCGCCTAAAAGATTGTGTCGTCACTAATAAAAATGTTATTGTACGCGTTGATATTAACGTTCCGATTTCCAATGGAAAAATTGAAGATGATACGCGCATCAAAGCCGTGATTCCCACTCTAAAATACCTAGCCGAAAATAAAGCCAAAGTGATTGTAATTTCACATTTCGGCAGACCCGAAGGTAAAGTTGAAGAATCAATGTCAGTAAAACAATTAGTGGCACGAGTTCAGGAATTGCTTGGTTCGATCAAAGTTAGTTTTGTTGATGATTGTATCGGTGAGAAAGTTCACAAAGCCGTGGAAGCTACAAACTACGGCGAAGTGATCATGCTTGAAAATCTGCGCTTCTACAAACAAGAAACCAAAAATGATCCAGAATTTGCCCGCGAATTAGCAAGTTTAGGAAATCTTTACGTAAATGATGCCTTCTCTTGTTCACACCGCGCTCACGCTTCAATTACTGGCATTCCAGCAATTTTAAAATCTTGCGCCGGATTCTTAATGGAATCGGAATTAGACGGCTTAACTAATCATTTAGAAAATGCCAAAAAACCGATGATGGCAGTTGTTGGTGGCGCAAAAGTTTCAACCAAACTTGATTTGTTAAATTCACTTTCAACTAAAGCCCAAACCATTGTGGTTAGCGGCGGCATGGCTAATACTTTTCTTTACGCTTTAGGAAAAAATATCGGAAAATCTTTGTGCGAAAAAGATTTAAAAGATACCGCACTTAAAATTATCGAAACTGCTAAAGGCAATGGCTGTAATATTCTTCTGCCTTTCGACGTTGTAGTAACAAAAAAATTCGAGGCGAATTCTCCTTGCCAAACTGTTTCTGCTGACGCCGTTGCTGATGACGATATTATTGTCGATATTGGTGCTGCCAGCAGCGCGAAGATTGCGCAAGAATTGGCAAAAAATCAGACTTTAGTTTGGAATGGCCCACTTGGTGCTTTCGAGATCAAACCTTTCAATATTGGAACTGACAGCTTCGCCAGAACTGCAGCAGATTTAACTCAGGCTGGAAAATTAATTTCAGTTTCGGGTGGCGGAGATTCAGTTTCAGCGCTTAATTCTATCGGACTTGCTGAGAAATTTACTTACATCTCAACTGCCGGCGGTGCATTTTTAGAATGGTTGGAAGGTAAGGATTTACCAGGGGTGGCGGCTTTAAATAGTTAGCTCAGTCACCAACTAAAAACTCCGTCATCGCGAGCGTAGCGTGACGAACCAGAATGGTTTGCCGCTTCGCTCCTCGCAATGACGATTAGCTCTAAAACTGCATTTTTCTCATCCGATCGCGATCAATCTCAACAAACGCCTTCTTCTTCAAATCCATCAAACGACCTTTAGCAAGGGTTTGAAGCTTCTTCACAAAAATCTGATTTCGCGCCACATTTAAATCACGATCTTCGATTTTCGATTCTTGTTTAATGCCCAAAACTTTAAAAATGTAGTAACCGTCATTCGAGGCAATTGGGTCAGAATATTCGTTCTTTTTAAGTTTCGAAATCGCCGCAAAAAATTTCAGATCAATATCATTTTGCGAAACCCAGCCTAATTCTCCGCCATTTTCTGCGGTCAAACTGTAACGCGAGAATTGTTTAACTACACTGTGAAAATCGGCTCCATCTCTTAATTCGCTGACTAATTTCTTCGCCATAATTTCCGAATTATCACCTTCAGGAATAAAAACTTCGGCGATCAAATATTTTGAAATATTGGTGTTAAATTTATACTGCTCAAAAAATTCATTCACTTCAGCATCAGTAATTTTTACACGTCCGCGCAAGGTTTCGGAAATAATTTTTGACCAAGATAATTCCGCATCAATCTGTCTTAAATAATTAACGTAAGAGAGATTTTTTTCGATTAGAGAAATTTTGAATTGGGTAAGATTCTTTTTTTGACGCAATGCCATCATCTCGGCAGCATCTTCAATTTCAGTGCTGGTGACTTCTATTTTTAAATTAGCTGCTTCTTGTCGAATCAACTCTTCATCAACCATTTTGTCGATGATTTGATCGAGCAAATTTCTGCGCTCGATCCCTGAATTAACTTTAATTTTTGAAGAAAATAACACGAAGCGATAACGATCCAAAAGCTCAACATTGGTGATCACTTTATTGTTAATTTTAGCGACCACAAAAACGCTTTCGGCATTTTGGGCGCAAATATTTTGTGAAGAAAAAAACACTAAAGTTAAGACCAGACAAAATTTTGCGCTAAGCGTTTTCACCATTATTTTTGTTTGATGTTTTTGTAAATACTAACGCCGCGAACCAGATCAATCGCGCGTGCAAGCTGATAATCCTTGTCGTATAAATCAAAATTATCGTCGCTGATTTTTTCTTTTTTCGCTTCAGAAATTGCTTCTTGCAGTTGCACTTCGATGTGACCTTTCAAATCAGCTTCAGAATTTGGATCATCATTTTTTTGCTTCTGAATTTTAGCGTCCAAAACTTCAACATCCGGTTCAATTCCGTGAGCTTGAATCGATTTGCCGCTTGGAGTATAATAAAGTGCAGTCGTCAAACGAATCGCGCCATGATTTTTTTCCAAAGGAATTACAGTTTGAACTGAACCTTTACCAAAAGATTTGCTGCCCATGATGATGGCTCGGCTATTATCTTGTAATGCGCCAGCAACAATTTCAGAAGCCGAAGCAGAACCTTCGTTGATCAAAACCACCATTGGAACGCCGGCGATTAAATCTTCGTCATTCAAATCTTTAAAATATTTAGTCAGATTTTTGTCGCGTCCGCTAATTGAAACGATGGTTTTATCTTTGTTTAAAAAGCTATCGCTGACTGCAACCGCTTGATCCAAAAGACCACCTGGATTATTACGTAAATCGAGAACAAAACCTTTAAGATTTTTTTCACCGATCTGCAATTTTAATTTTTTCAATTCATTGACCAAACCAGAATTGGCTTGTTCCGAGAAAGTGTTGATTTTGACATAAGCCACATCTTTGAAACGCGCGGCTCTGACTGCTCTGACTTTAATAATTTCACGTGTGATAGTTTTATTTAACGGAGCTTTTTCGCCTTTGCGCAAGATTGTAACCGCAACTTTGGTTCCGGGTTTGCCACGTAATTTTTTCACCACTTCTTCTAAAGTTGAACCAACAATAGTTTTGCCATCAACTTTAGTAATGTAATCTCCCGACTTAATATCAGCGCGGAATGCTGGAGTATCTTCAATCGCACTTACAACTTTAACCACCGAAAATTCCATGGTGATTTCAATACCAACGCCACCAAATTCGCCTTTGGTTTGAACTTGCATTTCTTTCAAAGCATCTTCATTCAAATAAGATGAATGTGGATCAAGTGAAGAAAGCAGTCCATTAGCAGCAGATTCTGCCAGTTGGCGATCGGTCTTTTCTTCAACGTAATCTTTTTTAACACGAGAAATAATATCTTCTAAAAATTCCTTCTGATCTTCCTCGGAAGTTTTTTGATTAAATTTAATTGGCTTGATGTCGATCTGCGAAAAAGACATTGCCGATAGAAATCCAACCGCAGTTGAAACTGCAACGATAACAGAAATTTTTACGAGATGTTTCATAGGATTTTATAAAAGCTGAAATGACTTTGAAGAAAGGCACAAAAAGTAATCTCGCAAGGCCAGAAGCACTTGCGAGATTTGAGAATAACTTAGCAAAAATCGGATAAAAGATATTTACGCAATACCATATTCTTCTTTCAAAGAAACAGTGATTTCTTCAGGTGGCTCGTCGCCGTAGGCTGAATGTAAAATTTTACCGTAATTTTCCAAATGAATGATTTCGTCATTCAGGGCTTTCAAGAAAAGTTGAACTTTAAGACGGTCAACTAAGACATAATACCAGGCATTTCGTCCGGCATCGATTCCCTTTACGAGATAGATCAGTTCGGCTTGCATTTTTTTCTGAGGATCAATTGGTTTAATATTACTAGATTGTTGAGCAGAATTAAGAATCGAATCAGCAATAGAGCCTTTGTCAGACTTACTGGATAAGATATCTTCTTTCTTCAAATTCTGAGAGGTGAAGCTGGATTCAGATTTTTTGGCGTATCTTTCGGCGAAACTTTTTGCTCCACCACTTTGTGCGTCAGACATATTTATTTAAGAATGTATGGCAGAGTTTTTAGGATTTTTGGAGTTTTTCATCCACCAATCATTGATTGGTTTTTTAGGCCCACATGGTCCATCGTCGTTTGAAACGCAAGGACTCTTGATGTCAACTGGCTTCGTTGCACAAGAAGAAATCAAGGCAAAAAATGACAGGATCAAAATTATTTTTTTCATGCTTTTGGCTTAAATTTTTTTTGGAAGACGAAACTAAAAACTAAGTTCTTGATAGAATTTTTCAACAAGTAAAGAATTAAAAAGTTAACAATTAAATTTTATAAAAAATTGTCAGAAAAAATTTTCAATAAAAGTCTTATTATCGGACTTGGATTAATCGGTGGATCTTTTGCAAAAGCCTTACGTAAAAATGACGTCAGCGCTAAAATTTACGCTTTCGATCAAGATCCTGATTCACTCGAGAAAGCAATAAAATCAGGCGTAATCGACGATTTTATTATGCTTGATGAGAAAATATCCGATTTCGATTTTATCGTTTTAGCAACTCCTCTTTCTGCTTACAAAAAAATCTTCGAAACCATCGCCGGCAAAATTTCGCCGAAAGCAATTATAATTGATCTAGGTTCGCTAAAGAATCCAGTTTTGAAAATTGTCCCAAAAAATTTACGACCAAATTTTATCGCCTGTCATCCAATTGCTGGTTCAGAAAAAACTGGTTTTGAAAATTCTGACGCGGAACTTTTTTTGGGGAAAAAATTTATAATTTGTCCAGAAAATTCTGATCAAAATGCGCTGAAAAAAGTTGAAGAAGTTGTAAAAAAAATCGGTGCAAATGTTGAGGTTTTAGAAGCAAAAAAGCATGACGAGATTTATGGTCTGGTTTCTCACCTGCCGCAGTTTATTTCGTTTTTGACGAAAGATTTATCACCAAAAAAAATCACCGATGAATTCTTTAAAAACGCTTTTCGTTTGGATAATTCTGATGCAGAAATTTGGGGTGATATTTTTAAGTTAAATGATGAAAATTTGGAGAAATTTTATTTGGAATTTTTTGATAATTTGGAAGAAAATATAAAATCCCCCAATGTCACCCTGAGCTTGTCGAAGGGTTTAGGCCTCGAAACCTCATGCTTCGACAAGCTCAGCATGACATCGTGTGAATTCAACGCAGCTCAAGAAAAATTCCTCGAAGAAAATTTCGCTGCAATTTTTTTTCGCGCCATTATTGTAGCAAGCTACCTACAGATCTCCGAAATAAAAAACTTCCAAAACTACGCTGGCAGCGGATTTAGAGATTTTACTTCTATCGCTGCAATTTTGAATTACGAGCCAGAAAAACTCGAGAAATTGATCCAAAAAAATCGTTCCCAAATTTTAAAAAACTTCAATTCATTGTCATGAGCAGCCAAGAATTAAACGAAATCCGTCCTTATCGCGCGGTTCACCGTCGCAAGTCACGCCAAATTTTTGTCGGTAATGTTGCCATCGGTGGCGACGCGCCAATTGCGGTTCAGTCAATGACAAATACTCCAACCATCGACGTTCAGGCCACAATCCGTCAAGTTAACGAATGTGTTGAAGTTGGTGCAGAATTGATGCGTATTTCAGTTCCCGACAAAGAATCCAGCGATGCGCTAAGACAAATTATTCCACACTGTCCTGTTCCAATCATCGCCGACATTCACTTTCACTATCGTCGTGCCATTGAAGCGGCTGAGGCCGGTGCAAAATGTTTAAGAATTAATCCCGGAAATATTGGTTCAGATGAAAAAGTTCGTGAAGTTATTAAAGCCGCAAAAGATTACGGCTGTTCAATTCGCATCGGTGTAAATGCCGGAAGTTTGGAACAAGATCTTCTCAATAAATACAAAACCCCAACGCCGGAAGCCTTGGTGGAATCGGCTCAACGCCACATCGCAATTCTTGAAGATAACGATTTTTTCAATTTTAAAATCAGCGTTAAAGCTTCCGATGTTTTCTTGGCAGTTGCCGGATATCGTGCTTTGGCAGCAGTTTGCGATTATCCACTTCACATCGGAATTACTGAAGCTGGAAGTTTGGCAGCGGGAACTGTAAAATCAGCAATTGGTCTTGGAACCCTACTCTGGGAAGGAATTGGCGATACGATGCGCGTTTCACTTTCCGCCGATCCCAAAGAAGAAATTAAAGTCGCTTACCAAATTTTAAAAACTTTAGGATTACGTCATCGCGGCGTGAATTTGATTTCTTGCCCATCCTGCGCGCGTCAAGCTTTCGACGTAATAAAAACCGTCGAAGCAGTTGAGAAGCGCGTTGAACATATCAAAACTCCGCTAACAATTTCAATCTTAGGCTGCGTGGTGAATGGACTTGGCGAAGCTGCTCACACCCAAATTGGCATCACTGGCGGCGGTGGCGGACGTCACAATGTTTACATGAATGGCAAACCTGATCACAAAGTTGCCAGCGAAGAACTGGTTGATCACATCGTCGGCTTGATTGAAGCAGAAGTAAAAAATGCTAAATAAAAAAATTATCGGCGAAAACTTTTCCCACGCTGCGCAGAATTATGAAGCAGTGGCTTTAGTGCAAAAACAAGCTGCGGAAAAATTATGTCACCTCGCCTCGCCTTTTATTAGGGATGATTTAAGGATTTTGGATTTAGGGTCGGGAACTGGTTTTGTTTCAAGAAGTTTGAATAATTTGCAAAATGGACCCCGCAACAAGTGCGGGGTGACAAGTGGAGAGTGCGGGGTGACAAGTGGAGAGTGGGGGACAACAACTACGGAGAAAAAAACACCGATCTGTTGTTTCTCTCCCAACGTTGTCACCCC
>JACCDX010197717.1_pt1 | contig 15123 bp, 16 predicted proteins | sample 7449681 | NCBI WGS metagenome assembly JACCDX01 (sample SAMN15323450, study PRJNA562643) | freshwater metagenome | isolation source: river surface water | place: USA:Blue River Watershed | collected 2017-08-18
AAGAGCGTTAACAGGATAAGAAGGCTGCCTGCCAGGATGCGCAGTGCACGATCAACGGTTCCGACATTGGCTTTCATGTGACTCTCCTTCGGTGAGTGAACGAAATAGTGGACGTCAACATCAGGGCGCGCTGGCGCGGCGGGGCTGGTGCCAGAAGCGGTCGGCCAGCTCATACAACGCCATGCCCGCGACCATCGCAAGCACAAAGATAACCGCTTTTGGGTTACCCGTGCCCAAAGAGGTGATCGCCGGGCCCGGGCAGAAGCCCGCCATGCCCCAGCCAGCACCAAACATCAGGCTGCCGATGATCAGGCGGCGATCGATATCGTTTTTCGTGGGCAGATGCATTGCGCCGCCGATGAAGCTGGTGGTGCGCTTGTTCGCAAACCGGAACGCGATGAAGCCCACCAGAATTGCGCCGCCCATCACGAAGGCCAGCGACGGATCCCAGTTGCCCGCGATATCCAGAAAGCCGATCACTTTGGAGGGATCGGTCATGCCGGCAAATATTAGCCCGATGCCAAAAATCAGGCCGACGATGAACGAGGACAGTGTGTCGATATGTTTTCTCATGCTTGACTCCCTCAGGCCAGAAGATGACGCATCACGAACACAATCGCCATGCCCGCACCCATGAAGGCGAGGGTGGCAACCAGCGAACGAGGTGACAGACGGGACAGGCCGCAAACGCCATGACCACTGGTGCAGCCAGCGCCGTAGCGTGTGCCTATGCCGACCAGCAGACCGGCAATCACGAGTACCTCGGTGTTGGCTTCTATCGTTGCACTGATCGGGCCGGTCAAAGCAAAAATCGCAGCGGGCGCAGCAATCAGACCCAACAGAAAGGCAATTCGCCAGGCCATGTCGCCCGGTTTGCGGCTCAGCAGCCCGCCGAGGATGCCGCTGATGCCGGCGATGCGGCCATTGGCGAGAATGAACAAGGCAGAAGAAACGCCAATCAGCACACCGCCTAGCAGCGACATGCCGGGGGTAAAATGGGTCCAGTCTATGGTCATACAGGTTCTCCTTCGGGGGGTACACAATATTGTTGATAGAGCACCGCGAGAACGGCAAGCACGGTGTCACTGGTGATGCGATAAAAAATCTGTTTGCCTTCGCGCCGCGTCTCGACCAGCGATTCGTCGCGCAGCACGGCCAGCTGTTGCGAGAGCGTGGGCTGCTGTATGTCGAGCAGCTCCTCAAGCTCGCCCACGCGACGCTCGCCCTGAGCGAGCTGGCAGAGCAGCATCAGCCGGTCCGGGTTGGACATGACGCGCATCAGCGAACATGCCTGGTTGGCGGCGACCCGCATGGCGGGCAGATCGAAATCGGTGGTGGGCGTCATGAGATAGCGCAAACAGAGAGAGCCGGAAATGCCGACATTCTATCTCAAGACAAACTATAAAACAATAAACTATAAAATAATTAAGTGATCTTGCGAGGCCCGACGGGAAGGTGTGTTCAGGCCAGAGCGCGGGGTATTTCAGGCGTTCGGGACAATAGTTTCCTTTCATTAATGTTTCTATGGACAAACACGCTGATATCAGCAAAAATGAGGTTGAACTAGCCATTCAGTTTTAAAAAGCACTAGTAACAGGTTAGTCTCATAAGTAATAAAACTTATAACTTCCCCCCCCCTGAAACGGAGAGTAGCAATGCGTTTAATGCCAGCAATGCTCGTCGCTATCGCGGCAGCAAGCATTGGTCAGTTCGCTGTTGCGGACACGACTGATGTCAAGACCCAGACAATCGTCGAAGTCAAAAAGAAGGGCGCTCACTGCGAGCAAGACCCGAATTGCTTCAACCGTTACCATCCGGCCATCAAGCCAGTGGCACGTGCAAAGCCGGGCGATCTGATCGTCGTTCATACCCGTGACGCGCTGGACTCGAATCTGAATATCAATTCGAAGCCGAAAGACGTGACCGCTATCGACGTCAACCTGATCCACCCAATGACGGGTCCGATCTACATCGAAGGCGCAAAGCGTGGCGACGTGCTGGCAGTTAAGCTCATCGACATCAACCCGAACGAATATGGTTACACCACCATCATTCCGGGTTTCGGCTTTCTGCCGGACCTGTACACCGAGCCGTTCGTCGCGAACTGGAAGCTGAACCGTCATGAAGCCGTGTCCGAGCAAGTGCCGGGCGTGCGTATTCCGATGAACGGCTTCATGGGTTCCGTTGGCGTTCTGCCAGGCGAGCCAGAAGTTGACAAGTGGCTTGCTCGTGAGACACAACTGGGCAAAGCCGGCGGCGTTGCATTGCCACCTGAGCCAACCAGCGCACGTCCTGCCGACGTTTGCGGTCCGAACGGCAGCCACAAAGACAAGTGCCTGCGTACCATTCCACCGCGTGAAAACGGCGGCAACATGGACGTCAAGCAAATGGTCGAAGGCACCACACTGCTCTTGCCTTGCTTCGTTGACGGTTGCGGCTTCTTCATCGGCGACGTGCACTATGCACAGGGCGACGGCGAAGTGGCAGGTACCGCGATTGAAATGGGCGCGGTTGTGACCGTCCAGACTGAAATCCGCAAGGGCATGGCATCGGTGATCAAGCAGCCGCATTTCGAAGGTGGTTCGCAGCTCAAGAAACTCGAGCCGGACAGCTTCCACGCGACTGTTGGCTATCCGTTCAAGAACGCCGGCGAAGTGCCACCACAGTGGACTTATCTGGACAGCGAGAAAATCAAGCCGCTGACCAACCTGTCCAACGATGTGACACTGGCTGCGCGTAACTCGCTGCTGCAGATGCTTGACTGGCTCCAGGCCACCAAGGGCCTGAGCAAAGAGCAGGCGTTTGTTGTGACCAGCGTCGCTTGCGACCTGCGCATCAGCAACGTGGTTGACGTGCCAAACTACGCAGTAACAACGATCTGCCCAACAGAAATCTTCACCAAGAAGTAATTTCTGCGGCACGAAGTAAAAAGAGCGAGGATTTTCCTCGCTCTTTTTTTAGGGAAATGCTGAATAAAAGCCACAAAATTTTGTGATTTTATTCAAGCAGCGCTCCATAGGGTAAACCATGCAAAGAAGACGATTTATCAGCGGCACGGCAGCGCTGATCGCAGCCACGATCTGGCCGGTGACGCAGGCATTCGCGCACACCCCTTATGCGCAATGGGATCTTTTCCGCAAACGTAATCTCCAGATACTGACCTCCCACAGCGATCTACCCGGTGACACCATCGGCGATGAATGGGTGGATTTTTTGAGCAAGAAATTACCGTTGTCGCGCGCCATGGTGAGTCGCGCACGTGATGTGGTGCGGGTGGCCAGTCTGCTCAAGACGGATCAGTCCAAGCTGGCGGTGCTTTCATATCAGCACGCCAAAGCAATCATGACCTCCGGCGCGCCCTTTGAAGAATACCGCGACATGCCACTGCAGATCATGTTCGACAATGGCACTCACGTGCTGGTCGCGCGAGATGATTTGCCTCTGCATCACGGGTTTCTGATCGCCGTCACCCTGCTCGAAGCGGCGGGTCCCATGCATCTCACTGTACCGCTTGAAGGAAAATTTGGCATGAAGCTTCATCCGGGTGCGCGTGCCGCCGCCTTGGGCGAGAAAATCGAGTTGCCTCGTACTGAAGGCAGCTGATGCCGAGTCTGTTGGTAATGCGCGCTCTTCAAGTCGTGGGCCGCGCGCTCGTCCTCATGGGCGCGCTGTGGTCCTGCGCGATGGTACAGGCGCACGATGCTATCAGCGCCGATGCGCGCAAGGCTTACTTCTCCCGCCTCGATGAACTGACGAAAACGGCGCAGGGCAATGCGGCGGCTACCATCAGGGCCAACGCCTGGCTGGAGATGGGCAAGACCCTCGACGAGATACGCGCGCTGCTGAACGAAGACATCGTCAGCCACGGTAAGACGCAGGGGCTAGAGACCTCTGTGCTGGTGAATATGCTCAATGCGTCAGTGCACAAACTGCAGTTGTCGCCCCAGACAAAGTTGTACTTGTCCGATCCGCGCCCGTATCGCGAGGCACTGGCACTGGATCCGCGCGGCAAGCAGGCAGCGCTGGCTCGCTTCCTTTTGTTCAAGCACCACTTCTACGACAGCTTCGTCGATCATCCCCTCAAGCCTCTGAAGCAAAGCAAAAGCGAGCTGCTTGAGATGATCAGTTTGGGTGAAAGTCTGCTGACGGTGCGAGATCCGGCCATCGACAGCGAAGAAGTCCATTTCATCCTCGGCATTCATTACTTGCAGGCGCTCGAGACGGGCGCTGTGCCAAAGGCAAAATGTCAGGCAAGGGTTGCAGAGATCCAGAAAAAATTCCGTAGTCAGTGGCCAGCAAGCCTGAAGCTGTCGACCCTTGAAGCCTTGTCTGCGCCATGAGTGACTTGCGTGCGTGGTGGCAGGTGTTGTGTTCGCCCTGGTTGCTATTTTTACTGCTGCCACTGAAGGTTTCAGCGCATCAGTCGGGTAACAGTTATCTTCGCATCAACAGTACCGAGGCTGGTGTGTCGGTGCAAATCGATTTCGCTGTCCGTGATCTGAACAGTTTGCTGCAAGTGCCGCCTGCACAGCAAAAAGAAATCCGCCGCCACGAACTTGAAGAGTTGCAGGATCGGCTGGCTGCACTCGTCGGCGAGTCTTTGACGCTGGAAGCCGATGGCGATCCACTGGTACTGAGGTTTCAGTCACAGGAAGTCACGGTGCATAACGACGGACTGTATGTACGTCAGACACATACTGCCGCGGCATTACCTGCCAGCGCCGCTTATCTTCTGGTGCGTTATGGGTTTTTCAATGAAGAAGAAAAGGTTGCGCGCGCGTTCCTGAAACTGAATAGCGGACCTCTGGAATCGACCACCGTGCTCGATCCGCGGCATTCGGTGCAGCGTCTGCCCCTGCGCGAGATTGCGCTGGCTGAGGCGCTCTGGACGTATGCGCGCGAAGGTGCGCTGCACATCTGGAGCGGGCCCGATCATCTGCTGTTTTTGCTCTGTTTGCTGTTGCCGGGCCTGAGTCTTGCTACTGCGCGTAGCTCGTCGATATCAGACAGCGCAGTGAACAGTACCCGGAGTTCCGGCCTGCGCGCCGTCGGCGTCTATGCGCTCAAGGTGGTGACGGCTTTTACCCTTGCGCACTCGATCACACTGGCTGCCGCCGCGCTGGACTGGATTACTTTGCCTGACAAACTGATTGAGTCCGCGATTGCGGCGTCGATCATCGTGTCTGCCTTGCTAAATCTGCGGGGAGGCGAGGGCAGACAAGCGTGGAAGCTTGCGCTGGGTTTTGGTCTGATCCACGGCATGGGTTTTGCGAACGGCTTGCGCGAGCTGGGCTTGTCGTCATCGCATTTCATCGAGACTTTGGTCGCCTTCAACCTGGGTGTCGAGTTCGGGCAGATGGCCGTGGTGCTGTTGTTTGGCTTGCTGCTCTGGCCGGTATTGGGTAACGCGCGTGTCGTGCAGGTGATTCAGCGCTGGGGTTCGCTGGCGATTCTGCTGATGGCGTGTCTCTGGCTGATTGAGCGTCTGGCCGGCTAGCAGAGTGCTGTTGCGCGGGCAGAGTGCTCACAGAGCCATCGTCGTGATGCCCTCATAGCCCGCACAGACGTTTTCTTACGTCTTCGACAGTGCCTGATCGATATCCCATAAAATGTCATCCACCGATTCGATGCCGACGGCCAGACGAATCAGGTCAGGCGGCACCCCCGCAGCGATTTGCTGTTCTTCCGAGAGTTGACGGTGCGTAGTCGATGCCGGATGAATTACCAGCGTCTTCGCATCGCCAATATTGGCCAGATGTGACAGAAACTCCACGTTCTCGATAAATTTCTGTCCGGCTGCTGCGCCGCCTTTCACGCCAAATGACAGCACCGCGCCAGCACCGCGCGGCAGATATTTTTTCGCGAGCTCGTGGTACTTGTTATTTTTCAGTCCGGGGTAATTCACCCAGGACACTTTCGGGTGCGATGACAGGTACTCCGCGATCTTCAGTGTATTGCTGCAGTGGCGCTCCATGCGCAAATGTAGTGTCTCTACACCTTGCAGCAGCAGGAAAGCATTCATTGGCGAGAGGGCCGGGCCAAAAGTGCGCAGTCCTTCCATCCGGCATTTCATCGTGAAACCAAAATCGCCAAAGGTCTCGTAAAAGCGGACGCCGTGATAACCCGCCGAAGGCTCGGTCATTGTCGGGAATTTGCCGTTGCCCCAGTTGAATTTACCCGACTCTACAATGACGCCACCCATGGTCGTACCATGGCCGCCCAAAAATTTTGTCGCCGAATGCATGACGACGGCTGCGCCCCACTGAAACGGACGGCACAGATAAGGGCTGGCGAAGGTGTTGTCGATGAAAAGTGGCAGATCCGCCTGTGCGGCCAGGGTCGCGACTTTTTCGATATCCAGCACATTCATCGACGGATTGCCGATGGTCTCTGCGTATAAGAGTTTGGTTTTGGGCGTAATCGCGCGTGCGAAATTTTCAGGGTCGTCGGAATCGACAAAAATGGTGTTGATACCGAGCTTGCGGAAGTTCACATCAAGCTGGGTATGCGTGCCGCCGTACAGCGTGCGCGCTGCGACGATCTCGTCACCGGCTTCGCACACATTCAGCATGGCGATCATCTGTGCTGCCATGCCGCTGGAGGTGGCGACTGCTGCGCGACCATCTTCGAGCGCCGCCACGCGCTCCTCGAGCACTGCAACGGTCGGGTTCGACAGTCGCGAGTACACATTACCGAAGGTTTGCAGGTTGAACAGGCTGGCTGCATGATCCGCACTGTCAAACACATATGAGGTGGTCTGATAAATCGGCACCGCGCGAGCGCCGGTCGCGGCATCCGGTAATTGCCCTGCATGCAGACAGAGCGTATCGAAATCGTAGACGTGGTCTTGTGACATGGCGTTAGCGTGTAAGAGTGATCTGAAATTTAAACCGGCCGGCGTGCAGAAATGATGCGCGTGTTTACCCCAAACCAGCCCAGGCCACCGAACAGGCGGGCGTATTCGATTTTTACGCAGCGGTCCATTACCACGTCCAGACCGGCGGTTTCAGCAAGGCGAGCCGCGTCGTCATTGATCACGCCGATTTGCAGCCACAGCGTTTTCGCGCCGATAGCGACAGCCTCCCGCGCAATCGGTTCACAGTCCTGGCTTTTGCGAAACACATCGACGATATCGACTTTTTCGGGAATGGACTTCAGGTCAGGGTAGCAGCGCTCGCCCAGGATCTCGGTGTACTTCGGATTAACCGGAATGATCTTGTAGCCATGCTCCTGCATGTATTTTGCGGCAAAGTAGGAGGGGCGGTACCAGTCCGCCGATAGCCCGACCACGGCGATCGTGTGACTGTTTTTGAGGATGCGGCGCAGCTGTGCAATCGTGCTCATGGCGTTGTCGGCTCCGGGGAAGAGGTTTGTCGCCGATAGTATGTCAGGTCTTTCCGACCCGTCTTCCATTCTTCAAAACGCAGGATTCCGTTTTTGCCCGCCGATCATTGCAATAAAACTAATTTTCACGATCAGCGTGCTGGCGGCTTCGTTGACAGTTACATTATGGTATGTTTCAATCAGGAAACATTGGAGAACTTTCGCCATCGGGTTTTAACTCGTCCGGAAGTCTGCCGACCCTCTCTTCATCCAAGGATACGCCGACCGTATGCGCCAGCCGAATCCCATCATTGGCAACAGCCAGCCGATGCGCGAGATCCGCAAGCTGATCGAGACGATTGCGGATTCCCCCGCGACGGTCATGATCAATGGCGAATCCGGCACCGGCAAAGAGCTGGTCGCTCAAGCCTTGCACTACCAGTCGCCGCGTGCCGACGCTAACTTTGTGCCGCTCAATTGCGCGGCGATTCCCAAAGAACTGATGGAAAGCGAGCTGTTTGGCCATCGCAAAGGCGCTTTCACCGGCGCGCTGGCCGATCGCGTTGGCCGCTTCGAGCTCGCGCATGGCGGCACGCTGTTTCTGGACGAAATCGGTGATTTATCGCTCGATATGCAGGTCAAGCTCTTGCGCGTACTGCAGGAGCGCACGGTTGATCCGGTTGGGTCATCGCGCCCGGTCGAAGTCGATGTGCGTGTCATCGCAGCGACCCACCGCGACCTTGAAGAAGAAATTGCTGCCGGTCGCTTCCGGGAAGACTTGTACTATCGACTGAATGTTCTGCCGGTCATCACGCCACCTTTGCGCGAGCGGGGCGACGACATCCTGCTGCTGGCGAAGCACTATGCCGATAAATTTGCGCACAAGAGTGCGCCCGTGACCTTCTCGGCGGACTTCGCCGATGCACTCAAAGCCTACGACTGGCCGGGCAATGTGCGTGAACTCTCCAATCTGATTCATCGTTTCTCGACGCTGTTCGCCGCACAAAAACTGTCCTTGCGCAGTGTGCCGGCGTCCATGCTGCCCAAGGGCCTGCAGAAACTGCAGCAGGAACGCGCCGGGCTGATACCTGAGGAAGTCAGTGAGCCGCATGCGGCCGATGTGCTGCAGATGTTCGCGGTGGGCGCAACCGATGCCACAGATACCCTGCCGATCAGAGATGATGCAGCCCCGGTCATGACTGCGACCACCGAGCCCGAGCGCAACCATGTCGAAGACATCATTCTGCTTGCTCAGGGCGGGCCGATACTACCGCCCGAAGGACTCTCACTCAAGGAACGCATGGCAGAGATTGAGCGTGCGTTCATTGAGCAGGCACTCGACCGTTCTGATGGTAATGTGTCGAAAACAGCGCGTCTGCTGAATCTGCAGCGAACCACGCTGATTGAAAAAATCGATAAATACCGGCTGCGATCGGCGTAGACCTTCTCTTCGCCCAGCCTTTTACTTCGGCCCATCATGGATATTGCGAGTCTTATCGGTGTCGTCGGCACGCTGCTGCTGATTGCGATTGCTACCGGGGGCGACTTCCTGCGCTTCATTGATCTCTCGTCGATCCTGATTGTTTTCGGTGGTACCTTTCTTTGTGTGCTCGCGAAAAGCTCCGTGTCCGAATTTCGCGATGCCTACAGAACAGCACGCGAAGTTTTAACGAGTCAGCCTACACCACTCTCAGATCTGATCGATGAGCTGGTCGAAGTAGGGCGCATTGCGCGCTACGACGATCGCTGGATGATCGTACTCGAAGACCGTGAATACACCGACCCGTTCATCGCCAAAGCGGTACGCATGTGGGTCGATGGCATCGAGCACGGCGTGCTCAAGGATGCCTTGCTGCGCGAAATTGCCGAGGTCAGACTGCGTTTCGATAACGCCCGCGATTTTTTCAGTTATGCGCAAGAGCTGGCCCCCGGTATGGGCATGATCGGCACCCTGCTCGGTTTGGTGCTCATGATGGGCAATATGTCAGATCCGCGTTCGATTGGTCCCGGCATGGCCGTGGCCTTGCTGACCACCTTGTATGGCGCCGTGCTGGCCAACGTATTGCTGGGCCCGCTGGTGCAGAAAATCATGGGTCATGGCAAGCGCGCTCGTCGCAACTATGAAATGGCGATGGCCGGAGTGCTCTTCATTCACCAGGGGGGCGACCCGCGTTTGTTGCCTGATCTCTTGCTGGGCAATATGACGCCGCAGCAAGCCGAACCCGAAGCACCCGTTACCAATGAAGCAGAGGCAGCCGCCGAATGAACACGGCCGTCATACCGCCTGAGGAAGAGCCGGTAAAAATCGTCTCGCTGTTTGACGCGGCGCTTCACGAAGAGGAGGAAGCGCCGCGGCGTGGCGCGCCGATGTGGATGGTCACCTTCGCGGACATGATCACGCTATTGCTGGCGTTCTTTGTTCTTATCCTTTCTTTCTCCGATCTCAACGTCAATCGTTTCAAGGACGTCAGCGGCTCGCTGCAGAAATCGCTGGGCAAACAAGATGCACTGCCCGTCGTTGTCGCGCCGCCTGCCGAAACGCAGCTGGTGGCTGGTCCCACCACCGAAACCGCGCCTTTGCCTGAGCAACTCGCCCGCGATCTGGGCACGTTGCAAAAATCCTTGTCGATGGATCTTGTCGGCAAAAAAGTCCAGCTGCGTACAGAGAACGGCAAACTGGTGCTGCAATTACCCGAGCGTGGCAATGGCATTCTGCCGCAGGAAATGATCGATCTGTACGGCCGCATCGCTGATGCACAAGCGCAGGTTGAAAGCCGGGTGGAGATACGCGAGGGCGGTGACGCCGATGAACAGCGCAATGACACCGCGCGTCAGCTCAAGCAATTGCGCGAGATGCTTGCCAGCGAAATCGCCAAAGGTGAAGCGCAGGTCGAGCGGGATGGCGAGCGCATCGTCATTCGCATGGTGGTGCAAGGCAGTTTTTACTCGGGCAGCGCCGATTTGTCACCGGACTTCATGCCGATGCTGAGAAAAATTGGCCGCAGTATTGCAGCGGCCGGCGGGCGTATCACGGTGGAAGGTCACACCGATGATATTCCGCTCAACGGTCACAACCGCTATCGCTCGAATTGGGATTTGTCCGGTGCCCGGGCGGCCTCGGTTGCCGATTATCTGACCGAGCAGGCGGGTGTGCCGCGTGAGCGCGTCGTCGTGCGGGGAATGGCAGATACCAAACCACTGGCGCCGAACGACACGCGCGAGGGACGGGCCAAGAACCGCCGGATTGAAGTGCTGGTAGATGCGTTCGGCGCTTAAGCCATAGGCATCCACGATATCGGCAGCAGAGACATCGGTTGCTGAGACATTACAACCTGAAAAATCCTTATCCAAGAGATCAGCACCAGGATGCGAGCTGCAGATGCCGTCTCGTCAGTCGCTGGTGTTCGTTTCGTGAATATCAGCCGCGTAAATTGCGTGCCAAGTCGTTATATAAATTCACCAGTGTTTTCAGCAGATTGGTCGCCATGTCGGAGAAGGTGGTGTACCGCTGAGTAATCGAGCTAACGAACTGGGTTTGGTCGGTGCTGCGCTGCGTGAGTAGGATTTGTTTTTCGGCGTATTCGCCGCGTAAGACTTTTTTGATATCGTCCGTCATTTTGCTGATGAAAGGTTCTTTGGCAGTCACAATGCGGTAGTCTAAAGCTCCGTTATCATCCGCATCCACAATGTAGTAGATTTTGTCTGTAGCCGGATCCTGAAAAAATTTTTTTGCATCCGCTTTAGTCATCTTAGTCAGATCGAAATTTGCCGGTGACAGAGGAGGGTAAGCGCCATAAATCACCTCGGGTGGCGGGCTGAATGGCGGACGATACATAGGTACCACGGTGGTGTATTTGGCGGTGTCGTAGTATTTTTCTACGCCAGGCCCCAGCGTTGTGACGGGTGGCGTCACACCAGCGGGAAGTCCTGTCATATTAACGAGTGCGTTGGTGGCTGGAATGGTTATGAGCGAGTTCAATGCAATTTGCATTGATGTTTTTTCTGCTGCATCTTTCGGCAAATAAAAAGGGAAAATCTGTGAAGGCGGAACATCATAGGCCCGCTTCTCAAAATCATAGTATTTGAAAGAGATTGGTTGGCCGAAAATATTTTTTTTAACGATTAGGTCTAAAGGTCTGATGCTGTCGAATTCGACAGGCTCTTCTCTGGCTTTGTTTGGAATCATCCAGAGGCCGGCGGTTGTAATTGATGGGTCTGGAGGTACAAGAATCAGGTAGGCTTGGGATTCAATCGAAGGGGAATAGCCTGCGGAATCCAGCAGTGGTTTAGCGTCTATAAGTGTAGCCACGGCTTTAAGGTAGGCTTGATTTATTTTTTCGGGATCCGAAACATTTGATTCACTTATCGGCAATTCAAAAGGGTAGGGTTGTGCTTGTGAGAGGTCTGCATTGCTTAGGCTATCTGAAATCCCAATGACTCGGGCTCTAATCGGGTTCGGTATCGCGCTAAGGTCAGTTTTTTCGAATGTGTCAGATATTCCATCCCACTTCGCAATTCTCTCCGGAAAAAGCGCAATCTCCTCGTTAATCAGCTCAATCGCATCAACGATGTTGTCCAGATTATTTTTTTCGGTCTCGAGGGAGCTGAACAGCTGCGAGGCCGTGTACGCCAGTGTGCCGACGGTCTGATTGGTAAGGTTGATGCTGGTCAGATCAGTCGCCGCGGTGATGTTGGACTCGGTATTCTGTAGCTCCCAGGGCGTGTCCAGCCCCTCGGTAATGACGATGTTTGGCATGCGGATTCCTCTGAGGATAATCGGATGATCTGTTGCGGATCGGTCACTGGTAGTGACGCCTTGAGATCAAAAGTTCCTGCAGCAGGAATGAACACGACCGGCACAAAAGTCCGGTCGTTTCAGAGAGTCTGTGTTGAGTTGGTTGCGCGAACGCAACATCGAACCCCGGGAAGGGCTATGGCCTATATGAGATAAATCTTCTCTAGGCCTTGGTTCAGCTATTCCGTTTTGCTAGCCGGTTTGGCATACGAGGGCACGCCATCCACTGAGGCCGCAGCATTCGGCTTGGACTGTTCGCGATTGTAGGAAACAGCGCGGTCTTTGTCCTTGCTTTTCTCGCGATCTTTCGAGAGTTCGCGCTCACGCGCCAGTTCACGTTCTTTGGCTGCTTCACGCTCACGAGCGAGCTCACGTTCTTTTGCGGCTTCCCGTTCACGCGCGCGTTCGCGTTCGCGTGCCAGTTCACGTTCCTTGTCTTTGACTTCCTTTTCACGACGGGCGTTGGCGGCGGCCAGCTCTTGTGCCGCTTCTTTCTCCCGCTGCGCAGCTTCCTTCTCGCGCTGCTTTTGCAGGGCAGCGATGGATTCGACATCCTTTTTGATCACATCCACTGTCGCGACCGATCCCTGCAGGTTATTGACCTGCGATGAGAGTTCCTTGACGGCGCGCGCTTGTTCCTTGAGCAGCGCATCCAGTCCGGTCAGTTGCTGGAGCAGGGCGGCATCATCGCTCTCTGGCTTGGCCGGTTTTTTTACACTGGCCGTTTTGGGGCTTGCATTTGTCTTTGCGGGAGCCTCCGCCTTGTCTGCGCGTTCTGATTTCGGCTCGGCTTTTGTTTCAGCTTTTTGTTCGGGTTTGGCGGGCTTCTCGGATTTCGCAGGTGTCTCCGGCTTGGCGGGTGCCTCCGCAGGTGTGGCCGCTTTGTCTTTGCGTGCCGGGACGACGCTGCCCGATTCCATCAGCCGCGCGATCTTGTCTTCGATCGCCTGCTGGACTGATTGCGTGTTTTCCTGCTTCAGGTTCAGTTCTTCCAGGGAGGCATGGATATCATCCATCGTTTCCATCCGACGCTTGAGGTCGACCGCGCGCTTGCCGACGGCCAGCAGCATTTCGTCGAGCTGCTCAACCTTGCCATGCAATTGCACGGTCATGAAACTGAACGTGCCGGCGGTACCCACCAGCACAGCGGCCGCGAGGGCCAGCACCACCTTGGCCTGAGTGCTGGTTTTTTTCGCGCCATCAATGAGTTTTTCCGCTGCCTTGTTCACATGCGTGCCGGTGGTCGCGACCGCTGAAGCGGAACGATTTGCGACTTCCGCCGCGTCCAGCACGATGCCCATCAGCGATTCCAGCTGTTGCGATGCGGAGCGATTGTTCTCAACCAGAATTTGCACCGCTTCGAGTGCGCGCTTGGCCGTGTCCTGCGGTACCGCGACGGTACCGTCGGGCAGGACGGTGTCTCCACCACCTGCAGCGGCTGCAGCGGCTTCTTCACCGCTCAAGGCCGGCGGTGGCGGTGCGGGTGTAAAACCATCACCGGCTGGCGCAGCAGCGGCCTGATCTTCTTTGGCGTCGTCGCTCATCGTCCTATCCGTTTCCCAAGTCTTTTGACAGCGTCTTCCAGTACATCTAGTTGCGCACTTACTTTGGCGTTCATCGCGCCCAGGTTTTGCAGGCGTTCTTCGAGGTGTATCGACAGTGCCCAGGGCGCTGCATTTTCCTCGGTCATGAAGACCATGTCCGGCTCGGTTGGCTCCGCAACAACGCTGGCGCTGTTCGTTTCAGCGGCGGATTCCGTCTGCTGCTCTTCTTTGCCGATCGCCTCCGGGATATCAGCCCAGTGATCCTGCAATTTCCGCTGATCCGATGGACCTTCGCCATCCTCACTGCGGCGCAACAGCGGATTGCCCTCGGCATCGCGCATGTCGCGCACGTCAGAGAGGCCATCGCCATTGCCTGCGCCACCCGACATGATCTTGCCGTCAGCATCCAGCATCGCGCGCATATCGGACGGGCCATCGCCATTGCCTGCGCCATCCGACATGATCTTGCCGTCAGCATCCAGCATCGCGCGCATATCGGAGGGGCCATCGGCATTACCTGCGCCATCCGACATGATCTTGCCGTCAGCATCCTGCATCGCACGCCTGTCGGATGGGCCATCGGCATTACCTGCGCCCCCCGACATGATCTTGCCCTCAGCATCCTGCAGCGCGCGTACATCGGCTGCGCCATCGCCTTTGCTCGTACCCGCGGTTGCTGCGCCACCCTGGGCGTCCTGCATGCGCCGGACGTCCGAGGCACCTTCACCATCACGGATCGAGCGTGTTTCTGCCGGCCCGCCTTCCTGATCTTTGACTGCGCGCTGATCACTCGGACCCTTCGCAGCCCTGGCTTTCTTGCGTGCGTGTCCCTCCGCCGCCGCGACTTCCATGTGCTCGTCGGTCCGAAAGACCTGCGATTCTTCTTCAGACATGCGCTACCTTTTCAAAAACGCGAGGCAAGCTAACGAGTGGCCGGCTGCAGTGCACGCTGCAGCGACTTCACTGGTCGCAGCCAGGGCTCGGCCGGTATGCCTTCCCGGCGTGCGAAAGCCTCGGCCTCTTTCATGTTCGCGAACGGTCCCGACAGCAAGATATACCGCACGCCTTTGTTCTGTGTGCTGACGGCGGCAATTTTGGCGCCGGACAGCGCGCCGTACTGTGCGCGCCATTCCTGGGCCTCGGCCATCGAATTCACCGACACGTGTTGCACGAAAATGCTGCCTGCAGCTGCCTGCCGGATCATTTGATCAACACCACGCTCCGAGCGCGGCGCAAGCGCGTCCTCGGCCGTTGGCTTCGTGCCGGGCTCCGTCACACTGGCCACCGCCGCTGTGTTGTCAGCGGGTTTGGGCGCTTCTGCAGGTTTGGCAGGTGCAGCCTCCGGCGCGGCTTTGTCGGTTGCGGCCTCGCTCCTCTTATCGGGTGAATCGGCTGCAGCCGGTGAAACTGAAGCGTCCTTGTTGGCAGCCGGCGGGGCAGCAGGACTCACCGGGGCAGTCG
>JACCDX010824205.1_pt1 | contig 15118 bp, 31 predicted proteins | sample 7449681 | NCBI WGS metagenome assembly JACCDX01 (sample SAMN15323450, study PRJNA562643) | freshwater metagenome | isolation source: river surface water | place: USA:Blue River Watershed | collected 2017-08-18
GTCGCTCATTTCATCAGTATGCAGCATTGCAGAATTCCTCGTAGGACATGCACATGTATTCAAATTCGGTATAACCATTACGATCAACACCGTCGCCGACACCAACATAATTGCCATCTTCGTCGAACGCCGAATATCCGTAACGATCATACCCGTCAGGATCGTAGTTGTCGAAGTGCAGCTTTTCGTCATACTCACCAGCAGCGTGGTCATATGTTGGAGGAATCTGGCCGTAGCAGTTGCGGTTGAAGAAATCAAAGTCCTTGTCAGTGTTAGGGCAGTTGGGTGAATACTTACCTTGTCCCATGCTAGGTCTCCTGCAAGTCTGTTACGTTATTCTGTATACATACACGGTCAGGACAACAGTGTCAACTAGTCTTCAATGAATTTTTTGATAAAGGCATTATGGAATTCTTGACCCTGTGCCATAACAGTTTCAAGATCATCTGATCCTGGTAGTGAACATGCCCAATTGGGATAATATTTGCCTTCTTCAAAACTAATCGTAATATGCCCACGATGTGATGCCGGTGTATCAGCAATCCACATATCGCGTTTAACCCATTCAAGCTTCTTGATTTTCATGATAGGCTCCAGATGATCAGTGCAATGATTGCAACTGTATCAATTGCTACAGCAAGTACAAGCCAGAACGCAAGAGGAATCTTGCGTTCTGTGCTGTTTACCACAGGATATTTGTCAAACTGTGGATTATAATCATCCATAATCAATTGCCTTGTGTGAGTTCTTTTGCATTGTATTCTGCATCAAGCTTGGCAGAATGATCTTCCATTTCCCATTCATAACGCCACTGCTCGCGAGCAGCATCGCCGTAGCCATAGCCTGCATAATATTCGTCGTCGCTGTACTCGTCGTCATTGTCATAGAGACGATCTTCTGCGGTAATTTGAGCAAATTTACCAAGAGTTGCCATTTCTGTAGTCCTTTCGCTGTTTGATTATTTTTCGCTAACAATCCAAGCTGCAACAACTTTACGGCGCAGCTTGGGAAACTCTGCAACTGGTACCGGTCGTTTGGTCCAGTTGTCCCCCGCAAACCCCATATGGCAAGTCATCATGTGATCGTTGGTAGCGAACATGATAGGCATGCAATATTCAAAGGCAGTACGACCTTTAAAAAACTGTTCAATGGTTGGCGGCGTGGGATATTTAGCTGCAAGATCAATGGGTGTTGCTTTATAACCCTGTTCACGAAGCAACAGTACTGCTTCTTCAAGATGCACACCATCAACATCTTTAAGCGGTTTGTTTTGCATAAATGCAGCACGAACATGCATGTGTCCAACCGGTGCACCAGTAAGCATTGCAACAGCACTGGGAACACACCATGCAGTGCGTTCCCAACCATCCAAGTTCAACGTATGCAGCATAATGTCCCTCGCTGTGCGTTCTGTTAACGTAGTGTTTAATTACTGCCTACAAAGGACAGTGTCAAGCATTGTTGCCAACGCTTGACACTTTTTATTCAGGCAATCATACGCTTGGAATCAGTGCCAATTGCACGCCCAAGGTTAACACGCTCGCCGGCAGCAGCGCCTGCACTGTGAGCAGTGCGGTTGGAACCGTAGCTGAAGCTAGCACCGCGGCGCAGTCGGGTGTATTTGGTACGATAAGCCTCGTCAACTTCTTTGCGCTTCTGTTCAGCAATCTCGCACACAATCAGCGCAGTGCTAGACGAAGTAGCTGCATTTTCGATTTGCAGTTGTTCAGCTTTGCGCTTGTTAGCTTGACGCTCAAGCTCTGCATCCTGTGCCATACGATACAGCCGGTTGCTAATACGGTTAACCATCGACATCTGGAAGCTAGCCTTAGCACCGCCGCCAACGCTGACATTGCTGCGACGATAGTTGTCGTATTCGCGTTCCATAGCTTCTTTGATCACAGCGATCAAATAATTAGCAAGTTCAGTATCCGGACGATGACCAGTGAACGTGATGTTACCACTATAGGTATCGTACACACTCTTGGTCTGAGTGAACGCACAAATACCACCCAATGCCATCACAACTTTGTGACGGTGCTTGCTACCAACCAACGCACTGGTATCTGCCTTCTTGTGGACGATATCCAGCGTAATACGACCTTCGGTTTCAGCCAGCGCCAGCTCAGCTTCTTCGATGTTGTAAGTATCCATCAGCTTAGCAGCAACGGCAAACGCAGCTTGCATTTCGGCTTCGCTGGAACCATCGTTCTCAGCTTTTGCACGGAGGTTCAGTACACGTTGCAGCATCTTTTCGCGCTGGGTTTGTTCGGTATTGGACATCTTAGTCTCCTACTGTGTGTGTTACGCTGTGTTAGTTGTATAGCAGTTCAAACAACCGGCGTCAACCGGTTGTTTTCAAACAATTGATATATTTCTGCATAAATTCATCCCAGGACACCAACGGATCACATTCTTTAAACATGCGAGCCATAGCCCAATAGGGCCAGTCTTGAATGATAGCAACTTCTGCCGCAGCAATCACATGCTGGCCAGCAAAACGCCATTCGCCGGAGTTTTCAGCAGCATTGTGAAAGCTAGCATGCATGAGTTCTTTCTTAAACTCTGCATAGCCTTCAAGTGGGCATTCAGTTTTGGCGGGCCACGGACTAACAGCTTTCATCTCTACGTCCTTGTGTTGGTTGCATTATACGCAACACATAGCACAAAAATTAGCAGTGTCAACCGTATTTAAGAACTAATTCTAACAGTTTTTCTTTAGATAGTTGTACCTTACTACACCACTCTTCGAAACTGTATGGAGTATTGTTCAAATACCATTTAATAGCACCAGTGCTATTAGTTGATGCAGGACCGTCTTCTCTGTGTATTTTACCAAACTGATACCATCGTTCATGATCAACTCCGACTACCGCAGGACCGCCATCTCTATGTAACACTCGGTCGCAATGCGGAAAACTAGTACCAGTTACGTGATAATACAGAGTTAATCCGCTTTTTAAACGAACAATTTCCTGCATCAATTAGCCATGTTGCAAAATCAGCGCAAGACGTTCTTCTTGATATATCAGCGGAACATGTTTGATATACTCTTCAAAACGTAGTTGTTTACCTTCTAACCACCATTCGACTCTGCCATTGTCGTATTCAACAGCCGGACCGAGTAACCGATGCAATTTATTCCAGTATCGCCATTCGTAGCTTTTTTGTTGTGTTCGCAGTGCAGGACCATCTGCTCTATGTACAACATCGTAATAATACCACGCATGTGTACCATCGGGATACTCCAACGCAGGTCCATCTAAACGATGTAATTTACCATTGACTTTCCAGCGTTTTACACCTGCTCGGCTTACAGATAGTATTGGTTCTACCACAGTGTCGGTCATTTTCTTATCTTTGTGTTTTTAGTTATTGCCCAGGCTGCGTATGAATCTGTTATTCCATTATGTGATATCAGAGTTGACATAGCAGTAGTGTCTTTAGGTAAACATCCGCCTCCGAAGCCATATTCGCCATCAGGTCCAGGTTGTTCCCAATAGCCTTTACCTAATCTTGGATCAGAATCTAACGTTGCTTTAACACCGTTCCAATTGATTTGCAATGCATCACAGGTTTTTCTAATGTCATGCAAAATAACAGTTCTTGCAGCAAGATAAGAATTAATTGCTAGCTTGGCCATACATGCAGTTCTTGCATCACCTACATGCTGCATAGGCAACTTGTAATGATCCGACATAAACTCGCTTACATCATTACCTCCAACGATAGACATAAGAGGATTTAATGCATCGGTGTTCCAAGACGATTTACGTAAGAATTCTGGCCATACAACTGTGTTATCCGCAGTGTCTAACGTATCATAATCCAAAGGTGACATAGTGCTGCGTATTACAGTTATGCCACTGAATCCTGCTGCGCTAGCAACGCTCAACGCATCTATTACACTTGATACATCATGCGAGTTGCTGTTAGACAACGGTGTAGGAGTACAGACATAATGATATTTTGCGTGTTGCCAATTTGTTGCGGACATTGATTGATACGGATCATTTATCTCAATATCAGATAGTGCAATGTTGTTTTGCAGAGCAACTAATTTAGTTGCTCTGCCTACATATCCATATCCGCTAATTACACATTTCATTCGGTAATATCTGTTACTTCGACATTACCAACTTCAATACGCTCAATCATGTTTGGCGGATACCAAACATCATCGAGTTTAATACCGTTTTTAGCACGTTTATTGAGCCACTCGCGGACATCATCGTCGATATCAACACGAATATACCAGTCTCCGTAGTTTGCATCTTCAAACTCAATATAACGTTCAAACGGTGTGTCGACGCCTTTGATGTAAATTACAAAGTTTTGCGTATACCGACGAAGTGGATCAGTTTCGTAACGCTTTTGTTCCTCTGTACGAGGATCCCAAAGCCATTTGAGTGTTGCAAACAGTCCCATTATGCCTCCATCACATAGGGCTTGTCCCAGCGGCCCACATTGATGTCAATGTAGTGCGAACGGTGGAAGTAGTCGCTTTGAATATCACTGTGATCGAAGAAGTCCGGGCCCTTCATAGCTTCGTAGACTTCTTTGAGGAAATCTTTAGCCTTGCCGGTATAGTGATCATCGAGCCAGTACACGTTAACATCAATGTGCCCGCGGTGCGCATCTTGACCGAAATCAAGCACACCGCTCTTGATCGTCAGCACCAGCGTGCTGTGATGATTTACGCTCAGCGTGCCTTTCATATTGTATTTTTTGAGAACAGCTTTGATTGTCGGAGCCAGTTTAGCTTTGAGCTCTTGGGAAACATAAGCCATAGTGTAAGTCCTCTGTGCTTTTTGCTGCGTTGTATTATACATAACATCAGCAACAGAGTTGTCAACCACAATAATAAAAAAGGGGGTATAAACCCCCTTTTTTAAGAAAGCATTTCTACGTCTATATGTTTTTCTTTTGACGTAAAAATTTCATCTGGATACAAATGATGTTCGCGACGATTGCGTTCTTCATCTTTGAATCCAATGCCCATAATAAGCAGTATGTTACCCTTAACGCCTAGTATTTCTTGAACTTTTGCTACATCGAAGCACTGACAGCAACCAGTTGAATATCCCATAAGAGAAGCAGTTAGATTCATATAACCCGCTGCAATACCTACTGCAATCGCACGATCGCGCTTGTAATCCTCTGACAACATAGTAACCAGTTGTTGTTTATCGTTGTCATAGTACTCAAGGTGCAATCCTGTCACACGATCTGACATCACTTGATGATATGCTGCGGCTGCTGGACTGTGTTCAAGGTCTTCGGCGTTGAAATCTTCCACTAACACAACTAAAAGATTTGCTAATAATTGTGCTTGTGTCTTCATGCTGAATTCACTAGTGTGCTTGTTTACTACACCACCTAACATCGAAGTGTCGTGAATTTGTTTAATGATGTCTCTATTTGTTACAAATATAGGCTTATAAAATGTAACGTTTTGCTTAGACGGACACTCAGTTACCGCAGTCTTAATTACTTCTAGATCTTCTTCGGGGATTGACTTCGAGAGATCCCAATTGCGTTGGCAACGCTGGCTGCGACGCACTGCCTTTATCAATGTTGTGTTATCCATAATAACCTCTCTTTCATATACAGGTCTGGCTAGATATTTAGTGCGCAGTTATTTAAATTTGGGGTTATTATTGCAATTAAAACAGATATTTTTTTATCAGAGATTTTACTTTGCCAGCAAAGTTTTGTTTTTCTTCGCTGCTGCTCATAGTGTCAATTAAATGCTTTGATTCATCATAGAATTTATATGCTCTACTAAACAGTCTATTGTATTGACGTTGGCCTTCTGCGTCTTTTGGGAAAAGCCCTCTGCCTAGTTTTTGATTAGACAATGCTAATCTTATAACTTCTTTTGATTCCTGTGCAGTACCCACACGACCTATTTCTCTTAGGCTTTGCATCTCACCGTTTACTATGTCAAGTAATGCCTGTGCAAATCTTGCATTGACTTCTTGTGGGCGTCTTAGATACGTTTGATATGTGTCGTCGACACTCTGACCTCTAAGTGCTTTACCCTGACTTTTATAATCATCTAATGCATGTTGTATCTCATGTGCAAGTACACTGATTAGTTCTTGTCTATAATGTACAAGTCGTCGATCTAATGATACAACATTGTATTGCGGATCATACCAACCCACTGCATCTTTGTTAGGTTTGTGCAGCATAAATTGCAATTGTTGATCAAACAACAAATTTATCATGTAACCAGAGTGAAACTGCGGTAATGCACCAGACATATCACTAAGTGTAACAGGATTTTTTGGCTTGTTGTTTATAAGCCAATCAGCAACATACTTTGCAATACGTAGTAGATCTACGCTGTCTTCTGTTGCTTCGTCTAGTGTGTTGAATTCATATATGCGCATGCTGATATTTAGTCAGCATGCGCACTATGCATCTTAGCCAAATTTGGCCTTGAGCCGTTCGTATTCGGCACGTTCGCGTTCTGCGTGTTCAGCTTCGCGCTTCTTAATGTTATCGATGCGAATGTTATACTCTACATCGGTTTCCATACGCTTGCCGACGAATTTCCACACAATGCGTTCACCGTCGTAATCATTTTCCCAGTCTTTATCAAGTTTGATGTCAGTGAACCGATCGCTGTATTCTTTGCGAATTTCTTCAATACGTGCAATCATTTCATCGAGCGTATAACCGTTCCAGTCCATAGTTTCTTCAATGAAGCTGGTACGGCCAAAGCTAGTGTATTCATTACCCAGACTTGCAATGATTTCTTTGCGATCCATTTCGTTTACTTTAGCTTTGGCCATTGCAGTCTCCTATGCGTTTATGTTGTGCTATACATAGCATTACAAACCGTATTGTCAACCAATCAACTGCCTGTGATCAGTTCAATATCACCATTGTCGAGCAACACAAAATCTTCTACAAAAATATGGTCAAAATTACCGCTTTGTCGAATGGCAATGTCTGCGGCAATGTAGAGATCTTTCCAAGTGTAGCCTTCGATCTCTACAGCAACTTCAAAACCTTTGCCGCGATAAATCAGCATAGGTTCTGACTCGTCAAGTAGCGGCGCTTCTTGGTCAAATTTAATGCCTTCGCCGTACATACTGAACACAGCATACAAATCGTTATCTTCTGCAAATTTGCGGAAATAGTCGTACTCAACATCGAACGAATCAAGAGGCATAGTAGGTCCTTTCATTTTGCCAAGATAAACAATGTACAGCAACCATTAACAAAGATCAACGGTTGCTGTGTTTTTACCAAACATCCCAGATGTGTTTCTTACCAAGATAAGTGTCAGGGTAAGGAAGATGGTCCCAATCATCATCTTTTACAATGTTACGTTCAAGACGCTTAACAGCTTGACGAACTGTTTCTTTGCTAAGAGTCTTGTATGCAGTTTTAAGACCGCTTTCGCTTGCATAGCCATCGCGAGTACGTTTTGCATAATCGCGACGAGCTTCGGCAATTTTTTCTTCAACGTTTACAGGTACAGTTTCGTAACGAAACTTGCTGACATAGTAACGGTAGCGTTCTGGCAATGCACGAACATACCAGTCATAGCCAGGATGATTTGGTTTGTTACAAACGTACCAGTAAATTTTACGCACTTTACGACAATCTTCTTCGTAACGTGCATTAGCTGCTGCAACATCGCGATCGTATTCTTCTTTGGTTTTGCGAACTTTGATTTGATCAGTAAGTTCGCCATAACGACGATAACGACGATTTAGATACTCAAGTTCACTATTAATGAACTGAGATTCGGTTTCCCAAACTGTATATTTGGGCTTTCGATAAGTTCTGCTCATTTTCAACTCCTTTTAAGCCAGATAGCTTAGAAGTCGTCGTAGAACTTTCTGTATTTCATTTTGTGATCCTTTTTGTTATTAATCACAAGTTAGCAAAATCTATTAGATAATGCAACCAAATTAATACAAACCGACAAACAAATCTGCCCAAGCTGGTTTAGAATTTGCAGCAGTTTGATTTGTTTGTGTTGATTTACGTGTACCGGTTGTGCCACAAACCATTGACATATCAGTTAGACTTTTACATTCAAAGTCCCACCAATTTGCGTATTTTCTTTTACCGCCCGGTATTCTACGCGGTGTGCCGTCTAAGTGGAATGGTATTTCGATGTTGCTTGATTTAGGTATTTTGCAATATGCACTTTTAGGTATTGCAAAATAATAAAACTTGTTTTGAATTCGTTCGTAACATTGAATATATAGTGTACCGTCTTTACCAGCAATATCGCCCACTGGTGCAGAATAACTTTTACCGTATCCAGAATGTCGTGCAGTAGTTAGTTTACAATCTGCACCGTTAGCTAAATCATGCTTGTTGTCACTTATCACAGTACTGTTAGTCAACGATGCCATAACAATTTCAAACGCTGTGCTTACTTGTATTATACCTATATCTAAAAGATCTAAAATACTTTCTTTATGATTCTTGCAGCGTTTAGTTGATGCTGGTAGTTGTGATATGTACTTTATTAAGTGTGGTTGTAAATTCTTATAATGAGCCTTATCGAGTTCTAGATTTTCTAATTTTGTTGCCATTTTTATTGTTCCTACGACACTACAATATTTGTGTAGTGTCACTTTGTAGTAACATGATATCGGCAAAAGTTAGTTTGTCAATCAGTCAATGACCTAGTTTCTCGCAAAGAGCGTCCATGCTAGTAGTTGCGCCTTTGATTTCTGGCGTTGCCTGCCACTGACGGTATTGTTTGCACAGTGCAATGTCACCTTCTTTTAGTTTAGATGTATCAGTAATAACAATAGACGGTTCGGCAGAAGGTGTAGACGCATAGATTATTACCAGAACCTGCAAAACTGTTACTAATATACCTGCAAGAAGCGCAGCAATAATGATACCGATTAGTTTAATTAATCTCATAACAGTGTTCCTATAGTTCTTCGTATGTTGCGTTAAACACAAAACGTTGATAGTCGTCTGCTTTGGCATTTAGAAAGGCTAATGTTTTTTCAACGCTTTCCTTGCTGTGTTTGTCAAATATTTCGTGCCGTGTCCACGTTTTAATATCGTTTGTGACAGCACTGTAAGCATCACTCATCATTTCTAAAACACGATTTGCGTCTTTTTCTGTTTCAACATCTACGTATACACGATATGTCATAAAATCCTCCTAACAATTATGCAGCCATACGGTTAAGCGAAAGAGAATCGCTAGCCTTATAACGTTCAAACATTTTATATTCTTTTGTACCGTAGTCAAAAGGATTAGTATCACTGGCTGCAACTGCATTGCGAACAGTTGCTTGAACAGCTTTACTAGCCGCAGCTTTAGCAGCACGATGATCTGCTTTGCTGTGTTGTTTAAAGTTGCCTTTTTGCACAAGTTCAAGGAACCGATCAACAGATCGCACACCGCGTGCTTGATTGCAGCGGTTGCAGGCCATTGCAAAATTTTCCCAGGTATCAGTTCCACCTTGGCACTTAGGCATTACATGTTCGATAGTTGCGCTGTTGTGTTTGTTAGATTCAGGGACACAGCGAGTGCCGCACCAGCAGCAACGCCAGTTTTGAGCTTCGGCAAGTCGCACACGCATGTAGACCTTTTTGGCAGAAAGAAATGCCAGCTTGGCTTTCATACCTTCGCCGGGATATTGTTTCTTCCAATAGGCCTTAGTCGGTGCTTCGGTGATAACACACGGGACTTCGAACTTCATCTTGTGGGTCCTTGTTGCTGCCTATGCGTTACACATAGCATCAACAATACCTTTGTCAATCCTCAAATCTAGAATTTATCCAGTTTTTCAAGGCTTGCCAACTACCAAAAGATTCAGGCGGAAGTTGTTCTCGTACAAATCGTTGGATTTCAGGAATAGCTGGTCGATTCAACTGATCTGCCAGACCTTCGAGATAATGGGTTGAGTCGCCTGCAATTAACGACCCTAGAAATCCACCTGGTTCTAGTTTGTAAAAATAGTAATTTTCTAAACTGTATTTTGTATGACTTGGGATATTGTATCCTTCAAAGTCTAAACCACGCAGTTTAGCATAGAGTACATATTCGTCATACTTACTCATGTCTCTGCCTTTGCAGGATGATGTTTAGGATCTAAAATAACATGTGTAACAGTATTATCAACTTTAATATACCATTCCCCGTATTCTTTTAAAGCACGGGGTATGTTTTCAAATTCATTACGCAGGTATTCTGCTTGCTCTTTCCAGAATTTTACTTCGGCAATTAATTTTGCTCGTTCTTCACTGCGAAATACTTCGCTAAAACTGTCCAAATGAAAATTAGTATGTGAGCTCATGATGAGGTCCAATCTTTTGATAATGTGTCAAACATTCGTTTTTGATCTCGTTGACTTCTCAATTCTTGTACAGCATGTGCTTCATATACCACAGGTACTTGAATTGCGATGCAACCAGGTCTGTTTGAAACCGTAAGATCTACAATATCTTTATTAGGATTACACTGTGCGCTAACATCTGTCATATTCACACTAGTTGCCCACCACATGAGACCTTTTTCAGGGTCGTACGACCACCAATAATTAACCCATGCATGACCTGTCATTGGCGTAGTTGCAACATCAATTGGCACATACAGCATAGGCATGATTAGTAGAACACGTTGCGAATGAACACTTCTGCGTCATGCATTTCGGGGATAGCATTGATGATATTGCGTTTGCAGACTTCGATACGATCAAAGAACTCTTTGTCAAACACAACTGCATTGTCGAGCCCGCCATAAGGATTGTCCATATCCATGATATGCGGTTTATAACGTGAACTGAGATTCACTGCAATAGAAAAGTTAGACTTTTCATCGCCTAGTTCAACTGGATCATAGCAAGACCAAAGACTCCAAAAGCCAGCAATTCGCGGACCCCACGGCGAATGAACGCCAATATACCTGTTGCTGTCAGCGTAGATTTTTGGTTCTACAATTTCTCCAGTTTTCCAACCAAGTTCGTCAAGCGTACTGATAAACGAATCTCGCAACTGCTTATTAAACCGCGGTTCCGGTTCAAATACATACATTGAACGACTGTCAGTATCGTTCATATATGCTGCATAATCAAACGCCGTTTCTTCGCCGTCAGTGATATCAATGCCAATACGTTTGGCAAATGCAAACGCTTTCTCTGCATTAGGATAACCCAAATGAATTTCTCTATCAACTGGCATGATTAGTTTCCAAAATCTTTCATTACGTTGAACAGTTTTTCCGTCAAGTCGCGTTTAACTCGCATAGCAGCAACGTGGTCGTTTAGATCACTAACATGCGGGTCTACAGACAGTACACCGCGCAGCATACGAATTGCATTGATCAGCTGTTCTGCATCGTCTTCACGAATGTCGCGATCGAGGACTACAGTTAGTGCGTTGTAACGATCGGTCATTTTCAAAGTCCTGTATACAATTCGGTTAGCGTTACATTCATTGCTTCAACTTCAACGGAAATCTGTTCACCGCTAGATTCTTCGATGAAATAAATGTCCTCAAATGCAACTTCAACATTTCGACTTGTGAGATATTGATGCACTGCGGTGCGAACTTCGTCATCGTCAAGAAAGATATGTATCTTTGCCATTTTTATGCCTTCAATGTTGCAAGGAATACATACGGGATCATATCTTCTCTGTCAAGCTCTTTGTTTGTGGCATGATCGTAATGCACAGCCCAAATGCCTTTTTCGCGGTCGGGCCTATCATACTCGTCGAATTGCACCCATTCTGGAATGTATTCGTCATCGGTTGCATCTTCAGCTTCTTTAACGAGTCCAAATCTAACACGCAGACTTGACTTGAGATTGCCTAGCGTTGCGAAGCGTTTATCAACAAATGCGTTGCCGCTGTTATCTTCCATCTTCCAATACGTCTTTGGTTTACCGGCATTGACTAGCTTGAGATACTGACTAGCTTCGCGTGCAGGAATATGAACTACTGCATTTTCCATAATATTGCCAGTAAAATACTGTCTTTCAGCAAATACTTCTAGTCCTGGAGCGAGTTCAGCAACAATGCATTTCTCTTGTGGCGAATACCATGCCAACCGCATTTTGTTATCAACAATTTTTACACGAGTACCAGCTGGAATAGTATGCTCAACATCACCGTGATCTACCCAACCATTGAATGTCCAGTTGCGTTCAAATTCCCATTCGCTGCCTTTAACAGCAAGCGTTACAAAATCTTTCTTCAGTGGCGGAATTTTGACTTCAGTAAAGGCGTTCTTAGCGTCTTCAAAGAGCCAATAATTTCCTTTATAGGTGACTACCCATTGATCGGCACCGTCATAGTAGTCTTCTTTTATACAATACCGAAGTTTTGTGTCAGCGTCGCTAAGAATGCGAGTTTGCCCTTGGAATCGCCAACCATAACCTTTAAGCACAGTACCGGGTTTAATCATAACCCATTTCTGTTTAGCCATTTGCTAGAACCTTTTGATTATGTTGTGCAAGGAACTCTTTGATCTTAGGCAGAAGATATGTATCGCGAACACGCTCTACAACACACATGCTGCCGTTGTGCATTTCTTCCCATTGGCGACATTTCCTGCCGTAGATGTCCAATCTGTCGTGGAACATGTAGAGATTGTATGCATCTGAATACGAACTGTCGTATTCAAAGAACCAAAACTTTTCTAGCTCTTCTTTTTTCATATGTGCAAGTTCGTCGCGAGCTCGCATTAGGATGCCAGAAAAGACATCCTCGAGGACTTCTTTATCAATGTCAGTCATTTTACTATCCAGTTATGCCATTTCGTAGCCAGCGGTTGTCCATTTTTCAATGAAATCTTTTTCTGCATCAAACGACACATAGTCGTCGCCCTGCATACCTTGTTCGCTGTAGTAAAAGTCGGTGCTGAGTCCCATTGTAGCCAGCTTTTTTGCTAGTGATTTATGGAACCCGCTATCGGTATAGATAAGACCGTGTTCACGAACATTCCAACCACGAGTATCAAAATATACTCGCAGTTCGCCGTATTCGTTGTCGTCATAGCAAACCAGTTCGAGTCCGGTTACTTTGACAGCTTTCGCAACGCCGCTCCAATGACCGTCTCCGGTTGTATTGATCACGAAGTTGACAGTTTTCATTTTTTAGAAGTCCTCTTAGGTTGATTAACTATATTGAACATAACAGTTGTAAACTTAATGTCAAGTGGTTTTTGTATTTTTTCTTCAAATAAATACAAGCCATAATATGGTATAAATCAATGCGGGTACAAGGTAATAAGAACTACGGTGTAGATAGCAACGTCTATGTTGGCTATCAGGGTGAACTCACCGTAGATCCCAATACTCTTTCCGTTAGAGTACATGACGGTGTGACACCAGGCGGTTTAGCAATCGTAGGTGTAACTGGTCCAACTGGCAGTTTAGGTGGTCCAACTGGTCCTACTGGTACAGCTTCTACAACACCCGGACCTACTGGTCCTGCAAGTACTGTTACTGGACCTACCGGACCGGGTGTAGGCGCGACAGGTCCAAGTGGTTTTACCGGACCTACAGGTCCCACTGGTACACCAAGTATCATTACAGGTCCAACTGGTGCACCTGGTATAGCATCAAGAACAGGCGCGACAGGTCCCACTGGCCCGTTAGGCGGTCCTACAGGCCCAACTGGTGTAGAAGGTCCACAAGGCCCAGCAGGAGGACCAACAGGCCCAACAGGGTTAAGAGGTGCGACTGGTAGTCAAGGTATACAAGGCAACATAGGACCAACTGGCTCAATCGGACCAACTGGTGCACCTAGTACAGTGCTAGGACCAACTGGGCATACTGGTCCCGCTAGTCTAGTAACAGGTCCTACTGGCCCATTAGGCGGCCCGACAGGACCAACGGGCACGCCAGGCACAGCGGCTAATACAGGAGCAACAGGTCCAACAGGCGATTTAGGTCCTACTGGTGCAACTGGCATACCAGGTAGTGCAACTAACACAGGTGCAACTGGCGCGACAGGACCGACTGGTCCGTTAGGTGGTCCCACAGGTGCAACTGGTATAAGTGGTCCGACTGGTATACGCGGTGCAACTGGTCCGTCTGGTGCTAATGGTATACAAGGACCAACTGGTTATACCGGCCCAACTGGATTACAAGGCGATTTAGGGTTAACTGGACCGACTGGCCATACAGGCCCAATTGGTGCAGCTAGTACAGTTACAGGTCCTACAGGCCCATTAGGTGGACCAACCGGTGCAACTGGAGCAGCAAGCACAGTTACAGGTCCAACGGGCGATTTAGGCCCAACCGGTCCAACTGGCATACCTGGTACTGCAACTAATACAGGTGCAACTGGCCCAACTGGTAGTTTAGGTCCTACTGGTCCTACGGGTACACCGGGTACTGCAACAAACACTGGTGCAACAGGTGCAACCGGTCCTGCAGGCGATCCTGGTGGTCCAACTGGTCCTACAGGGTTGCGAGGCTTTACAGGTCCTACAGGTGTAACAGGGTCTTCTAGTATTGTACCAGGGCCGACAGGTCCCACTGGTATACAAGGTGAACTTGGCCCGACTGGTGCAACTGGACAACAGGGTCCAGCCAGCGTTGTAACAGGACCAACTGGATATACTGGTCCTACAGGACCAACTATATTATCTGTACAACGTACATTGGCAAGACGTAATAATACAACACAGACCATTACAACTAATACAGAAACCATTGTGGTATTCGATAGTATAGATACAAATCAAGGTCAATCACCTACATATATAAACAACTTTAATGTATCATATGATAATGTCACAAACATAGGTAGATTCACCTATACAGGTGTAGACCCAATTACATTAATAATAACTTGGCAAATAGGCTGGCAATTCGTCGGCGGTGGTGTACGATCAACTTGGTTAGCAGTTAACAGTGATACCGGAAATCGTTACGGATACAACACTGTTAACAGTGCTAGTACTGCTACATTCCAATCACCTAATGCTATCATCTTGTTGTCTAACAGTGATTACTTTGAAATATACTGCTACCAGACCTCAACTAGCAGTGTAAACATAGGTGGTAATATTGGAAATACTACCAGCAACCGCAGTGTTAGAATACAGGTTACACGGATCTAATATAACCAACGGTTTGCGTAAATATACGTGCAATATATAATTA